>Ga0193726_1000384_pt1 | contig 49152 bp, 50 predicted proteins | sample H2c1metaG_FD_144928 | JGI IMG/M metagenome (GOLD analysis project Ga0193726, IMG submission 144928) | Soil microbial communities from a riparian zone of the East river system, Colorado, United States - H2c1 | ecosystem: Environmental > Terrestrial > Soil > Riparian zone | place: USA: East River... | reverse complement strand
AACCGCCCCGCCGAGACTGCCCGAGTGATGAAAGACGGATGGTTTCATACTGGCGACCAGGGAGAAAAAAATAAGCACGGGAATTGGCGCATCATCGGAAGAATCAAGAACCTCATCATCTTGAATTCCGGGCATAACATTGCCCCGGAGCCGATCGAAGAGAGAATTACCCAGCTTCTGCACGGCGCTCAACAGGTGGTGGTGGTGGGCAACGGCCGCGGGTATCTGTGCGCCTTGATCACCGGCGACGTCGCGGTGGGCAGCGTGCAAAAGGCCCTCGATGCCGTGAATGCCGATCTGCCACACTACCGGCAGGTGAGAAATTTCACCTTGCTGCCCAATATTTTTATGGCCGACGACGGCTTGCTGACGGCGAACGGGAAGCTGCGGCGCGAGGCCATCGACCGCCGCTTTTCGGCGGAAATTGCCGCGATGTACGGCGGGAGATCGCATTGAAGTCTTTCGTGGGAAAAGCGCTGCGCTGGGAATGGGAAGATGGCGTCGTGAAGCTGACCCTGGACCGCGAGCCGGCCAACGAAATCGGCACGCTATTGCTGGGAGAGCTGGAAGCGTTTGCGCGCGTATGCGAAGAATTGACCGAAGAAACGTCCGTGTGCATCATTTCCAGCGCGCAGAAGTCCGGATTTTCCGCGGGTGCGGATTTGCGGGAGCTCTATGAGGGCGCCGCGGCACTCGATGGGGCGCAGCGGTTGGCCGGGGTACGCGGATTTCTGGAGCGGATTCACAAGGTGCTCAACGCCATAGATGAGGCGCCGTTTGTGACCATCGCGGCCGTTCACGGGATTTGTTTTGGCGGTGGCTTGGAGCTGGCGTTGGCCTGCGACATCATCGTGGCGGACAAAATGGCGCGTTTTGCGTTTCCGGAGTTGCGGTTGGGATTGATACCTGGATTCGGCGGAATACCGCGCCTGAATCGCGACCTTGGCAATGCGTTTGTGCGCGATTTATTGTTCACCGGGCGCAGCGTGAACGCCACTCGGGCGCAGGCCGTCGGCCTGGTCTCGCAGTTGGCGGCCGAAGGGGAAGCGCTGAACGTGGCGTGTTCGAACGCCGCGCAGATCAAAAAATTTGACGCCTTCACGCGCGCGGCGGCCAAGAAATTCCTGAAACCGATTCCTCACAAAGAACTGCAGCGCGAAATTGATTTGTTTTGCGAGTTGTTTACGCGACCGGCGGTGATGGCAGCTTTGAAAAAGTTCGTGGAATCAACCGACGCCATGCCGTATTTGCCGTAAACGCTCGCAGTGTTAGATTGGAGTAGTCATGCGAACGTTGGAGCAAACAACTCAGGAAGTGCTGGAACTGGCGAGCAAGCATTTCCAGGCCGCGCCGGGTTCCCTGGCACCGGACGACGATTTTTTCAAGAAACTGGGCATCAATAGCCTGCAGGCGCTGGAACTGCTGTCGCGTCTGGAAAATCATTTTAGCATTGAGTTGCCCGACTACGAAGTGCAGGGCGTGAGCGATTTCCGCACCCTGGCGGCGCGCATACAATCCCGCCTGTAATGCTGGATCTTTCCAAATACCAATCCATGGGAGCGGCGCTAAAAGATGCTGTGGAGGTGTTTGCCAGTGAAGTTTGCCTGATCGAGGCGGATCGCGAACGCGAGAATCACCGGTTAACGTACCGCCAGTTTCGCGATGCGGCGATGCCGGTGGCCAGAGCGCTGCAGGATTTCGGTTTTGGCGCTACCGACCGCGCGGCCATCGTCATGACCAACCAGTCGAAGTGGCTGATTGCGGCGTACGCGATATTTTATGGTGGCGGCGTGCTAGTGCCGCTGGATCACAAACTGACCGCCGGTGAGCATTGGCAATTGCTGAAGCATTCTGGCGCGCGAGTGCTGGTCACGGAATATCCCATCTGGCGGCAATTGAGTGTGGCGTCGGAGCGGTCGGAAGCGCACGGCCTGCAAACCATAGTTGTGACGGAAGCGCCGCCGAACGTAGATTTAGCCGGAGCGTTGCGCTGGGAAAATATATCCACCATTGGCAACAGCACGGGCGACCCGCAATTCCGGCTTCGGACCCGAAGCGATCTGGCTACCGTTGTGTATTCGTCGGGAACCGGCGGGCGGCCCAAGGGCTGCATGCTTACGCACGAAAATTACCTGGAGCAGTGCGCGGCGCTGACTTCTTTGTATCCCTTTGCGCCCGGAATGCGCTACCTCAGTATTTTGCCGACTAACCACGCCATCGATTTTATGGTGGGATTTTTCGGGCCCTTTACTTGTGGCGCGGCGGTGGTGCACCTGCGCACCCTGCGTCCCGAGTTCGTGCGCGAAGCATTCGTAAAATACAAAATCACCTACGTCAGCCTGGTTCCCCTGGTGCTAAAAAACCTGCAGAAAGGATTGCAGGCGCGTTTTGAGGCGCTGGCTCCCGGCAAGCGCAAAATATTTAGTGTGCTTGTGGCGGTGAATAAGGCCCTGACGCACAGCAGACCGCGCTTGGGACTCAGCCGCCGTTTGTTGAAGCAAGTGCACCAAGCTTTTGGAGGAGAATTGCGCGCGATTATTGTGGGTGGCGCATTCACCGAACCGGAGACCCTGCAGTATTTCTATGATCTGGGCATACCGGTCGCCAACGGCTACGGGTTGACCGAAACGGTGGTGGCCGTCACCGTCAACAACCTGAAGCCTTTTCGCGCGGACACCGTAGGCAAACCACTGCCGGGCATGGAAGTGCGCATCATAAATCCAGACGCCGCCGGCATCGGCGAAGTTAAGGTGCGCAGCAAGACCGTGATGTCGGGATATTTGAACGACCCGGAACTCACTGCGGAAACTATTGTGGATGGCTGGCTCTTGACTGGAGACCTGGGGCGTTTCGATGCCAGCGGGGACTTGCAATTATTGGGCCGCAAGAAAAACATGATCGTCACGGAAGAGGGAAAAAACATTTATCCCGAAGACGTGGAGAGCGTCTTTGAGAGTCTGGCGGTCAAGGAATTCTGCGTGATGGCCGCGAACTACGTCTGGCCGCAGCAAACCATGGTTGGCGAACAGTTAATTCTGGTGCTACATCTGGAGCCGGGGCAAACACTTACAGAGGGGTTGTGCGCGGAAATTACGGCGCGCAATAACCGGCTTCTTAACTACAAGCGCGTCCATGGCGTCCTCGTGATGGATGAGGATTTTCCACGCACCGCTTCCATGAAGATCAAGAGAAACGTGCTGGCGGAGAAACTGTCTAAACTCGCCCGCAACGGCGTTGTAGTGAAGTTGTAAAATTCACTGCGTCACGTCATTTAGATAAGTCACGAAAATAATTCGGGAGAGAACATCGCCGGCATGGAACGATTTCTGGCCATCGTGAATCCAGCAGCCGGTGGAGGGCGCTCCGCAAAGCTTGCCGGGCCGGCGTTGGCGCGACTGCGTGCCAGCGGCCTGGAAGTGGACGCGGTTTCTACCAACGCTCCCCATGATGCGGTGCGGCTGGCTGGCGAAGGGTACGCGCAGGGATATCGCAAATTCCTGGCCGTCGGCGGCGACGGCACCGGACATGAAATCCTGAATGGAATTTTCGGATCAGGGCGGCCCGCAGAGCGCGTGGCCATGGGATTTCTTCCGCTGGGTACCGGCAATTCCTTTTTGCGCGATTACACGCGTGAGGGCGCAAAGGCTTCTTTGCTGGCACTGGTGGAGCGGCGCTCGCGCAGCATCGATTTGATGCGGCTGGCGCACGCGGGCGGCCAAATCTATTCCTTCAATCTGGTGAGCGTGGGATTCACGGCCAATGTGGGCGCGTTGACCAATCGCCACTTCAAACCTTTCGGCCACCTCGGATATCTGCTGGGCGTTTTTGTGCGTTTGGCGCAGCTCCGTCCGCTGGTTTTCGCGGTGCGCTGCGACGAAGACACCCAGTGGGACCGCCGCCCGTGCCTGTTTCTTACCTTCAACAACAGTGCGTATACCGGCGGCACCATGTGGATTGCGCCTGATGCCGACGCCAGCGATGGCTTGATCGAGTTTGTGCACTGGGGACCGATTGGGCGGCTCGCGGCGCTGCGCATGCTACCCACCATTTACGATGGTCGCCACATGCAGCACGTGCAAGCTTCGCGGCGTGCGGTGCGCCACGTGGAATTCAACATGCCCGAGCCGGTGGACGTGATGGTGGACGGCGAGGTGCTGCCACTGCAGTGCCGCACGCTGGACATTGTGCCCGCGGCGGTGGACGTCTACATATGAACCGCGCCCTGCTGGCAGTGCGTGCCGCGATTTTGTGGGTGCTCAGCCTAGTCCATTTTTTTATCGCCGCGCCCACTCTGGTGTTTCTAGGAATTTTTCTCGATCCGCGAAAACACGATTGGCTGCAGCGCAGTTTCTGCCGCCGCATCGTGTTTTTGTCCGGCGCGCGCGTCGAAGCGCGGGGCTCGCCGGGCTTCGATCCTCAGCGCACATGTTTTTTTATGGTCAACCACGTCAACGTGTTTGATCCCTTCGTGCTGTACACCGCGATTCCGCAGTACGTGCGCGGCTGGGAATTGGAATCGCACTTCAAAATTCCTGCCTACGGTTGGCTGATGAAACGTTTTGGAAATGTGCCGGTTCCCGACGTGCGGCGTCCTTCGGATTTGAAGCGCATGTGGCGCATGACTCAGGACGCTATTGACGGCGGCACCAGCCTGATCATTTTTCCGGAAGGGAAGCGCACCCGCAGCGGCCACGTGGACGAATTTCAGGATGGTGGATTCCGCGTCGCGCAACAGCTCGGCATTCCCATTGTTCCCGTCAGCCTGGTCGGCTCATTTCAGCATCACCGCACGGGGCACTGGATGCTGTGGCCGGCAGTCATCACCGTGATTCTCCACGACACGATTGACACCACCACGATGAAAAAGAGCGAAGTCACGGCATTGAAGGATCACGTGCGCAGAGTCATCTCCGCACCGGTGGAAGAGCGCCTAAAGCAATCAACAAATTAAGAATTCAGGAAAATTACAGAGTCAGCTTGATATCTGGCAAGGTGCGTCCTGCGCGGGTTTCCTGCCAGGTGTAGACGATGCGATGGATGACGGTGATGGTGGAGACGACGGCGATGACCCAAAGAACGGCGCCCATGCGGTTGAAGAGGCCGCCGATAATCAGAAGCACGAGGCGCTCGGGACGCTCCATGAAACCCACTTTGCAGAGGGGAATTAGAGATTCGGCGCGTGCACGCGCGTAGCTGACCATTACGGAACCGGCGGTGGCCACTGCGGCGAGGACTACATAGGGCGTGCGGCCGCTCACCGAATAGTAGACAAGCAGGCCCATGTACAACGCCATGTCGGCGTAGCGGTCCAACGTGGAATCGTAGAACGCGCCGAAGGCGGTCACGCGATTCTGGCGGCGCGCGACCTGGCCGTCGAGCATGTCGAGGAACCCGGCGAATAAGACGATGAACGCGCCGGTGCGAAATCCGCCGACAGCAAAACTGACCGCCGCCCCGAAATTTACCACCAGTCCGAGAAAAGTGAGGAAGTTGGGATTGACGCCCGTAGCCGCCAGAACGCCGACAATTCTGTCGAGCAGCCACTTGCTGCCGGTGCCAATTCCGCCTGTGAGGGTCGCCATATGTGCCGGTCAGTAGTGTCTCAAACCAGGTCCGCTTTCGCGAACCAGAATCACCGGCACTAATTGTCCACGCACATCATTAAAACCGCAGTGGTGAAGAAGGGATTTGAGGTTGACGTGGCGAGGCGCGGCAGCCTACAGTCCTACACGAGATTTTCTAAACCTTTCATGATGAACGAATTCAGCCGGCGGAGATTTTTAGCTCAGGCGGGCGCGGGAGTGAGCGCCGCGTGGGTGGCCACCCACTGGCCACAGATGATCGCCGCTTCGACTCACGCGCACCAAGCGGTGCAGTCTGGCGCTGCCTATAAATTTGAGTTTTTTCAGCCCGATGAGGTTGCGGAAGTAGACGCCATCTCGGCACGCATTATTCCCACCGACGAAACTGCGGGTGCGCGTGAAGCTGGAGTGATTTATTTTATCGATCGCGCCTTGGTCACCTTCGCGAGCGGCGACCAGCAGAAATATCGCGACGGTTTGCCGGAAATTCAAAAAGCCACGCAAGAAAAATTTCCCGGCGTCTCCAAATTTTCGGCAGCCACGGCCGTGCAGCAAGATGAAGTATTGCGCGACATAGAAGGCCAGTCGAAAGGCGTCACGCAACGGGGAAGAAGAAATCAGGCCACCGCGCAAACATTTTTTGATGTGGTCAGAATTCACACTCTCTCAGGATTTCTGATCGATCCGGAAACCAGCAACGGGAATCGCGGCGGGGTGGGATGGAAGCTCATCGGGCGCGAGCCGGAGCATGGATTTCAGCCGCCGTTTGGGTACTACGACAAGGATTATCCGGGCTGGCAGCCGTTGGCGAAGTCCGGAGATAAAAAGTAATGCTGGAAACGCCAAAATACAAAACCTCCGACGAGGTAGATTTCGTCATCATTGGATCTGGGGCGGCCGGCGGAATTCTGGCGAAGGAACTATCCACCAACGGATTTCGGGTGGTCGTTCTCGAACAGGGTCCTTACCTGAGCGAAGCGGATTACACCCACAACGAAATCAACGTGCTGGGCGAAGACCTGCTCACCAATCATCCCAAGCTGCAGCCCACCACTTTTCGCAAGACGCCGCAGGACAAAGCCAAGCAGCAGCGCGCGCTGGTTTACGGGCGCAGCGTGGGCGGTACCAGCGTGCACTTCACCGCGAATTTCTGGCGCTTTCACGAGATTGATTTTGTGGAGCGCAGCAAGGTGGGCGCCGTGCGGGGCGCAAACCTGGTGGACTGGCCGATCCAGTACGCCGACCTGGAGCCGTACTACACGAAGGTGGAGTGGGAAATCGGCGTGTCCGGGCTGGCCGACGCGAGCCCGTTCGATCCTCCGCGTTCGAAGCCGTATCCCATGCCGCCACTGCCGGTGAAATCTTCCGGCGTGATTTTTGAACGCGCCGCGCGAAAGCTGGGTTGGAATCCGTTTCCCGCGCCGATGGCCATACTTTCGCAACCCCGCGCGGGGCGCAGTGCGTGCGTGAATTGCGGATTCTGTCTGGCCTTCGGTTGCGAAGTAGGAGCGAAGAGCAGTTCGCTCGTGGCGGCCATTCGCGTGGCGGAACGCACCGGGCGCTGCGAGATTCGCCCCGATTCCTACGTGCACCGCATTGAGACCAATGCGCGCGGGCGCGCCATCGGAGCGACGTACTTCGACAAGGATAAAAACACTCACCTGCAGAAGGCCAAAGCAGTGATCGTGTGCGCCAATGGCGCGGAGACCCCGCGGCTGCTGTTGATGTCCGGGAATACGGAGTTTCCCAACGGCCTGGCCAATTCGAGCGGCATCGTGGGCAAGAACTTGATGCTCAACAGCGGCGCGATTTCGCTGGGCACCTTCGAGCATCCGCTGAACGACTACAAAGGGTTCGCGGTGAGCCGCATCCTGCACGATTTTTATGAACTGGACGCACAGAAGGTGGGCTTTTTTGGCGGCGGCGGACTGGACGCGCGCTTCGACATCACGCCGATCGGTTTCGCCTTGAACGGCATGCCGCCGGGCGCGCCTCGTTGGGGCAGCGATTTCAAAAAAGTGCTGGGGCAAAATTTCACGCGCACCATGGAAGTGTTTGCGCACGCGACTTCGCTGGCGGTGGAAGACAACAGTTTTTCGCTGGACCCCGACCTGAAAGATGCCTGGGGACTGCCGGCCCTGCGCATGACTTACAAGGATCATCCAGACGACTTGAAACTGGCGAAGTGGCTGAACGACCGGTCACTGGAGCTATTGGACGCCGCCGGCGCCACCCAAAAATGGAGTTACCCCATCACTGAACAGGAGTTCGCGGTACACCTGCTGGGTACCTGCCGGATGGGCAACGATCCGAAAACTTCGGTGGTCAATACCGATCATCGAACGCACGATGTGAAGAATCTTTTTCTGTGCGATGGCAGCAGCTTCGTTACGTCCGGTCGTGGCCAACCGACGATGACTATCGAGGCGCTGGCCTTTCGCGCCGCCGACCGCATCACCGCACTGGCCAAAAGCGGCGCAATTAACGCGTAGTCCTGCGGGACAAATCAAAATCGAGGAAGCCGGACCCGCGCTTTGCTACAATCCTGCGTGCTCGCAGGGGGCAAAGATGAAGCTACGGTTAAAACATTGGCCCGCCGTTATCGCCGCGATTTCGCTGAGCGCCATCGCGGCGCTGGCCACGGCGTGGGCGCAAGCGCCACAAGGCGGCACGACCGCCGGCGGTGAAGCCAGCGGCTCGAAAGCGGCGCAGAATGCCGAGCAAAAAACCGCCGCCCCACGGCCGGCTGGTCAAAAGCTCGCTGAAGAACAATTCAAGAATATTCAGGTGCTGAAGGGCATTCCCGCGGACCAGTTGATTCCCGGGATGCAATTCATCGCCGCTTCCCTGGGCGTGGACTGCGAGTATTGCCACGACCACAAGGCCATGGATAACGACGATAAGAAACCCAAAAAAATCGCGCGGGCCATGATGACCATGATGTTCAACATCGATAAGAACAATTTCGATGGCCGCCTGGAAGTGACCTGTTACTCCTGCCATCGCGGCGCGGCCAAGCCGGTGAGTATCCCGGTGATCAAGGAAGCAGAAGCTGGGCCGGTCGCGGAAGAAAAGAAAGCCGCCGAAGCTCCGCCGCTGCCCAAGGCCGACGACTTATTGGACAAATATCTAGTGGCCGTTGGCGGAGCCGCCGCGTTGGAGAAAATCACTTCGCGTGTGCAGAGCGGGAAACTTCAGACGTTTAACGGCCAGACTTTTTCGGCCGATGTGTATTCGAAAGCGCCCGGCAAGCGGGCAGCGCTGATGCATTTGCAGGGCGGTGACAGCGTCACGGCTTTTGACGGAGAGCACGGCTGGCTGAGCGTGCCGGGGCGGCCAGCGCACATGATGTCGGCATCCGAAAATGAAGCCGCGCGCCTCGACGCGGATCTGCAATTCGCCGCGCACGTGAAGAATCTGTACCCCAAGTATACCGTGGCGGATGGCGAGAAAATCGATGGGCACGACACTTATTTAGTCGAGGGACGCGCCGAGGGCCGGCCGCCGCTGCGTCTTTACCTGGACAAGCAAACTGGCTTGCTGTGGCGCCAGGTGCGATACGCGCAGAGTCCGCTGGGATTGAATCCTACCCAAATCGACTACGCCGACTATCGCGACGCCGATGGCGTGAAGATCCCGTTTCGCTGGACAGTGGCGCGGCCGGGGAATCGATTCACCATTCAGGTCGAAGATATGAAACAGAACGTGCCTGTGGACGATGCGAAGTTTGTGGCGCCGCCACCGCCACCTCCTTCGCCACCGCCGAAATAATCAAGCGGTGCGGCTGGTGGGAGGAAGTGCGGGGCGCGACTACTCACGGCGCTATTTCGCGAACGGTTCCTGCCACCGTTTCAAAATATCGCGTACATCTACGCCGGTGGCATCTGCAAAAATCCTAATCATTTCTTCAACTTGAAACGGCCGGTGGTTTTTGTCACACCAAAGCAGCAGCGCGCGCAAAGCGTCGGCCAGTTTTTTTTCTCCATTGGTCCTGGCGCGGATGCGCTCATCCATTTCCGCGGCCATTAACGCTCCACGCGAAAAAATATTTTTCCCTAGCCGGAAATCCACGGCGTACAAAAACGATGCCTCGCGAGACAGCGTGTCCAGCGGCATTTTCTTGATAAATGGCGGGGCCTCATCGAGGATTTGGTGCATCCAGGATAGTTCGCCTTCGCGCAGCTTGGCCGCTTCGTCTGGGGGCATGCCGTTCGCTACGGCTGCTATCCCCGCGTAGCGCCCAAATCCCTCGTTGAACCAGATGGTGTCGATGACGGGCGCCAATTCCCAGGTGAACGGCCGGTAGCCCGTTGCATAGGCGCGTTTCGGAATCCAGCTGTGCGCTATGTGATGCGCATAGTTGAGCAGTATACGATCTTTTTGTTCCGCCGTAACAACACTCAGTCTTCGATCCGTCGAGAAGCTGAACGTTCCGCTGTCGATGTGCTCTTGGCTGAAGTTGTAACTGTGTCCCGCCACGGGCTTGAGAAATTCCAGTTGCACGGTGTATTGCCGGATGGGCGCGTCTCCAAAATAGGATTGCACCGCGTCCAGCGCTTTGCGCGGGTTGACGCTCTCCGCATCCACATCGTCGGAGCCCTCGGCGTATACCGCGAAAATCAGGGGAATTTTTCCTTCGAATCTTCGCAATTGTAATTCTGGCCCCATTAAAATCTGCGAATCCGCCAGTGCGTAGTAATCCGGCGCTTCCGCTGTTGTGCTTGTCGTTTCCGGGGGCACCTGAGGCGCCAGTGTGGTCAACACTGGCCAGCCTTCCGGCGCATTCACGATCAACTTGATGGAGCGCTCCTCGAGTCCGTCGACAAAGGCCAGCAGCGAATAGCCCAGCAGCCCCACATAACCGCGCCGCACTTTTGATGTTGCCACAGAAGCTAGAATGCGGCTTTCCATCCGCTCGACATCTACCTGATATTCGATGCGCTCAACGCTTTCTCCCGCTTTGCCCACACTCCAACGCGGCCCATCCTGCGCGACGTTTACTTCTACGGGTTTGCCCGAGGCCCCCCATGCGCTGACTTTTTCGACGTACGCGTCATACAAAATCTGTTCGTATCCTCCCGGATAGGTCCGCGGCATCACCAGCGCGACGGGAGCCTTGAGCGGTTCGCCGAAAATCATCTGCAGGTGTACGCAGCAATCCCCCGCGGCGGCGTACTGCAGGCGATACGTCACCGGCGCCTGGGCAAACGTGCTGCAGGCCAGCGAGGTCAGAAATAAAGCGATCGACGTCCATTTCATGCCAACCTCCGCCCCACTCGTCGGTCAAAACCGCGATAAACTTACACGCATGCGATTTCATCGGGCAATCATTTCTTGTCTCGCGTTAGTGGTGGGCTGTTGGACGGGGCAAAAATTGGCACCTGCTACGCCGCGGGCATCGCAAGTCGTCAGCGTGCCGCGCGTGCAACTCCACTCCCTTAAGGTCACTATCCTTTCGACCATGCTCGCCGATGAGGGAGTCGGCGAATGGGGCTTCGCGGCCCTAGTGGAGGCCGGGGATCGTCGCGTGCTGGTGGACACCGGCGCGCGCCCGCAGACTGTTCTGCAAAACGCCCGCGAACTACACGTCGATCTCGCCTCCGTGCAGGAAGTGGTGTTGACCCACAACCACGACGATCATGTGGGCGGCCTGATGACGCTGCGCACGGAATTGATGAAGACAAATCCCGTGGCTCTTTCGCGCGCGCATGTCGCCACAGGCATTTTCTACAGCCGGCCCACGAAGTCCGGCGGCGAAGACAACGAAATGATGGCCATTAAAAAAGCCTATGAAGCTACTGGCGGTGCGTTCCTCATGCATGACTCCGCGGGGGAGATATTTCCGGGTGCCTGGCTGACCGGGCCGGTGCCACGTGTTTTTCCCGAACGTAACTGGAGCGTGAAGGGGCAGGTGCGCACGCCAGATGGAGTGGTGGAAGACAATATCCCGGAAGATCAGTCGCTGGTCCTCAACACTCCCCAGGGTCTCGTGGTGATTACCGGATGTGGGCACGCCGGCATCGTCAATATCCTCACGTTTGCGCGCAGTACATTTCCCGATACACAGGTGCACGCCATCATTGGCGGCTTGCATTTGTTTCCCGCCACTGACACGCAAATCGCGTGGACTGCGGAAAAGTTGAAGCAGTTTGGAACCGCCAACCTTTTGGGCGCTCACTGTACCGGCATCGAAAGTGTTTATCAGCTTCGCCGGCAACTGGGCTTGACGCGGCGGTCAGCCGTGGTGGCTGCGGTCGGGGCCTCGTTCGTGCTTGGAGAGGGCATCCATCCAGGGCGTCTCGCGCAGTAAATTATTTGACTGGCGCAATCCCGAGATTCGTCAGTAAAGAAACAAAGTTAATCCTGCGGTGGCGATCAGGGCAAAGGCCCAGATGAGATCGAGATTGACCCAGGCCTGGCGCAGGACTGACAGGCCGAGCTTTTCGTAAACGACCCACGCAATCGTTCCGGTCAACAACAGATAGCCGAAGGTATGAATGCCGACGGCGAGCAACTGCAATGTCATGCCGGGAAAAGCCGCAGAGTGACTGGCGTGTTCGGCGCTGGGGGCGGACATTCCCAGCAAAACCGGCAACAGCATCAGTCCCGCGCCGTGAGCGCAAGCCATGAGGAAAGACCAGATAGTAAGATCGCGGAGGCCGACCTGCATGCCGCCAAAGCGCGGGTGACTTTTGCTGATGATGCGGTAAACGCCGAAGGCGGCCAGGAGAATGGCGACGGCAATTCTTATCACTTTGCTGGGGAGCATTGCGCCCGCGATAAAGGCAATTGCGACGACCATCGCTATTGCCAGAACGTGACCGATCGCAATCGGCAGTAACGCCTGCCACACCGCGCGGCCGCTTTGTTTTTGCAGTCCGCGAGCCACGGCGAAGAGCCAGCCCATGGCTGGATTGATTCCGTGATAAGCGCCGAGCAGAAACAACGCCGTCCAGGCCCATGCCTGCCCGTGTATCACGAGTAGCAGTAAGAATCGGAAGAAGCGTCGCCGCCTTCCAGATGTACCTGATGGCTGCGCAGCCCGCCGGCAAATTCCAGAAAGAACTTCCGGTCGAGCGTCATGCCGCCCTCCGGCCTGGTGTCCAGCTTCACCATCCAGCTGCGCACGCCTTCGGGGTAAAACTGTTCATCCCACGGGGCGTAAAGCGAATTGGTGAAATAAACGCGTTTCCCATCGCGGCTGACTTCCACCATTTGCGGACCACCGTTCAGCGGCGTGCCGGGACTGGATGGATGCGCGGAATGACTGACGATTCCACCGAGGCGCACGGATTCCACGAGTTTCGGATGGAAAGGATCGGAAACGTCGTATTGCTGAAATTCTCCGGTACCCCAGCAGGAGACATACAGGAAGCGATCGTCGAGTGACAGATTGATATCGGTCACCAGCGGCGGCACCGCTTTGAATCCCTTTAGGAGCGGTGGAAGTTTATCGGGATCAGCGGGCTCTGCGGGAATCTCGATGACTTTCTTGATGGCCCAGTTGCCGTTATCGCGATGCCACAGCCAGATCGACGCCGACAAATCTTTGAGCGACACGACTACGCCTGCAAAGCCATATGCTTTGGCGGGATCGTGCGCAGGGCGCAACTCCAGCACCATCTGCTGCTCCGCGCCCAGATCCAGCGTTTGTAGGTGCCGGCGTTTCCGCAAATCCCACACGTGCAGGGAGTGTCCGTAGCCGCCCTGCAGCAAAATTTCCGGGTTCACACCTGACTCGACCGCGTTGGGCGTGCCCCATTCACTACTGATCAGCGTGTCGTAGCCCAGATGCCACCAGAAGTCGTAACTCAGTCGTTGCGGGCCACGATCCAGTTCCCATTTGCCCAGCACCTCGAAACTGTCGGGGTCGAGCACGAAGATGCCCCCGGGCCCTTCACCATCCGGCGCGCCGAGGGCGCTGACGAATATTCCGTCTGGTCCGCAGTGGACTGTGTGCGGGCGGCTGTATCCGGTGCGCGCCGCGATGGTTTCGGCTTCGATGACCTTGATGATTTTGGGTTTTCGCGGATCGGGCTTGGTGTCAATAATGTGAATCCTCGACGAGCGGATACCCGGCACAACTAGGTAGCGCCGCTCCATATGGGGGTGCGGCGCATACGGACACAAGCACGCACTGCAGGCGTTCCAGCCGAAGTGATGCAGCTCGTCGCCGACATTAGGCATATCCACTTGTCCCACCAGCTGGGCGTACGTGCCAGAGTGGGGATCGACGTCCACCACTCCGATGGCGTCGGCGCGGCCTGCGTACTTGGGATTGAGCAGGGCCACGAAGGCGTGCTTTTCGGGCGGGGCCTGTCCGGCCATTTTTGCCGACGGATAGAAAGTCGGATCGGGCTTCCAGAGTTCCATGTAATTCTCCTGTCGGCTTTTTGCCGCGAATGCGCTAGCTAAGAACAAAAAACCCGCTACCAGTGTGCTGGTAAGCGGGTCGAAGGAAAACTGTGACGCGGCTAGTTATTGAGCTCGTCCCGCCCTAGGTGCTGGAGCCGCGGCGACAACAACAGAAATTCGTGAAAACCAAGTCCATGCAGGGAAAATAGCGCGGAGCTTAACGCTCGTCAACTGCTAGTTGGTTCTGCCACGGTAGGGCACCGAACTAAGCCCTATATTGATTTACCTTTGGCACTGTTCGTGACACTATAGCGTCAGAGGCTCACTCGCGTCGTGCCCAAGAATAACCGGAGTCTTAAAGAGCCCAAGGCGCCAGTGTCGTTCAACGTTGAAGAGTATCTTGCGAATGCGGGAACGTCGCGGCGAGTTGCGAAATATAAGAAGGGTCAGGCGCTCTTTTCGCAAGACGATCCCTGCAACGAAGTCTGGTACATCCAATCCGGCAACGCCAAGTTGACGATCGTAAATCCCCAAGGCAAGGAAGCGGTGCTGGCGATTCTCGGGCCCGGCGATTTTCTCGGCGAGGGTTGTATTATTGGTAATCCCGTACGCATGTCCACCGCGACGGCGTTGGTGGCACTGAGCGCTACCATTATTGAACGCAAGGAGATTTTGCGGGTGCTTCACGAGCAGCCGGAGTTTGCGGAAAAGTTCATCAACTACATGCTGGAACGCAATATCAAGATTGAGGCCGACTTGGTGGACCAGTTATTCAACTCCAGCGAAAAGCGGCTGGCTCGCGCGCTCTTGATCCTGGCGCGCTACGGGAAGAAGGGCGAGCCGGAGACCGTGGTCGCCAAGATTTCGCAGGAAACTTTGGCGGAACTGGTGGGCACGACGCGGAGCCGCGTCAATTTTTTCATGAACAAATTCAGGAAGCTGGGATTCATTCATTACAATGGCGGGCTCGAGGTACATAGTTCGCTGCTGAATGTGGTGTTACACGATTAGTATTCTTTGGCCTGCTGCCCTACCTCAGCATTTCTAACCGACTGCGATGAACAGTACCTTGTTATTTATGGTATAGAATGACGCAGCTTCGCGCCTGCAAAGGAAAATCCAGATGAATAGGAATAATTTGCGGACCATTGGAATGATTTCGTTGGCGTCTATGGCCTTGATCTGCAGTTCGTTGTGGGCGGTTGCCGCGCATGACCAGGCGGGCGCGCTATCCACGCCACCGGTGGCCAAAAAGGTGCCCAAAACTACGGAAATCCACGGTCGCACGTTGCTGGATAACTATTCCTGGATGCGCGACAAGAAAAATCCCGAGGTCGCTGCCTATCTCGAAGCTGAAAACGCCTACACCGACGCGATTATGAAGCCCACTCTACCGCTGCAGAAAAAACTCTACGACGAAATGTTGAGCCGCATCAAAGAGACCGATGTCGAGGTTCCGTACAGAGAGGGCGACTACTTTTATTACACGCGCACCGAGGCGGGTAAACAGTACAACATCCACTGTCGCAAGAAGGGCAGCCTGGACGCTCCCGAAGAATTGCTGCTCGACGAAAATGAGTTAGCTAAAGGACAGAAGTTTATGTCTGTCGCGGCGTTCTCGGTCAGCGATGACGGAAATTCCCTGGCATACACGACCGACAACACCGGGTTTCGCCAGTACACCCTGGCGGTGAAGGATCTGCGCACCGGAAAATTGCTGCCCGATCACGCCGAGCGCGTCGGATCGGTCGTCTGGGCCAACGACAACCACACGATTTTCTATACTACCGAAGACGCCACCACCAAACGCCAGAACCAAGCTTATCGCCACACCGTCGGAACAAGCGGATCCGATCCGCTCGTCTACGAAGAAAAAGACGAACGCTTCGATGTGTACTCCGGGAAGACGCGCAGCAAGGCGTACATCTTTTTGTTTTCGGGCAGCCACACTACCAGCGAAGCTCGCTACATTCCCGCGGGCCAGCCCACCGCCGAATTCAAGGTGCTGGAGCCGCGCAAGCAGGACGTGGAATATTATCCCGACCACAACGGAGAGTTTTTTTACATCCGCGTGAATGACACCGGGCGGAATTTCCGGCTGGTGAAGGCCTCAGTGGCGGATCCGCGCAGCGCCCACTGGCAGGAAGTTGTGCCGCACCGGGCCCATGTGATGCTCGATGACATTGACCTTTTCAAGAACTACTATGTGCTGAGTGAGCGTGAAAATTGCTTGCCACAACTGCGGGTGACGGAACTGGCGGGCGGGCAGTCCCGGCGCATCGAGTTTCAGGAAGCGGCCTACGCCACTTACCCGTGGGTCAATCGCCAGTTCGCCACCACCAAATTTCGCTACGGGTATCAATCGTTCATAACGCCGCGGTCGGTTTTTGAATACGACATGGTCAGCGGGAAGTCTACGCTGCTGAAACAAAAAGAAGTCCCAGGCGGCTACGATCGCACGAAGTATCAGGTAGAACAGATTTATGCTCCGGCTGCCGATGGCGTCCAAGTCCCCGTTTCCGTTGTGCACCTGAAGGGCGCGAAGACGGACGGCAAGGGCCCCATCTACTTGACCGCCTACGGTTCTTACGGCGCTTCCTATGACATTTACTTCCAGCCAGATGTTTTCAGCCTGGTGGATCGCGGCGTGGTGGTCGCCGTGGCGCACATCCGCGGCGGCGGAGAAATGGGTAAGGCCTGGCATGACGATGGGCGCATGATGCACAAGAAAAATACCTTTACCGATTTCATCGCGTCGGCCGAGTTCCTCGTGGCGCAGGGTTATGGCTCGAAGGATCGACTGGTGATTGAAGGTCGCAGCGCTGGCGGTCTTTTAATGGGCGCAGTGCTGAACATGCGACCCGATCTGTTTCACGCCGCGCTGGTGGGAGTGCCGTTTGTGGATGTGATCAACACCATGCTGGACGAAACTGTGCCGCTGACCGTGCCGGAATTTGAAGAGTGGGGTAATCCCAAAGAGAAAGCGGCATTTGATTACATGATTTCGTATTCGCCTTACGACAACATCGAGGCCAAAACTTATCCCAACATTCTGGTACGCACCTCCTTCAACGACAGCCAAGTGATGTATTGGGAACCGGCCAAATACGTCGCCAAGATGCGCGCGACGCGCACGGATCACAACCTTCTGATCATGAAGGTCAACATGAATCCCGCCGGGCACGGCGGCGTCTCCGGCCGCTACGACCGGCTGCACGAAGCGGCGTTCGATTATGCGTTTTACCTGACGCAAATGGGGATTCAGAACTAACGGAGTGTTTCCCGGGGCGTCCAAACCTGCACAGGAGTGTGACTTGCTATGAAAAAGATAATGGTGTGTTTGAGCCTGCTATTTTGTTTCGCGATCCTCGGATCCGCTTCCGCCGACGATAAGAAACCGCCCGTCACGCTCAAGAGCGTTTTGCTCGAGCAATTGCGCACCACGCACAACCAGAAAGAATGGTTTGTACCCGCCAACGTGGCCCTGCAGGGCGTGACGGCAGAGCAGGCCAACTGGCGCGACGGCAAAGGCAACCACTCTATCGGGCAGCTGGCTTACCACCTGGTGTTCTGGAACCAACGGGCTTTGGCCAAGTTCAATGGCCAGCAGCCCGGGAAATTCAGCGGTAACAACGAAGAAACCTTCAACAATTTTGACGCCAAGAGCTGGACCACCACCGTCGAGCAGCTCGATGAAGTAATGGCTGCGTGGGAAAAGGCCGTGGAAGGCGCCGATGAGGAAAAACTCAAAGCCGCCGCATCTGAAATCGCCCACATCGGAACGCACAACGCCTACCACATCGGTCAGATCATCTACATCCGCAGGCTGCAAGGCTCCTGGGATCCTGACAAAGGCGTGAAGTAAACGAGCCGCGCAAACTGGACTGTACCAGCGCAATCTTCACCGACGTTGGCAATCCGAGCTTCCTTCAAATTCTTTTCTTATTCTAAAGGTATCTGTTATAATGATACTGTGCACGCGACGGATACAATTCTACTCGCATTTGATCAGTACCTGGTCGAGAGACGGCTTCAGTTCGATGCCGTAGTGGTTGGTGGCGCCGCGCTTAATTTGCTAGGCCTTGTGTCTCGCTTGACGAAGGATTGCGACATTCTGCATCCGGAAATCCCGAACGAGATTGCCGAGGCTTCGCGTGGTTTTGCCATTCAGATCCGGGCCCAGGGCGGCACGCTTCAAGATAACTGGCTGAACAATGGGCCGAGTTCGCTTACAAGTCACCTTCTGCCGCCATGGGAGGAGCGCCTCCAAACCGTTTTTGCCGGCACGGCCATTGATCTCGGCCCAGAGGATCTGCTCTGCGCAAAACTTTTCGCTCTTTGCGATGGTGGTATAGATCTGGGAGACTGCCTCGCTCTCGCGCCGAGCATCAACGAACTGGAGAATGTGCTTCCGTGGCTGGGGCGACAGGATGCTAACCCTGACTGGCCAGATTATGTTTGCGCGACGTTTGCTGATCTTCGGAGGAGGCTCGGTCATGGCATTTAGCCGGGCCTTTGCCCCCTCTCCACTTGTTCGGGCGGACGAACTCACCTCCCGTATGGTTGGAATAGGCATGAACTTCGCGGCGCGCCCCGTTCCCGAGCCGAATATAGAGGACACAATCCTGTTCGCAAGCATAGAGGGCATCGAAAAATATGACCTGCGGGTTCTAGCGGTGCTGCTTACCTGGTTTGGCATACACGCAGCTTGGGTGAACGCTGACCGGCTAACGAAATTAGTTGCTGGGCAAAGCTTGCCGCGGGTTAGAGCGTTCTGGTCCGCCGTCGCCCGTTGGCAGAATAGAGATCGACGTTTTGCTCGTCTTGCCAGACTCTATGTCGAACCGCGGCTAGACTTAATTGAAACGGGTACAGAATTTCAAGTGAAGCGTCATGGTGAAGATCCTCGTTTTGAAGGAAGTGCGATCCGCGTAGCCGCGAATGTACTTCGAGATCGAGTCGCCGATGTGCTACAGCCTGTGGACCTGGCGCGGCGTCATCATGCCTATCGCTGCCGGGTGATGGTGGGACCCAGTTACAGGGCTGATATGTGGGCTGCCCTCGAAGAGGAACCAACTCTCTCTGCAGCGGCCTTAGCGAGGAGGACGTATGGCTCGTTTGCAACGGCTTGGCACGTCCGTCGTGATTTTGCTCTGCTGTCACAGACTTTGTCTCCAGGCGTCAAGCTCATCCGAACACACCGTTCGAAGCGCATAGAGAGTCAAGGGTGATTGGATAGCTCACGGATAGACCCAGGCATTCTCAGGGCTCAGCTTGATGGACACCTCAAATTCATCCATTGCAGCTCCATTTTTACCGAGGCCAGCGAGCGCGAACGTTCTTCCATCCTGCCTCCGCTTGATTTCAGCAGCAAAAAACACAGCCTAGGAGGAATCACAATGCATCCTTTACGCAAACTACGGGGTCCGGTAAGCCTACACCCGCCCAGGTGAGCGAGCTGCTTGCCGAAAACATCGTATTCAACAGTCCGATCCTGGTACGGCCGATCGAGGGGCGTGAAGTCGCCGCGGCGATTTTCGCTCAATCGAGCGTTACGTGCGGGTCCGGCACCTATACAGCCGAGTTTAAGCTCGATGAGCGCACCACCTTTTTGCGCTGGGTGGGGACCATGGATGGCCACAAGTTCGAGAGCTTGGAGGTCATCGTGGACAACGAGCAGGAACTGATTGTGGAGCGCACTATTGCCCTCCAGCCATATCCGGCTCTGAAACTGTTCCGCGATGCCATGTATGCATCGCTCAAGGATAAACTGCCGCCCGATGTTTGGGACTACCCAACGCCGCAGTGTGACACCTTACGTCGCCTCTACAATTGCGGAATTGGCGCTGCCGTCGTAAACTTCTCAAGTTGTTTGGTCGCCACTCCGTACCGACGGGCCTGTAGCTCAGGTGGCTAGAGCGCGCCCCTGATAAGGGCGAGGTCGGTGGTTCAAGTCCACCCAGGCCCACCATTCACGACTTCTAGTTCTTTTTCCACTTCGCTTTGCCGCGAAACCTCTAATAATCCCTGAAAAATCATTGATTCCAGTTCGTTCGAGACTGGTTCAAAGAAGCCAACATCGGTGTGGTAACAAATCCCGTTCGGAAACAGCACGCTTTGCACCGTCTGCTTTTGACCCAACGGAGCGCTTATCCACATCGCTTTGGCTGGGACGCTCTGCCGTGTGACATCGGCGGTCAGGTGCAGGAAGGCTTCGGCCTGACTAATCAGCGCACGCTGTGCAGCCTCTATCTCTTCGATGTCCTTCACAAGCGCGGGCTTCAAGGCGTCAAAGTCTTCCTGTGCTATTTCACCGTTGAGCTTCGCGGTGATGAGCTTCACATTCATTGCTTTCTTTTCGGCAAGCCGCGTGGCCAGCGTTCGCTGCTTGTGTTCCGTCTCCGCTATACGCTCACCAGCCTTCGCCTTAGCCAGCATTGGCAGCACGTTCACCAGCGCGTCAAACGCAGGCTGCATCCGTTCCAGAAATTCTAGCCAGTCTGCTTCGAGTTTTTCCACGCTCACACTGACGCGGTGGCTGCAGGCTTCGTTGGCGCACCAGTATTTGGGGTAGACCTTGCTTCTGCCGCGCACGTTGCCTGATGTGAGCTTGGCGTAGCAGTGGCCGCATTTCACCAGACCGCGCAACGGGAAGCTTTCGTTGGTGGGTTTCTTGGGTATGGCCTTATTCTTTCCGCGCAAACAGTCTTGCGCTTTTTGCCAGAGTTCTTCGGACACCAGAGCAGGGAAACTTGCTTTGTAGGTCTTGCCCTTGTGGACAAGCAGCCCCGCGTACACAGGGTTTTTCACCCTGAACGAAAATGTTTGCTTCGTGAGCTTCTGTCCCTTTTTGTTCCGCAACCCAGCGGCAGTGATGAGCGTGCGCACCTGTTCTGAAGAGTATTCACCGCTGGCAATCATTTCAAACACCTGCTTTAGCAGCGGTGCGGCTTCATCGAACGCCAAAGTTTTGGTTCCACCCTCTTGCACGTTGCGGTAGCCAAGCGGTGCCCTGTGCAGCCAGCGGCCCTGCTCACGGTGGACTTGGAAGCGGTACGTGACGCTGGAAGACAAGCTGCGTGAATAAAATTCAGAGACGCTGCCGAGAACAGTTGCCAGCATGATTCCGACAGGAGTGTTGTCTATGCTGGATTCATCAACGCTCATAATTCACAGCAAAACGTTTGAGCCTGCCCAGCGCCACTACTTGTGTCTCCATGTTACGGCTGAAGCGGCTGACATCCTGTACCCCGAAGTGCGTCACGCGGTTTTTATTTTGCTGGACAAAATCTAGGCACTCTTCAAAGACTGGCCGCGTTGTTTCAAATGCGCTTTCACCCTCAGCGACGAAGACCCGCAGCACAGAAAGGTTGTGAGCTTTGCACCAGTCTTCACAGCGCTTCTGCTGGGTCGGCAGGTTGGATTCGTTTTGCGCGGCCTGCTTGGTGGTTGAAACGCGGCAGAAGATAACGGCGGACATAGCAGCGGATTGTACCGCAATGCGGAGTTTTTAACCGCTGGACAACTTTGCTGTGAAAAACTGCTAGAATCATCACTCAAGCAACTATGAATGTGCTCAGACCTGTGACCGCAACTGCTCTTGCTCTATGGCTGGGAGTATTGGCGTGTGTGCTTGGTTGTTCACAAGCTGTGCTCGCTTCAACTCCCTCACGTCCTCAAATCTCCGAATCCAGAGCAGCAATAAACGAAGGTGACAGCGTTAAGATGGCTGGTACGGCACCATGCTGCCATCACCACAGCGGAACCTCAGACAAGAACAAGCAAGGACCTCAGACCCTTTCTTGCTGTCCTTTGGACGCTACGCTGATTCAGAAGCAAGACGCAGCATCATCCAAAAACGCTCACCCCTACGCAGTTGCCTTGATGCTGTTTATATTCAATCCTTCGTTCCAACTTTCTGCGAGCAATGAAACGAACGCGCCCACAGTTTGTCACGCAGGAAGAGACGTTCTTCTGAAAGCTCACGTTCTCCGAATCTAGAAATTCCGACCAACCTTAAAGGCTCCTTCGTACGGATGGGTTCATCCGTAAAACAATAACTATTTCCATTCAAAAGGAGAAAATCATGAGGAAGCTAAAAGTGATGTTGTTGATGACGGTCATTGCACTTGGTCTGGCAGGAGCAGCAACGGCTGCTCAATCAGGCTGCTGTGCATCAGATGTCTGCTGTGCTTCTTGTTCTGGCAGTTGCTAAGAAGTAGTTGACTGAAAGAGAGGCGCGGGTGAAGTGCCTGTTGCCTCTCTTCATAAAATTTGCTGCTATCGGGTCACCACCGCAACACCCTGATAAAGGCGCGGTTCCACACGATGCGCCGTCCTGTTCTTTGACCTTGCGTGATGTTGTTGTTTCGGCCATTTGCTTCCCCTTGAATTGAAGCACAAAGGCAAGATATATTCGCTTAGGCGAATATAAGACATGCCGAAACCAACTGTCAATCTGATGTTTCGTGCGTTCTCTGATTCCACGCGGCTGCGAATCTTGCACCTGCTCCTGAGTGGCGAAATGTGCGTGTGCGACATCGTGAGCATCACGCGGGTGCCGCAGCCCACAGCATCGCGCCACTTGGCCTACCTGCGAAGGGCTGGCCTAATAGAAAAACGGAAGCAGGGCTTGTGGGCCTACTACAAGCTCACGCACGCAAAGACCCCATTTCATCAAAGTTTAATTAAGTGTTTGAAAGAATGTTTTCGTGACGTACCTGAACTAGCCAGCGATGCCAAACGTGCATCCCGTGCTTGCTGCCAATCAGCATCCCAAAAAAAGTGAAGGGGAAAAACTATGGCGCACTACCACGTTCTGTTTCTGTGCACAGGCAACTCAGCCCGTTCAATCATGGCCGAAGCGATTCTGAATCGAAAAGGTAAGCCATTGTTTACTGCATATAGTGCAGGAAGTCAGCCCACGGGTAGGGTGCGGCTCGAAGCGTTAAGACAGTTGGAGCTTGCTAATCTGCCCACTGAGGGAGCACGCAGTAAGAGTTGGGAAGAATTTTCTAAGCCCGATGCCTCGCAATTGCATTTTGTATTCACTGTTTGTGATAACGCCGCAGCAGAAGTGTGCCCAGTGTGGCCGGGCCAGCCCATGACCGCGCATTGGGGAGTGCCAGACCCCGCTGCTGTGAAAGGAACACCAGAAGTGATAGAGAAAGCTTTTCGGGACGCATTCATGACGCTGGACCGCAGGATAAATTTATTTCTCGCTCTCCCGTTGGCCAGCCTTGACACGCTTGTTATCAAGAAAGAAATTCAAAGCATCGGCAAGCGATGACGGCGAAACTTTCCCGCATACTTGTCGCAGAGTTTATTGGTACCGCGTTCCTTGTGGTCGCTGTGGTTGGCTCAGGCATCATGGGCGAACGGCTCGCTGGTGGAAACGTAGCGATTGCGCTTCTGGCCAACACAATCGCAACGGGTGCGGCTTTGGTTGTTTTGATTCTCACCTTCGGGCCAATTTCAGGTGCTCACTTCAACCCTGCCGTGACGTTGGTGGACGCTATTGAAGGTGGTCTGCGTTGGATTGATGCTGCGTGTTACGTGGTTGCGCAGTGCGTCGGCGCTGTCTTCGGAACAATCACTGCGCATCTGATGTTTGCCCTGCCACTCATTTCTTTCTCGCAACACGCGCGAAGCGGAACGGCTCAGTTGTTCAGCGAGTTCATTGCAACGTTTGGGTTGTTGGCTGTCATCTGGGGTTGTTCGCGCTCGCGTTCTGGAATAGTCCCTTTCGCAGTTGGGCTATACATCACAGCCGCGTATTGGTTCACAGCCTCAACTTCATTTGCGAACCCAGCCGTGACGATTGCGCGGTGTCTCAGCGATACGTTTGCAGGCATCAGGCCAACGGACGTGGTTGGGTTCATCGCAGCGCAAATCGCTGGTGCTCTGGTTGCTACGTTTCTTTTCAAATGGCTTTCACCTAATTTACCAGCGAAAGCAGTCGTGGTTCCGAAGAATTGAATCGTAACCACGTGACAACCAACTGCGCTTTGGCTATTACCAACCACCTACGGATTTCAAACCGCAGCGCTATAGGCCGCAATGCTTTTTGACTTTAATCCTCTTTCAGCGCAGAGCAACGCGCACAAAAGAAGAATCCAATGAGCACACAGCCACCCTCCGCCAGTGCGTTGGTAGTTGGAATCCGTCGTAAGTCGAAGCTGCTCAAGTTTGGCGGTTTTGGCCACTGTCATTTTTATTGATCGCGGGGGCGGACTGGGCTCTATATTCTGCCCGCGGTACATTGCCACCACGACGCTTCCTGGATGTTTCGCCAGGAATTTGGAAGCTCTTCTTCGCTGCAAGCGAGAACTGCATGGACTCATCACCGCCGCGATCATTTATTGGACAAAGCCGACTGTGGGTGCGGGATCGTTGCCGGCGGGTGATTCCTTGATGGCTCCGAACTGCGATTCGTACCGCGCGATGTTCTCTCCCAAGGCGCGCCAGATGCGCTTGGCGTGGCCCGGGCTGACGATCATGCTGCCCGTGAGTTTGCCCTGGTTGCCGTTGGGGAAAATGTAAATGAAGTTCATTGTGAACTCTTCGAGATTGTGATGAATCATCACCAAATTGCTGTACTGGCCCTGTAGTTCTTTCTCGTCCGCCTTGATTTGAACCTGGCCTTGCTGTGGTGGCCGCTGCTCGTCCATGCGTTTTACTCTCCCGGAAGTGCTGAGTCGAAGTTATCACAAGCGGTAGGGAATCGCTCGCGTGCGGGCGCGAAACGATACGAGAGCTGTGCCTTCATGGCGAGATGCCCATGATTGCTGGGGTGGGAACAAGGGGCGAGCAGTTCCTTGACGGCCGACCATATTAAGTGTAGTTTAGTATCTATCTTTAACGTGGTTAACACTCTCTATGGCTCGACCAGTTATTCCTCAATTCGAAACTGAACCCTCCTCCCGTAGCGAAGCTACTTCACACGAAACGTCTTCCCAAGAAATAGCGCCTTCCTCTAGACCGTGGTCCACGCCGACCATGCGTAATGGACAAGCACTGCCTTCCCTACCGGAATCGCATCGCACCATTCCCTTTCTGGCAGGTGCTTCCAGGCTCAAAAAACTATTGGCGTTTGCCGGCCCGGGTTACCTCGTCGCCGTCGGTTACATGGACCCGGGGAACTGGGCCACCGACATTGCCGGCGGCTCAAAATTTGGCTATTCGCTGCTCAGTGTCATTTTGCTGAGCAACTTGATGGCGATGTTTTTGCAGGCACTGTCCGCGAAACTGGGGATTGCCACCGGCCGGGACCTGGCGCAGGCGTGCCGCGAAAATTATTCGCGGCCCATGGCCATGTTTTTGTGGTTCGTTTGTGAAGTAGCCATCGCGGCGTGCGATCTCGCGGAAGTGTTGGGCTCGGCAGTCGCGCTGAAATTGCTTTTTGGATTGCCGCTGCTGGCCGGGGTGTTGATCACCGCGCTGGATGTGCTGATCGTTCTGGCGCTGCAAGGGCGGGGCTTCCGGCTCATTGAAATATTCGTCGTGACTTTGATCGCTTCGATTGCGGCGTGCTTTGGCTACGAAATATTTTTCGCGCAGCCGCTGTGGCGCCAGGCGGCCATGGGCTTCGTGCCGCATCTGGAAATTTTGAGAAACCGCGAAATGCTGTACATCGCCATCGGGATTCTCGGCGCCACCGTCATGCCCCACAATTTGTATCTGCACTCCAGCATTGTGCAGACGCGCGCGTTTGGCTCCTCCGCAGGAGACCGCAAACAGGCTTTGCGTTATGCCGTTTTTGATTCGACGTTCGCACTGGGGCTGGCGCTCTTTGTGAACGCCGCGATTCTAGTGTTGGGCGCTGCGGCATTTCACACCCGTGGGCTGCACAACGTAGCAGAAATCGAAGATGCCTACAAATTATTGAGCCCGCTGCTGGGCGCCGGCCTGGCCAGCACCCTGTTTGCATGTGCGCTGCTGGCATCGGGGCAGAATTCGACGCTAACCGGAACGCTGGCAGGCCAAATTGTCATGGAAGGCTTTCTGCAGATTCGCCTGAAGCCCTGGCTCCGACGTTTGATTACGCGATCGATTGCGATTTTTCCGGCCGCGCTGGTCATCGGAATTATGGGCGAATCCAAAGTGACCGCTCTACTCGTCTTCAGCCAGGTGGTCCTGAGCTTTCAGTTGCCCTTCGCGGTGATTCCGCTGATTCAGTTCACCAGCAGCCGCAAAAGGATGGGCGAATTTGTGAATTCGCGCCTGACGACGGTCGTGGCGTGCGTGATTGCCACTGCGATTTTGCTGTTTAATGCCGAGCTGGTCTGGCTTATTCTCCGTTCCTAGTTGAATCTGAGTAGCCTCAAAAATAACTACATACCGATGGTCGCAGAGAAAAAATACCAAATACGCAGACTTCTCTTTATTGCGCTATTGGGAATGATCGTCATCTCCATCGTATTGGCAGCGATGCGGCGGGGCCCATGGGTTATTCCTGAGGATGCGGCGCGCCGGGAGAATCCCTTGAGGCCGTCGCCCAACAATCTGCCAGCGGCCCGCGGGCTCTACAGAGAAAATTGCGTGGAGTGTCATGGCGATACCGGGAAGGGCGACGGTCCTAAAGGGCGCAAGCTGTTCACCGAGCCGTCGGACCTGACAAATACGGCGCGAGTTGGTTCGTTAACGGATGGCGCCCTCTTTTATGAGATCAGTGAAGGGCGGCGGCCGATGCCGGGGTTTAGGACGCGCATGACGGAAGAGCAGCGGTGGCAATTGGTGCTGTTGATGCGGAGCTTTTCTGGGGCGAGTAATTTAGAGAAGAAGAAGCCGTAGACGAGCGATTAGCCAAAGTCAAAAGCCCCCATGTGCAACGGCGGCTCATGGGGCGCCCGGATGAGGTCAATGCGGAAATTGTGCTGACTACATTTGCAAAATCCCCACACGCGACTGCAGGGTGTGGGGCACCCAAAACCTTGCGGAATTTGGTGCTGCGACCCCAGTGCTATGCGGTGGCGGATTTGACTTGCTGCAGCGCGGCGGAGACTTCGTTCAGGTCGGGCACCACTGGGATGTCGTAGTTCTTGATCCAGGCGATTTTGCCCTGCTTGTTGATGATGACGATGGAGCGGCCCGTAATGCCTTTGTCGGCCAGATACACTCCGTACTTTTCCGCCATTGCGCCGCGCGGGTTGAAATCGGCGAGCAAGGAATAATGGATATTCATTTTGTCGGCGTAGGCTTTGTGTGACCACACGCTGTCCACGCTGACGCCCAGCACTTCCGCGTCGAGTTGTTCGAACGATTTCATCTCGTTTACGAAGCAGATGTGCTCGTTGGTGCAGGTGGGACTCCAGTCGAGCGGGTAAAAAACCAGCACGACATTTTTCTGGCCTGCAAAATCAGAAAGTTTTACATCTTTCTGGCTCTGATCTTTCAGCGTGAAATCCGGAGCAGCTTGCCCCACGGAAATGCCCATGTTTGTTCCTCCTGTTTATTTGATTCTAGAAGCATCTTACCGAATCGGCCTCGGCGGGCACAAATGGGCAAGTCGCTGCTATCGGGTGAAGGACACGTAGAAAATCTGCGCGTGACGCTCGATTTGCAAGGCCACGGCGTCTCCCGGTTTTTGTTTCGTTAGTGCTTCGCGCAGGCCATCCAGCGTGGTGACGGGCGCTCCATTTATTCCATGGATCACGTCGCCGGTCTGTAGCGGAACTTCCGCGGTGCGCACACCCAGCGTTCTGGCGGCCACGATGACGCCGCTGGGCAGGCGCAGCTCCGGCAGCGACTGGGCGATCTCCAGGGTGATTTCGACGCCCAGAATATTCAGCGGCCGCACTAGGTTTTTTACCGGGTCGGCCTGTTCCGTCAGGCTGTCCTCTTTGTGGGGGCGCTCCACGAGGGGAACTTCCACTTGAAGATGGTCCGAGCCGCGCAGGATATCGATTTTGGCGTGCTCGCCGGTCTTGTGCATGTACAGGCTCTGCGCAAAAAGAGGCAGCGCGGCCACCGCGTTACCATCGACGCTCAGCACGATGTCTTGAATTTTGAGCCCGGCGGTGTCGGCGGGCCCGCCGGGCACTACGTCGGAAACGATAACGCCAAAATCGCGGGTGAGTTTAAGCGCTGCCGCCAATTCCGGAGTAATGGTTTGCACCAGTGCACCGATGGCGGGCTGATGAATGTGGCCAAACTTCAGCAACTGCGGGTACGCGGAAGCTACTACCGTGGCGGGTATCGCGAAGCCCAGGCCCTGATTGCCTCCCGAGGAAGACAGAATAAAGGTGTTAATGCCTACCAGCTTTCCGTCGGCGTTTACCAGCGCACCGCCGCTGTTTCCAGGATTTATCGGCGTATCGGTTTGAACGTATACCAGGGGGCTGTCCGGATCCGGTTGGCGCGCGACGGCACTGACCACTCCCATGGTTACCGTGTTGCGCAGGCCTTCGGGGCTGCCGAAGGCAAAAACCATTTCACCTTGGCGCGCGGGCGGCAAACCACTGGCAATCGAGAGAGCTGCGAGGTCGTGAGCTTCAATTTTGATTACTGCGAGATCCAGTTCCTTCGAAGTGCCCACTAAGCGCGCCTGGTAGCTTTTTCCTTGCGGACCTTGCGCAGGATCAAGGTGACCGGAAGTGCCGACGCGCGGCGGCACGATCACTTCAATCAGCTGCGCTCCGCTGACCACATGCGCGTTGGTGACGATATAGCCAGCGGGATCAACGACCACTCCCGAGCCGATGGCCCGGCGGCGGCCCACCAGCAATTCCGTCTGGCCACGCTCCGGCTCTTCGGCGGACCCGTAACCGGTAACTTGGATCTGAACGATGGCGGGAGAAACGCGCTGCACCAGAGATTCAATGGAATCGTTCAGTTGGTGCAACAGATCGGAATGCGTGGCTGGTGCGTCGGCAGGCGTTTGAGCCGACGCGCCTGACAATAGGAAGGCCGCGGCGGGCGCGAAAATCGCAAGACAGGATCGCAAGTAACGATGACGATTCGATGGGGGCATGCTTTATTCTGTTTCCTTCATTCGCCGCGCCTAGGTCCGGGCCGCAGCGTGCACGCGCATTATAGCTGCGTTTGCACTCTTCCTTTATTACAGTCCCGGCAGTAGACTCGGCTCAGGATTCGCTTATGAGTTTTGAAGGTGCGCGGCTGGCTCCGATGTTGCCTCTTAAAAAATTGGTGGAGCGTTACCGGGCACTGGCCGTCCAGTTCGGCAACCCGGTCGCACTCACAACTTTTGACTTTACGCGCGACGAGACGGAACGGTTATTTTCCAGCTACGACGAGGACTACCACATCAGCCGGTTTTTTCACTTCAGCGAGGCCGATGGCATGAGTTTCACGATTAACGGCGAGCGCGTTTCTCACGTCACCATCGACCCAGAAATTGACAGCATTCTGTAGTTCCCCGAGGTGTGTTTCGCGACTTTTATTTTCAGTGACCCTCATAATTTCGTTTGAAAAAATTGGTTTTTTGCATAGGCTACTTCACGCGGAGGTATCTGCATGGCTGGCACGCCAACCCATTTACCGGAAACGGGCCTGGGCAACACGTTGCGGCGCGATTCCTGGTGGGTCGAGCTTATTCCGGTATTTATTCTGCTGGGAGGATTTGGACTTTACGCCACGCTGCGGGCCTTCGAAGGCGCCAACTATGCCTGGGGACCTTATCTTTCACCGTTTTATTCTCCGCTGATTGATCCTGAGCATCACTGGTGGCCACTTTCTCCTGCACTGCTGGTGCTGGCTGGGCCACTGGGATTCCGCGCTACGTGCTACTACTACCGCAAAGCTTACTATCGGGCATTTTTGCTCGATCCTCCGGCCTGCGCGGTCGGCGAACCCGCTAACCGCAAATATCGCGGCGAAACGGCGTTTCCTTTTATTTTGCAGAATGTGCACCGCTATTTTCTATACCTGGCCATTATTTTTCTGGCCTTTCTCTGGCATGACGCCGTGAAGGGATTTTTCTTTGACGGGCAATTTGGTGTTGGCGTCGGTAGCCTCGTTCTGCTCTTGAATGTGGTTCTGCTTTCCATTTACACGCTGTCTTGCCATTCCTTGCGGCACCTCGCGGGCGGCAAACTGGATTGTTTTTCGTGTGCATCATTTGGCACAACCCGCGCCGGCCTCTGGCGTGGCTTTTCCTTCTTGAACGGACGGCACATGCAATTCGCGTGGGCCAGTCTCATCTCCGTGGGCTCCGCCGATGTGTACATATGGTTGCTGGCACGCGGCGTGATTCATGACCTGAGGATTCTGTGACCGCTAACTACGAGGTCCGCGAACACGACGTATTGATCATCGGCGCCGGCGGAGCGGGGTTGCGCGCGGCCATTGAAGCGTTGGCGCAGGGCGCGTCTGTAGGCGTGGTCTGCAAGTCATTGCTCGGCAAAGCGCACACGGTGATGGCCGAAGGCGGAATCGCCGCAGCCATGGCCAATGTGGATGCTGCCGACAACTGGAAAGCGCATTTCCGCGACACCATGCGGGGCGGAAAATTGCTGAATAACTGGCGCATGGCGCAACTGCATGCCCAGGAAGCTCCCGACCGTGTGCGCGAACTGGAGCAGTGGGGCGCGCTTTTTGATCGCACCGAAAGTGGCGCGATTCTGCAGCGGGCGTTTGGCGGACACACTTTCAAACGGCTGTGCCACGTGGGCGATCGCACCGGTCTGGAATTAATTCGCACGCTGCAGGATCGCGGCGTGCAGCAGGGCCTGGACTGTTATATGGAGTGCACCGTGACGCGCTTGCTGGTGGAGAACGGGCGCTTCGCCGGAGCGTTTGCGTACTGGCGCGAGAATGGTCGCTTCATCGTGTTCAAAGCCAAAGCCGTAGTGATCGCGACTGGCGGAATCGGTAAAGCGTGGACGGTGACGTCGAATTCGTGGGAGTACACCGGCGACGGCATGGCCCTGGCGTACGAAGCCGGCGCGGAATTGATGGACCTGGAATTTGTGCAGTTTCATCCCACCGGCATGGTATGGCCGCCGGGTGTGCAGGGAATTCTAGTGACCGAAGCGGTGCGCGGCGAAGGCGGGATCTTGCGCAACAAGTTGGGCGAGCGCTTCATGGAAAAGTACGACCCCCAACGCATGGAGCTTTCCACCCGTGACGTGGTGGCGCGTTCGATTTACACCGAAGTGCGCGAAGGCCGCGGAACGGAACACGGCGGCGCCTATCTGGACATCTCGCAAAAGCCCGCCGAGTACGTGAAGAAGAAATTGCCCAGCATGTATCACCAATTTAAAGAGCTGGCCGACGTGGACATCACCAAGGGGCCCATGGAAGTTGGGCCGACCTGCCACTACGTAATGGGCGGGATACGTGTGGAGGCGGAAACCGGGTTGTCTACGGTGCCGGGAATTTTTGCGGCCGGGGAAGCTGCGGCCGGGCTGCACGGCGCGAATCGCCTGGGCGGAAATTCACTGTCGGATTTGCTGGTATTTGGGCGGCGGGCGGGGTTGGCTGCGGCGGCGCATGCGAAACAAACGTCGTACGGGTCACTCGATAACGCGCAGTTGCAGGAGGCCGAGAAAGAATTGCTCGCGCCCTTTGCGAACACCGGGGAAAGTCCCTACGCCGTGCATCGTGATTTGCAGACGGTGATGCAAAGCCTGGTGGGAATTTATCGCACCGCGGAAGATCTGGAGCGCGCGCTCACCGAACTGCAAATGTTGAAAGCCCGCGCTGCAGCAGCCAGCGTGGAGGGTTCGCGCTTGTTTAATCCCGGGTGGCACCTTTCGCGCGATCTGAAATCCATGTTGATTATTTCCGAAGCGGTCACTAAAAGCGCCATGGCGCGCACCGAAAGCCGCGGCGCGCATAGCCGCATTGATTTTCCCGAACTGGACGCCAGCTGGGGGCAAAAGCACAACATCATTGTGGAAGAAGGCGGCGCGATGGTGCGGCGGGAGTCGCCGATTCCACCCATGCCCGAGGATTTAAAAGAAGTTCTGGCGCAGGTGTGATGTGAAGTTCAGTGCTTTGGCAGTGAACACCGAAACGAGGACCAACGATGGCTGAAACAGTCTTGCGAGTGTTCCGCGGCGATGCCAACGGCGGCGCTACCCTGGATTACCAGGTGCCCGTGGCCCCCGGCATGGTCGTGCTCGACGCGCTGCACTACATCCAGGGACACCTTGCGCCGGATCTGGCCGTGCGCTGGAACTGCAAGGCAGGGAAGTGCGGTTCCTGCTCCGCGGAAGTGAACGGTCGGCCACGGCTCACTTGCAAAACGCGCATGGACGACCTGCCCAAGGACGAGCCCATCACCGTCATGCCCATGAAGTCGTTCCCCAAAATTAAAGATCTGGTCACCGACGTTTCCTGGAACTATCGCGTCAACAAGAAAATCCCGCCATTCCAGCCCAAGCCCGGCTCGGACTGGAAGATTTCGCAGCTGGACGTCGATCGCGTCCAGGAATTTCGCAAGTGTATCGAATGCTTTCTCTGCCAGAACGTTTGCCACGTCTTGCGCGATCACGACAAGAAAGAACAATTTGCCGGACCGCGCTTTTTTGTGCGCGTGGCCGGGCTGGAAATGCATCCGCTCGATGGGGCCAGCCGCACGCGACTGCTGAAGGAAGAGTTGGGCCTCGGTTACTGCAACATTACGAAATGCTGCACGGAAGTCTGCCCCGAAGAAATTCACATTACCGATAACGCCATCATCCCGCTAAAGGAGCGGGTGGTGGACGAGTTTTACGATCCGTTGACCATGCTGTTTCGCAAATTGCGCGGCTCCAGCGAGAAGCGCAATTAGCGCGGCAACTTTTGAGAAGTGTATGGTGGCTGAACGCGGTGGGAGGTTGTATGGATGCCCAACTCAAAGCTATTTCACGAGCGGGAATTGCCGAAGCCGTTGCCAAGGCGGAGCTGTATCGCTACCTGAACGAGCCGGAAGAGGCGGAATCCATCTGCCGGGACATTTTATCGGTCGATTCAAGCCACCAGCTGGCGAAGCGCCTGCTGGGACTTTCGATTACGGATCAATTTACCGGTTACGCCGGCGATCGCTACACCGAGGTGGAAGAAATATTTCAGAGTCTGCGCGATGCCTACGAACGCTCCTACTACACGGGGCTTTTGCATGAACGCCGCGCCAAGGTGCAGCTCCGCAGCGGCTACTCCGCGCACATCTTGTTGCCGCTGGTCGAGGAAGCCATGAAGTGTTTCGCCGCGGCGGAAAAAATTCGCCCGCCGGGAAATGACGACAGCATCCTGCGCTGGAACCGCTGTGTGCGACTGCTGCAAAGCCAGCCGGACTTTCGCATCGAACGCGACGCCCTTCCGCACGACGCCGAAGATAGCCCGCCCGTCGACATTCGCGCCAAACGCGTTGCCGAGCGCTGAACCGAAATTATTCGCATCACTATTGCGGTTGAGCCGCTCGACGGACTTCCGGGTTGTTGGTGGGGGCTGGCGCAGTTCCTGCCGTTAGGATGGCTCGTACCAATTCCGCTGCTATCGACACAAATTCTTCCGCCGAGGCGCGATCCGGGGTGCTGACCCACTGCTTCACCGCTCCATATATTGCCCAGCTGGCAGCTGCCGCGATCATCTCCGCAGGCACACCGGGAGCCGATGGGTGGCGATGGAATCCGTCGAGCAACACGCTGCGAATCTGGTCGATGATGGTGGCTTCCACAAAGGGATCGAATTGATGCTGATTGAACGAGTGTGATTTTTGCAACTCGACCAGGTAATCGCAGACCGCCAAAATTATAGGATGAAACGCAGTAGCGCATGTGCCATCAAAGAGCACGTTTCGCTGCTCGAGGAGTTTCAGGAAGTTGACGCGCGTCATTTCGCCCAGCAGCGCGAATTTGTCGGCGTAGTGGGCGTAAAAGGTAGCCCGGTTCAGGGTCGCAGCCTCCGTGATATCCTGCACCGAGATCTTGTCGAACTCCTTTTGTGTGAGGAGGTTGCGAAGCGCATCCTGTAACAAACCTCTAGTCCTGCGTATGCGGGGATCGAGCTTTTCACAGTCGTGGTGCAGCATTCTGGGTCTCCCTGCCGGCAATTATAGTCTAAACCATCGCTTGTTGCTTAAAATACGTTCGTCTGAAAATTTGTACAACAGTTGTTGTGTATGCGGCATCTGATGTCCTGGAGGCAATCACATGGCTACTTTACTGAAATTGGATTCCAGCCCCATGGGGGAACGGTCGGTATCGCGAAAGCTTACAAGAAAGTTCGCAGACACCTGGCTGAAGGCTCACCCAGACGGCAAGATTATCGAACGTGACCTGACTACGCTCCCTCTTGGCGTAATTGACGGGCTTTGGGTGGGGGCAGCTTACACCCCGGAGGCATCGCGTACGAAGGAACAGACCGCCGCGTTACGCGTTTCCGACCAGCTCATCGCCGAGCTGCAGGGGGCCGATGAGTACGTGTTCGGCGTACCGATGCATAACTTCGGCATTCCCTCGACGCTGAAGCTGTGGATCGACCAGATTTCGCGCGTGGGCAAGACTTTTTCCTACGGAGCAGGGGGGCCCAAGGGGCTGCTGACCGGCAAAAAAGCGACCCTGCTGTTGGCCACCGGTGGCGTATATGCGCAGGGCACAGCCATGGCGGCACTGGATTTCGTCACGCCCTACCTGCGAGCGGTGTTGGGGTTCCTGGGGATTACTGACGTTACCGTCATCGTCGCGGAAGGGACCGCGCAATTGATTTCGGGGCAAGTCGACCCACAAACTTTTCTGGCGCCTTCTCTTGAAAAGGTGCACGTCCACGCTAGTCTCTAAGAATCGCAAAATTCATGTTTAAGGAGAATTAAGATGAAGATTGCTGCGTTGATTTCACGTTTGCTGTTAGGTTTGATTTTCGTGGTGTTCGGACTGAATGGATTTCTGAACTTCATTCCGATGCCGCCACCGACGGGAGTGGCCGGGCAGTTCTTCGGCGCGATATTTGCTTCTCACTATTTTGTAGTGATTTTTGGCATTCAGGTCCTCGGCGGGTTGCTGCTGTTGATCAATCGTTACGTGCCACTGGCGTTGGCGCTGCTCGCGCCGGTGATCGTGAACATATTTTTCTTTCACACGCTGATGGCGCCAGCGGGGCTGCCGTTGGCCATTGTGGTAATCATTCTGTGGACTATTCTCGCGGTGCGGAATAAACAGCACTTCGCGGGAATCTTTGTTCAACAATCGGCCTAGTGCGCTGTCTGGGGAAGGCCATCGAAGGGAGAGCGTGACTTCATGGAAATCGGCGTGGATAGTTTCGCGGCAACCATTTCGGATCCAGTTACGGGCGCTACCATTGCGCCGGTGGAACGCATGGCGCAGTTGCTGGCGGAAATCGAGCTAGCCGATAAGGTGGGGCTCGATGTGTTCGGTATCGGCGAACATCACCGCGCCGAATTCCTGGATTCCGCTCCGGCGATCATTCTTGCGGCGGCGGCTTCGCGCACCAAAAATGTTCGGCTGACCAGCGCGGTTACGGTGCTTAGTGCTGCTGATCCGGTTCGGGTGTTTCAGGAATTCGCCACGCTGGACCTGATTTCGAACGGCCGCGCAGAAATTGTCGCCGGGCGCGGCTCGTTTATTGAATCTTTTCCACTGTTCGGCTTGCAGCTGGAAGATTACGACTCGCTCTTCGCTGAAAAACTGGAACTGTTGGTGAAGATTCGCCAAAACACGCATGTTCACTGGTCCGGAAAGCACCGCGCGGCGCTCACCGGCCAAGCCATTTTTCCCCGGCCACTGCAAAACCCGCTGCCCATATGGGTAGGCGTTGGCGGCACGCCGGAATCTTTCGTGCGCGCCGGCGTTTTGGGACTGCCGCTGATGGTAGCCATCATCGGCGGCGAGCCGCGTCGCTTTCGTCCCTTGATCGATCTCTATCGCGAGACGGGTTTGCGCAACGGCCACAAAGCCGAGCAACTCAAAGTCGGCCTGCACATGATCGGGTTTGCCGGTGACACCACGCAGGAAGCCGCCGACACTTTTTTCCCTGGCTATGCGCACACGTTTACGGAAATCGGCAAGGAACGCGGCTGGCCGCCTACGACGCGCAGGCAATTCGATGCTTTGCGTGGGCCGACTGGCGCGTTGCTTATCGGCGACGCCGAAACCGTCGCGAAGAAAATTATTTATGTGAATGAAGCGCTGGGGGGGATTGCCAGGCTTACTTTTCAGATGGGCGTGTCCACACTCCCGCACCCGAAAATGCTCCGAGCCATCGAGATTCTTGGCCAGCAAGTTGCGCCTAAGGTGAGGAAAGCGCTGGCTGCCAGGGCCTAAGACGCGCAGCTGAACGTTGCTTGTATGGCGTCAGTTCTGGCGGTCTTCGAATTCCTCGTGCCAGGCCATCTGGATGGCTTCCAGTTTGGCTTCATTAGACGCAGCGGGATCGCCGGTGAACGACGGGAGCTCGGTAATCCATTTGTGCATGTCCGTGAAGCGCACCGCGAGCGGATCGGTGTCCGGATACTTGTCGGTCAACGCGATCGCAATGTCTTCGATATCATCCCAATCAAAACTTGGCGGCATATTGAATACTCCTGTGTGCCTCTAATTTCTCAAAACACCAAGCGAGAGATGGGCGCTCCCAGGTAATCCCTGGCCTAGTGGTCGGTTTCTTTGGCGTAATTTTTGTTCCACTCGGGAATCTCCACCACGATATCCGTCGTTCCATCTGGCACCGTTTGGCAACCCAGGCGGGATTTCGGCGTGATGCCGGGAGCTTCGTCGAGTTCATCCAACTCCGCGTCAGTGGCTTCGTTGCAGGATTCGAGGCCCTGCTTCACGAAAACATGGCAGGTCGAGCAGGCGCATACCCCGCCGCACGCGTGATCCAGGCCTATCTTGAAGCCCTCGGAAATATCCAGGATGCTGCCGGGAATGCCGTTGTGTCCGTAGGGGATTTTTTCCGGATCGACTTCCACGGTCTTGCCGCTGGGCAAGAAGGTAACCTTATATTTCTGCGTGGCGGGCTTGTATTTCACTTCATCGATGTAGGGGTTACTGCCGCCCATTTTTTCTCGCCTCCATGCCAATTATCGCTCTAATTTCCAATTTCAAACTTCGGCCAGCTTGCGGCCTTCCAGCGCTCTGGAAACGGCGGAATTCATTAGCAGTTCTGCCAGATGCTCTGTGGCGTGATTCAGTTCGTCTATGCGCTTGCGAATCAGTTTGTAATCACTGCCGGCGGAGGATTGTTTCAACGCTGCGACCGCTGCATCAATATTGGAGCGCTCGTCCGCGGCCAGGTTCGTCGACTGGGGGTTCGCAAAAGCCTTTGCGGTGGCCGTCAAAATGGCTTCTGATTCCGTACGCGCTTCGATCAACTGGCGTTCCGCAAAATCCTGCTCGGCGTGTTCGATGGATTCTTCCAGCATGCGCTCGATTTCTGTGTCGCTGATGCCGTAACTGGGCAGTACTTCGATGGAGTGCTGTTCACCGGTGCGCATATCTTTCGCCGCAACTTGCAGGATGCCGTTGGCATCGATCAGAAAGGCAACTTCGATACGCGGGAGGCCAGCCGGGGCGGGGGGCACTTTCAGCGTGAAGCGCGCCAGCGAGCGGCAATCTTTAGCGAGTTCGCGCTCGCCCTGTAAGACGTGGATATCTATGCCGGTCTGATTGTCCACGCCGGTGGTGTATTGCTCCTGCGCGCTGGCAGGGATGGTGGAGTTGCGCGGAATAATCTTGGAGACCGCGCCGCCGTAGGTTTCGATGCCCAGCGAAAGCGGCGTCACGTCCAGCAGCAGCATGTTGCTGACGCCACGATCCAGAATATTGGCTTGCACCGCGGCGCCCAGGGCGACAACTTCGTCGGGATTCAATTCGGTGTGCGGCTTGCGGCCAAAAAATTCCTGTACGGTGCGGCGAATGAGCGGAGTGCGCGTCGTCCCGCCGACGAGTACGACTTCTTCGATGGCCTGCGGCGCGAGATGGGCATCGGCGAGAGCCTGTTTCACCGGACCCATGGTGCGGTCCACAATTGGGCGAATAATCTTTTCGAATTCCGCGCGCGTAAATTCGTGGGTGAAGACTTCGCCATTCGGAAGAGGAAAGTTTAAAAGGGCGGAATCTTTTTCGGAAAGTTCATGCTTGAGGGCGATGAGCGATTTCCGGAGTTTCTGCGTGGACTCCGCGCTGGAAGAAAAGTCAAAATTGCCATTTTGCGAAACTCGGTGGTGAACAAACGCCTGCAGGAAATTGTCTATGTCGTCGCCGCCAAGGTGCGTGTCGCCGTTAGTGGCGAGGACCTGATAGATGTCGCCTTCGCTGGTGGAAATTAGTTTCAGCACGGAAATGTCGAACGTACCGCCGCCGAGATCGTAGACGGCTACGTGTCCGCGCTGTTTTTCATGCAAGCCGTAAGCCAGAGCGGCGGCCGTGGGCTCATTGACCAGGCGCAGAACTTCGAGGCCGGCGATGCGCCCGGCATCTTTGGTGGCCTGGCGCTGGGCATCGTTGAAGTAGGCGGGGACGGTGAGGACCGCACGGTCGACTTTTTCACCGAGGTGCGCCTCGGCCCAATTTCGCAATTCGCGGAGAATGAACGCGGAAATCTCCGGCGGCGTAAACATTTCATCGCCCAGTATTACGCGAATCATATTCTTGCTTTGCGGGTCGATGCGAAACGGAAAAAGTGCCAGTTCATTTTGCACGTCGGCGGGGCCTCGGCCCATCAGCCGCTTCACGGAATAGATGCTACGTTCCGGCTGTGTGAGTAACCGACGGCGGGCCGCTTCACCGACAATGATGCTGCCATCGGGGTCGAGGCTGACCACGGAAGGGCACAACGTCGAACCGTACGGACCGGGAATACACTTCGGATGGCCGGCTGGTGTGTCCACATACGCGACCAGGCTGTTCGTTGTGCCCAGGTCAATTCCAACGATGCGTCCCATTAATAGGCTGCTCCGCTTAATTCTTTTTCAACGCCGGCGACCAGATTGCGAATATACGACCGGCGGTTCAGCAATTCGTTGAGGCGCTGCAAGATGGCTTCGCGATCGGCGTCACTGGCGTTGGCTTCGAGCGCGGCGTCCCATTGTTGCGCGGCGGTTTTCATCTCGCCGTCCACTTCCTGAAGTTTCTCGCCGAAATTCTTTTCCGCGGTTCGTAGCCGCCTGGAAAGCGCGTCCAGATTTGCGCTGGCGGATTTGGCTTCACGCAGTTCATCGAGCGATTCGTTCAGTTCGAACACTTCTTCGAGTAATTCGGGCGGAGCTTGCTGCTTGTGCTCGCCTTCTTTGCGCATGCCTTCCAGTTCGAGCAGATACTCCACGCGGGCCACGGGGTCGCGCAGTACGCGATAGGCGTCGTTCAATTTTGAACTGCGCTGCAAGGACATTTCTCGCTCGCGCTCCGTGGTATTCACAAAATTATCGGGATGCAGCTTCCAGCTAAGTTGCAGGAATGTTTGTTCGAGGCCGTCCATGTTTGTCCACAATTTGCGGGGGAGGCCGAAGTACGTGAAGTAATCGGCGTCTCCCGGCAGCGCCTGGATTTTTCCGCACGTGAGGCAGAAGGCTGTGCCGTTGGTTGGAGCATGACAGCTCCAGCAGGGGGTGACGGAAACGGGGGCTGATTTGGGGGCGTTCATCTTGTTGAGACCAGTCCAGTCAAAAACCCCAGGTGCAAATTCGGCACCTGGGGCACCCGAAGACCTTCGAAACTTTTGTGGGGTACCAATTCAGGCGGCCCGGTCGACGGTAGCCCCAAGCGACGAAATTCAGGCGGTGAACGAGCTGCCGCAACCGCAATTTCGCGCCGCGTTGGGATTCTGAAAAACAAAACCCTGGCGCATCAAAGTCTCTTCGTACTCGAGCGTGGTGCCCTTGAGATACAGAAAACTCTTGGGATCGACAAATAGCCGCGCGCCGTGCTCTTCGAAAATCTTGTCGCGATCGCGAGCCTGGGTGTCCAGCCGCATGGCATACGACAAACCAGAGCAGCCGCCACCCTGCACGCCGACGCGCAGGCCGCCGACCTCGGTGGAAACGCCATCCTTCTCCAGAAGCGCGCGGATCTTGCGGGCGGCGCGCTCCGTGAGCGTGATTTTAGCGGTGGGAGGAGCAGCTACTTCGGTGGCCATCACAATCCTTTTTCAGCTGTTACAAAAATGCGGCCTCGCGTTATGGCCAGTCCCACCCTTTGCAAAAAGCGCCCAGGGTAGGCCGCCCAGATTCTTAGTGGCCGACTTTTGCGGTCGCGGCCACTTCGATGCCGTGCTTCTTTTTCCAGTCGCCGATAGCCGCCTTGATGGCGTCTTCCGCGAGCACGGAGCAGTGAATCTTCACCGGTGGGAGCGCGAGCTCACGCACGATATCCGTGTTCTTGATGCTCAACGCTTCTTCGACGGTCTTTCCCTTCACCCATTCAGTGGCCAGGGAAGAGCTGGCGATTGCCGAGCCGCAGCCGAAGGTCTTGAACTTGGCTTCTTCGATGATCTGTGTGTCCGGATTAATTTTCATCTGCAGCTTCATGACGTCGCCGCACTCCGGCGCGCCTACCAGGCCGGTCCCCACGTTGGGATCTTCCTTCGGCAAGCTGCCTACGTTGCGGGGGTTGTTGTAATGCTCGACTACCTTTTCGCTATAAGCCATTAGCCGTTGCTCCTTGCCAGATTGACTAGATTTCCGAACCCTGCACTTTTCACTGCTTTGTCAGAGAGCGACACGTTCGGCACGGATGCCGAGCGCCCCGCAGTAAGCTGTCGCAGCGCGTCCTTGATAAATTCGGCGCCCACACCCAGCAGTTTCAGGAATGCGCGAACCTGCTGAAGTTCGTGGAACGAACGCTCGCCCGCGGCCGGCGCATCTTCACCTTCGCCGCCATAAGGCACAAATGTGACGCGAAACGCCGCGCCGGTACCGCCGATGGACCGATGAATTCGAATTGTTCCTTCGCTCGCCATTGTTGACCCTTTCAGCTTTAGGCTGTCTGCCAGTTCATTTTGGTGATGTCGATACCTTCCTTGGCCATTTCATACAACGGGGACAACTCACGCAGTTTGGTTACGACCTGCACCATCTTGTCGATGACGTAGTCGACTTCCTCTTGCGTATTGAAGCGGCCGAGGCCGAAGCGGATCGACGTATGGGCTAGGTCTTCGCCGACCCCTAATGCTTTGAGTACGTAGCTGGGCTCGAGGGTTGCCGAAGTGCAGGCGGAACCGCTCGAAACTGCAATGTCGTTGATGCCCATCAACAGAGATTCGCCTTCCACGTACGCGAAGCTCATGTTGAGGTTGTTGGGCAGGCGGTGTTCCCAGGAGCCATTGACGAAAACTTCGTCCAGTTTGGCTTCCAGGCCGGCTCGCAAGCGGTCGCGCAGCCCGCGCAGACGAACTGATTCTTCGGCCATTTCTTTCTGGGCGATTTCGCAAGCTTTGCCGAGGCCCACGATGCCGGGGACGTTTAAGGTGCCGGAGCGCATGCCGCGCTCGTGTCCGCCGCCGTCGGCGATCGCAGAAAGTTGCACGCGGGGGTTGCGCCTGCGCACGTACAACGCGCCCACACCTTTGGGTCCGTAAATTTTATGGCCGGTGATGGCCAGCAAATCGATGTTGTCTTTCTGCACATCCACCGGAATCTTGCCTACGGCCTGGACACCATCGGAAGCGAAAAAGATTCCGTGCTCCTTGGCGAGCTTGCCGATCTCCGCCATGGGATTCACGACGCCAATTTCGTTGTTGGCATACATGATGGTGATCAAAATCGTTTTCGGCGTAATGGCTTTGCGCACATCTTCGGGATCCACGCGGCCGTCTTTGCCGACGGGCAAGTACGTCACTTCGTAGCCGTATTTTTCCAGCCGCTTGCAGGTGTCCAGCACCGCTTTGTGCTCAATGGCCTGGGTGATGATGTGATTGCCCTTTTCGCGGTACATCTCCGCGATGCCCTTGATCATCAGGTTGTCGGATTCCGTCGCGCCGCTGGTAAAAATAATTTCTTTAGGCGTGGCGTTGATCAGCGAAGCAATCTGCTGGCGTGCCGTTTCCACCGCTTCTTCGCCGGCCCAGCCGAACGCGTGGTTGCGGCTCGCGGCGTTACCAAACTTCTGCGTGAAGTAGGGAAGCATGGCTTCGAGTACGCGGGGATCGACCGGGGTGGTCGCGTGATTGTCCATGTAGATCGGTAGATTCACAGCCATATTTCCGTCTCCTAAGTTCACTTCTTACGCTTGTAACTCAACGAGCGCCCGTTCGTGATGCTCATCGGTCATTTGCGAAATCGTTACGCTGCTCAGCACACTCAAAATGCTTTCGTTGACGCGGCGTAAAGGTTCGCGGACCGTGCAGCGGTCCGCCGCGCCGCAATTTCCATGGCTCGTCACACAGGACGTAATCAGCACCGGACCATCAATGGCGGAAATCACATCCAGTGCGCTGATCTGCGAAGGCTCTTTGGCCAACATGTAGCCGCCACTGGCTCCATGCTTGGCGGAAACGATGCGCTGCCGCGCCAGCTTCTGCAGCACTTTGGCCATCAGCATCGTCGAGATGCCGTATTCCTCGGCGATCTCGGTCGCGCTGCAGGCATGCTGGTCGCGATGCATGGCCAGATGCTTGACGGCAATCAACCCGTAATCCGCTTTTTTGGAAAGCTTGAACATATAGATGCGACCGCGACTCTCCTACATATGAGACCAATTCAGTCGCAGATGGAGTTTAGTGCTAGTAGCGGCGTATGTCAACTGTGATGACCGACTGTTTATGATAGGTCTTTTCGTTGCAGCCACTTAGGAGCTCATAAAGGGGCCGAAATGTTGAAGAGTTATTTTGGAGAGTTATTAAGGTCTAAAAGGAGAGCTTTAGACCGCCACCGAAGCCTCTCGGTGAGCCGACAGCGGTTCCCGAAAACAGGCTGGCGAAATTAAGCACATTGACCCTGTCGGTGAGGTTGGAGATTTGGAACTGTACGGACAGGCTGCGCAACTCTTTGCGGTAGAGTTCCGCGCCGGCGGCGGCGTCGAGCGAGAAATTCGAACGCACGCGGCCGCGCTCAAAATCCACTTGATGGAGAATTGCTGGACCGTACTGCGTGAGCAGAAAATTGAAATCGGGCGGGTCCTCAAACTCCACTGGAAGACCGCTGCCGTACTGGGTGCTGAGTGCGAGCCAGAGGCGGCGGCGCTCAGCCTGCAGGCGAACGCGCGCACGCAGGGTGTTGCGTTGGTCCTGCGAGACCGCGAAGCGGCTGGTGTCGCTAAGACCGCCCGCGGCATCGCTGCCGAGGAACAAGCCACCGGTGATGGGACCACGTCCGAAGCCGGACTGATTGGCGTAGCTGAGGTAGCCGGAGAAGCGCCACCACTGGGGAACTTCCAGTCGCACCTCTTCGCCAAAGATACGCGCGCTCGAAAAGGCCACTGGAAAACTGATGCCGGTGTCGAGCAAGGTGTCATCGTCGGGATAGTTGTGAAAGTCGCGCCGAAAAATATTGGCATCCATGCGCAGCTTGCCGAAGATGGATTGGGTCGCTCCAACTTCGTAGTAATTTCCGCGCCCCGGACGCACTGGAAAACGCAATACCACGGGATCGATGGCATTGAGCTCTGGCGAGCTGGCCAACAGTAAATTTTCGATGGCGGGCGTCTGGAAGACGCGATCGTAGGAAGCATGCAGCAACAAGTTCCACGAGGGGACATAACGGGAAATGGCGAGGCGCGGGCTCCAGGCGGATTCGTGCACGACGAATCCGTAGTGGTCGAAGCGCAGTCCCGCGGAAATGTTCCAGTCGCCCAGATGGATCTGATCCTGAACATAGGCGGAAGGCTCGATATCCCATTGGCGATCGGCGAACTGGAATTCCTGCTGAGTTTCAGGATCAAACTGCGAGGGATCGGTGATGGAGTAGTGCAGCGCTTCATGTACCGGTGTAAAGAAACTGTCAACACCCGACTTCCAGTTATGGCGGCCCTTGTGCCCCGCCAGGTCGCCGCGCGCGTAACCTTCGCGATAACCGCGCGTTTGCGAAACACTTACAGGAGTGGCCAGGGGATTGGAAGTCAGATCGGCGCTAGCGTCGCGCACGCTGCCGGAAAAACTTAAGAACAGGTCTGGCGAAATGGTGTGCTGAAAGAAGAGCTGGCCGCTGGTTTCGAGATTGGTGATGTCCTGGCGTTGGCCGGCCTGCTGCTGGACGAGCTCGTTGGGAACCAGAAACCGAACGGCGTTGTGAGTGACGCTGAGGCGCAGGCGGTCGCTGCGGGAAAAGTCGCGTTCGTAGGAAGCGGAGAAGCCGCCGGCGTTGCCGCGATTGGTGTAATTCGCGAGTACCGGAGGGTCGAGATAACGGTCACTATGAAAGCCATTGCCGCTTGCAGAAAAACGATCGGCGCCGGTGTTGTAGAAGACCGCTGCAGAACCGCTGGCGCTTGAAAAGCTGCCTCCATTTACGTCCAACTGGCCGTGCCATCCCTCCGGCACGTCTTTCACGGTGGTGACTTCAATGACGCCGCCGAGTTTGCGACCATATTCGGCGGGAAACGTGGCGGTGAGTACGCGCATGCTGTCTACCTCGTCGGAATCGAATTCTGGTGCGAACGCGGGCGAGCGATTTTGCGTGAGCGGCAGGCCGTCGAATACATATTGAACATCGTATTCCGAACCGCGAGGGTGCAGAACACCGTTGGCTTCATAGAGCCAACCGGGCTGCTGATTGACGAGGTCGCTCAGATTTCTTCCCGGCTGGGCGGACAATTCCTGATCGATAGTTTGGCGGCCGACGGAATAGATGGAGCCGGTGCGGCCAGGGTCGACGAGGGTGGCCGAGTCCGTCACTTGAATTTGCGTGGCTACCGGCGCAAGTCCCAGAGCAACAGATACGCTCACGGGAATTTCGGAACGAATTTCGACAAGTTTGGTCCACTCGGCGAAGCCTTCCGCGCGAACGGTGAGGCGATAGATGCCAAAAGGCAGCTCCTGCGCGGTGTAGCGGCCGTCACGTGCGATTTGGAATGTGCGATGTACCTGGTTGGCTTCGCTGAGCAATTCCGCTTGAGCAGCGAGTGATGCGCCCTGAGCGTCACGAACTTCCAGGCGCAGTTCACCGCGTATCCGCTGGGCACATACACTTGGCACTCCCATCACCAACGTCAGCAGCAGGCACAAAACGCCCTTGAGGATTCGCCCAGCCATCCTTTTTACGTTAGCACGAAGGACACTTTGAACTCGGGCGCTACGGGACAATCGAGGGCAAAACAGCAACAATCTAATTGAGGAGAAACTCCTAAAAGAAGTCTTGAGATTTGACGCCGCCTGAACGAAAAAGCCCGAGGCCCATGCACCGCTTTCTCTTTACGATCGGATTCACCGGGAAGACCGCGGAAGAATTTTTCGATTTGCTGCGGCACGCGGAGGTCGAAACCGTTGTGGATGTGCGGCAGAATCGCACCGGGCAACTGTCGGCATTCGCGAAACATCCGGATCTGGCTTATTTTCTGAGGGCCACCGCAGGCATCGCCTATCGGCACGAACCTCTTCTTGCGCCCACCCCGGAACTGCGAAAGAAATATCAGGCTGATAAGAACTGGTCGAGCTACCAAGAATGGTTTCTGGAACTGCTGAAAGAGCGCGGAGTTCCAGAAACTCTGGACACTGCGCAGTGGCCTGCGAAGGTTGCGTTTCTTTGCACCGAGGCCGGGCCGGAAAAGTGCCACCGCCGGCTGGTAGCGGATGTATTGGCGCAATACTGGCGCGGCCAGGGCGACCAGGTGGAGGTTGAGCATTTACTGTCGGGCGCAGGCAAAAAGACTAGGTCGCCAGGAAGAACAGTTATTTCGCGTGAAACGCCGAGCCCGTCGGCAACGCCCGGCGTGCCCGCCGGGATTGCAGGTGTGGCTTTGACGGGCTGGGCGGCGACACTGGGCTCGCGACGCGTAGCGTCTGAGGAAGTGGACCGCGCCTTCGGGATGCCGCTGGGCAAACTGCGGGAGCGCGCGGGGATCGAATCGCTCTCGCATGCCGCCCCGGAGCAAAACGAGCTCACGCTCGGCGATGAAGCGTTGCGTCAGGCGCTGCATGTGGCTGGCTGTCCACCCGCGGAACTCGACTGGATCATGGCCACCAGTGAAACTCATCGTCAATATCCCTCGCTTGCGGCGCAGCTACACAAACAAATCGGCGCTCGGGAAAGTTGCGGAGCGGCGGATGTGGGTGGCGCATGCCTCGGCTTGTTAAACGCTTTGACTACGGCGCAGTCTTTCATTCAAGCGGGCGCAGCGCGAATCGTCGCGATCGTTACAGCGGACGTGCACAGCCGCACACTGTCTCCGCGGCGCGTCGCTGGAGAATTCGGAGGTTTGTTCGGGGACGGTGCTAGTGCGTTCGTTGTGCGCGCCGCACCTCAAAATCGGGACGCCGGACAGTACCTGCTTGGAAAATTCGTGTTTGGCTGCGCGAGCCAATATTCGGAAGCTATTTGTGTGGCGGATTCGAAGGATGGCGGCCTGGCGGTGCAGTTTGACGGGGAAGCCCTGTCTCGAGCGGCCATTACACGCATGGAGCGGGTGATCACCGCAATAGAGCACCAAAGTGGAATCCACCGCACCCAAGTCGGCGCGTTTGCGACGCATCAACCCAATCCGCGGTTGGTCGGTTTGCTCGCCAAGCAGTGCGGTGTCGCGCCGGAGAATTTCCCCTCAGTCGCGCGTACCTGTGGAAACCTGGGCTCGTCCACCTGTGGGGTAGCGCTGCAGTTGGCGTTGCAGGCCGCTTCCAGAGCAGACCTGCCTGCCCGCAAACCGATTTTCCTAGCGTCGCTCGGGCCCGGACTTATCTTCGGTGGAGGCTGGCTGGCACCCCCGAGGTTGTAACATTTTGTTACATTGTCCCAAGCAGTGGCGGTAAAGCGATCCGCAAGAGGAGTAATATGTATCACCATATCAATAACTTACCACAGAAATGGCGATGGAGATCCACATGCAACTCTTCCTAACAACCGGTAGTCTCGGGACGCTTCATCCCAGTCGGAGTCACAGCATGACGCAGCGCCTCAAAAGGTCTCAGGCAGGCTTCTCGCTAATCGAAGTGATCATCGTTGTATTCATCATCTTCGTTCTCGCGGGAATGGCCATTATTCTCACCCAAGGCACCCTGCAGAGTTACAAAGCCAACGCCGCACGTGACGGCGTGGTCAGTCAGATCCGGTTGGCACGTGAACTGGCGATTTCTAAGCGCCGCAATGTACGCATCGATTTCACGCCTCCCAACCAGATTCAGACGACGGTGCAGTACCGCGGCGGCGAAACAGCCGGCTTACCGATCGCGGCGGTATATCTCAATGACGCCGATCAGGGAGTCAACACCGGAGCGCAGTTTTACGTCTTCCCGGGATTGCCGGATACACCTATGGGCTTCGGCAACACTTCTCCCATCGTCCTTCAGCAACCGGCGGGCGGCGGAGCCTGGGCAGTGATGTTCACCACCTCGGGCGCTCTGGTGGGCACTTCCGCGCTCACGGGTTTAGACCTCATCGGCAACAGCAATCCTGTGAACGCTTCGATTTTCCTGGGGATTCCCGGCAACAGCGGGTCTGCCAGAGCGATTACGATCTTGGGCGCCACGGGAAGAGTGCGAACTTATTCATGGGATGGTACGCAATGGAGAGAATAAGGAGCCAAGCAATGGAGCGCCGACGTAAGCGTTTTGGGCAGCAGCGCGGTTTCACGATGATCGAGGCGTTGATCTCGATCATGGTGCTCTCTTTCGGCGTGTTGTCTCTGGCCGCGGTGTACGCGCAGGGAATCTACTACGCCAGTTTGACGCAGTACGACTACATCGCCGAGAAAAAGGCCGAGCAGGCCGTGGAAGCCATCTTCACCGCGCGCGACAACAACACCCTCAGCTGGGCGAATATTCAAAACACCTCCGCAGGCGGCGTGTTCCTTCCCGGACCGCAACCCATGTTGCAACCGGGACTGGATGGCCTGGTGGGCACTGCGGCTGATGCCGGCTCGCCAGATGAATTTATCGTCACCGGGCCAAACACCGCGGGGCAGATTGGCACCACCACGGATCGCCAGGTGGATTTAAATCCGTGGATGACGCGAACTATCGATATCGTGCCGGTGGTGGACACTGCCGGAAACAACGAACCCAACCTTCGCCAGATCACCGTAACCATCGCGTATCACGTCGGGTCCATGCAACGCACGCATACCTTGGTCAGCTACATCTCGTCCTTTGCTTAAAGCATGAAGTGGCATAGAGCGTTAATGAGAACGCAGGAGCTTCGGGCAATGAAAAAACAGTCGGGTTTTACGATCATAGAAATGATGGTAGCCATGGCCGTGGCGCTGATCGCGCTCGCCGCCACTGTGGCCGCCTTCCGCGATTCGGCGAACACCAACCAGCGAGTCTCGTTGAAGGCGGATATTTCCGACAACCTTCGTGCCGGCATGAACTTTATCCAGCAGGATCTCATTCAGGCAGGCACCGGCATACCCGTCGGCGGCATCGCCATACCGAATACCGGCACGCCGGGTTCGGGCTGCGTCGGGGGTGTTTCCGCTGTGAACCGTCCAGCGCTGGTCGCCAGCTCTTTGACGTTTCCGAAGTGCAACACCACGCTCCCGGCGGTTGAGCCGGGCGATGGTCTGGGGAATCCCATCAATACCCCGGACGCCAGTTCGGTGACGCCTACCGATTTGATCACCATGATGTACGTGGACAACACCTTGGGCTTGGATAACAAGCCCATCAATCAAGCCCCTTTTGCCGCGGACCCGGGTTGTGCCGGAACCATCAGCCCCACCGGCGACTCCGTGTTTTTCGACAACACCACCATGTATCTGGGCAAGATCAATTGCACGGATTTGAGCAAGGCCAACATTCCGGTCAGCCCCGGCGATCTTATTCTATTCAGTAACGCCAATGGCAACGCCATTCAGACCGTCACTGCCGCCTCCGGCCAGACGCTCACGTTTACCAGCGGACTCGGCGCGGGGGATGCCTTCGCTTTGAACGGCACCGGCAAGCCTGCCGGCACCATCATCCAGTTGCAGAACTACACCACCAACGCCGCGGGAGTCCGCACCTACAACGGTACTTATCCGCCGACCACCGCCTCGCGTATCTGGATGATCAGCTACTACCTGGACGATACGACCGACCCCGGCCGGGTGCGCTTGATGCGCCGCACAAACTTCAATCCCGCGGTGGTTGTCGGCGAAACCATCGAGAATTTACAGTTCACTTACAACTATGTGAGCGGCGGCACCGTACTTTCCAATCAGCCCGGCGTGCCTGTGAACTTCTCTGAAACCCAGATTCG
>Ga0193726_1000383_pt1 | contig 49352 bp, 43 predicted proteins | sample H2c1metaG_FD_144928 | JGI IMG/M metagenome (GOLD analysis project Ga0193726, IMG submission 144928) | Soil microbial communities from a riparian zone of the East river system, Colorado, United States - H2c1 | ecosystem: Environmental > Terrestrial > Soil > Riparian zone | place: USA: East River... | reverse complement strand
CGACCGGCGTTGTCGCCGACAGTGTCTGCGCAAGGACCTTCGTATCGGGGCTCGATCCTCAAGCCGTATTCGCGGAGACCATGGACCGTCCTGGCATTCGCCGGTTGCGGTGGCTGATGCGATATCAACTTGATCGCGCCGCCAACACCGTCGACGCTTCGGTGCTAGGCCTGCTTGGCAGCCGCGCCGCATTTCATGACGGCTTCGGTTGCGTGCTGCTGCGCGGATCGAAAGCACCCTATCTGCTCAAGAGCGATGTCGAAGCGCTGAGGGTACCGAAGAACCCGCCGCTGCTGCCGGACATTGCCGGCCCCGATATCGTCCAGCCGTCTGGCCCGGCGCTAAAAGCCGCGCTCGATCATGCCTTCGAAGAGCCCGCGGAGCCGCCGTTTCGGCGGACCAAAGCGGTCGTCGTGGTCCACGAGGGCAGGGTGATAGCCGAACGCTATGCCCCCGGCGTCCGCGTCGATACGCAGCTTGTTGGCTTCTCCATGACCAAGTCTGTTGTCAACGCGCTGCTTGGCATCCTCACCCGACAAGGCCTCATCTCGCCGTCGCTGCCGGCGCCGATACCCGAGTGGCGCGGCCCGAACGATCCGCGCCGCGAAATCGAGGTCGAGCACTTGATGCGAATGACCACGGGTCTGGCGCTCGGTGAAACCAACACCGGCTTCGATCCCTCCAACCAGATGTACTTATACGGCGACATGGCCGGCTTTGCCGTGACCGCCCCGATGATCGCTACGCCGGGAACGCGGTGGCACTACTCCAGCGCGACCACCCAGCTGTTGGCACGGATCGTTCGCGACGCCGTCGGCGGACCGGAACAGACGCTGGCATTCGCGTGGCGCGAGCTGTTCAATCCACTGGGGATGCGCAACGTGACGCTGCAGTTCGATGCCAGCGGCACGCTGCAGGGATCAGCCAACATGCTGGCCAGCGCCAGGGACTGGGCGCGCTTTGGCTTGCTCTATCTCAATGACGGCGTGGTCGGCGGAAAACGTCTTCTTCACGAGGACTGGGTGGACTTTTCAGCCGCCGCTACGCTCAACACCGATTACGGCGCCGGTTTCTGGACCAATCGTAGTGAACACGAAAACGCCAAGGGGCGCGCGCGGATGGGTATTCCACGCGACGCGTTCTTTGCATTCGGGTTTCTCGGCCAGCGCATCGTGATCCTGCCGTCGCAGCATCTTGTCGTCGTTCGCCTCGGCGACAGCGTCGATCCTACCGGAGACATCGGCGGTCTCGAACGTCTGGTGAAAGAGGTGATAGCGGCAACGCAGCCCTAGAGCATGATGCATTGGAGTTGGATCGATTCGCCGCGAGCGCGAAGCACTAACGATCTCGTGTCCCTGACGCAGCGCAGCGCCTCATAAGCGCGTTCACGCGCGTCTTCGACGCGCTATGGGGCGGTACACCGCGGAGCCCGGACACAAAATCGCGAAAACAACCCCATGCAAAGTAGAATGGGCCCCGGCTCGCAGCGCTCGTGCGGCTTGCGTCCGGGACACGAGAAGAAAAATGGTCCGTCGTCACGGCCCCAACCTCATCTCATCCCGCTCTAGATCGTCGCTGCGCTCCTCGCAATGACGAAATGACGAGCGGCCTCTTCTAGCGCCCGACCGAATACGGACCGCCCTTTTCAAGCGCGCGCTTGTAAGCCGGGCGGGCGTGAATGGTTTCCAGAAATGCCATCGCCTTGGGATGACCCTGGTCGAGTCCGCCGCGCGCCGCAGCGGCTTCGAGCGGAAAACTCATCTGGATGTCGGCGGCGGTGAACGCACTGCCGGCGAACCATTCGCTGTTGCCGAGTTCGGCTTCCCAGTACGCCATGTGCTGCTTGAGCTGCGGATTGACCAGCGTGGTCAGCGCCTGATTGCTGACCTTGCGCACCAGCGGGCGCAGCAGCGCCGGCGTGCGCTTCGGCATCAACGTGAACAACAGCTTCAGCAACAGCGGCGGCATCGCCGATCCTTCCGCATAGTGCAGCCAATAGGTGTAGCGCAGCCGCTCCGGCGTTTTCGGCGGCGGTATCAGCCGCCCCTCGCCATAGGTGTCGATGAGGTATTCGGCGATCGCGCCCGACTCCGCGATGGTGTTGCCGTTGTCGCTGATGACAGGCGACTTTCCGAGCGGATGGACCGCGCGCAGCTCAGCCGGCGCGCGCATGTCCGGCTGACGCTGATAGCGGACGATCTCGTAAGCCACGCCGAGTTCCTCCAGCAGCCACAGCACGCGCTGGGAGCGGGAATTGTTGAGATGATGGACGGTCAGCATGGCGAATTCCCCCAGGGCATTGGCGACGATTGGACGTGCTGACCTCGTAGCAGCGGGCGGCGAGGTTGGCGATTGGACGTTGCTTCGCATGCCGGCACCGAGCGACCGCCCGCCGGCCCGGGATATTATACCCGGGTGATATTGACATCGATATTTGCCCGGGTATAAATCAACCAACCCGAAATTCAGAGTATTGACCGATGATCCACACAGTTCCGCAGGGCTTCACCGCCTTCATGGGCCACCAAAGACTGGTTTCTGGCCCACTGGCCGAGGTCGCGCTTGCCGTCCTGAAGGCGTCCCAGAGCGCGGTCGCGGGGCCCATCGTCATCTTTGACGATGCCAACGGCCGGCCGATCGACCTGGATCTGCGCGGTACCGAGCGAGATATCGTTGCGCGCTTGCCCCAACCCGCTCCGAATTCGGAAACACCCGCCGATGATCCATCGGCGCCGGAGCCGCGCGGGCGCGGGCGGCCCAAACTCGGCGTCGTCGCCCGCGAGGTGACGCTGTTGCCGCGGCACTGGGAATGGCTCGGAGCACAGCCCGGCGGCGCCTCGGTGGCGCTTCGAAAGCTCGTCGAGGAGGCACGTCGCGCCAGCGGCGACCGCGATCGCGGCCGGGCGGCAAGAGACGCGGCCTATCATTTCATGTCTGTCATGGCCGGCAATCTCGCGGGCTTCGAGGAAGCCTCGCGCGCGTTGTTCGCGGACGACCGGCGAGGTTTCGCGGAGCTCATTGCCGGCTGGCCCGGTGATATCCGCGACCACGTCGTCAAACTCGCTTTCAGCGATCGCACCGAATCGCCCAAAGCCTGAACGCGCCAAGCGTGATCGGGGTCGATGCGCTCGCGGCGGTCTGATCTGACTTTCCTCGCGGTCCCAGAGTATTATGGTCGTCATCATTACTGTGGACGCGCCGGCGGGGCTGCGCCAGAATGCGCTGACAAGAAAACGGGAGTCCGCCTTGACCAGGACGTCGCCGCAATTCATGTTCGATGTCGGTAGCCCCAATGCTTTCCTCAGTCACGAGGCGATCCCGGGAATCGAGAAGCGCACCGGCGCGAAATTCGAATATGTCCCGATCCTGCTCGGCGGCATCTTCAAGGCCACGGGCAACAAATCCCCCGCCGAATCGCTTGCCGGCATCAAGAACAAGCCGGAGTTCCAGGCGCTGGAGACCGAGCGCTTCGTGAAGCGCTTTCACGTCAGGCCCTACACGATGAACCCGTTCTTTCCGGTCAACACCCTCAACCTGATGCGCGCCGCGGTCGCCGCGCAGCTCGAGGACGTGTTCGAGAAATATGTCGATGCTGCGTTTCATCACATGTGGGTGGAGCCGAAGAAAATGGACGACCCTGAAGTGGCGATCAAGGCGTTCACGGCCTCCGGCCTTGATGCAGCAAAGCTGTTCGCGCGCGCCCAGGACCCCGACATCAAGGCGAAGCTGATCGAGAACACGCAAGCCGCGGTCGAGCGTGGCGCCTTCGGCTCGCCGACTTTCTTTGTCGGCAAGGAAATGTTTTTCGGCAAGGAGCAGCTGCGCGAGGTCGAGGAACTGGTTTCGGGACAGTGAGCGTTCCATGAACCTCATGGTGAGGAGCCGCGCATCTCGCGCGGCGTCTCGAACCATGACGTAAACCGTCGCCCTTCATCCTTTGAGACGCGGCGCAGACGCCGCTCCTCAGGATGAGGCTGAAGGAGAACCACGGAATGGAAAAGCGAAATGCAACCGTCGCGGTGATCGGCGCCGGCGATTATATCGGTGCCGAGATCGCGAAGAAATTCGCCGCCGAGGGATTCATCGTATTCGCCGGACGGCGCGACGGCGCCAAGCTCGAGCCGCTGGTCAGGGAGATCGAAGCCGCGGACGGATCGATTGTCGCGCGCGCGCTCGACGCACGCAAGGAGGACGAGGTCGCGGCGTTCCTCGATGACGCCGACAAGCATGCGCCGCTGGAAGTCTGCATTTTCAACGTCGGCGCCAACGTCAACTTTCCGATACTGGAAACCACCGACCGCGTGTTCCGCAAGGTGTGGGAAATGGCCTGCTGGGCCGGCTTTGTCGCCGGCCGCGAATCGGCGCGGCTGATGCTGCCGCGGGGCAAGGGCAACATCTTCTTTACCGGCGCCACCGCCTCCTTGCGCGGCGGCAGCGGCTTTGCGGCCTTCGCCAGCGCCAAATTCGGATTGCGCGCGGTGGCGCAAGCGATGGCGCGCGAGCTCGGACCGAAGAACATCCACGTCGCCCATCTGATCATCGATTCCGGCGTCGATACCGCCTGGGTACGCGAACGCCGCGAGCAGCTCTGGGGCAAGGAAGCGCTCAACAATCCGGATTTGCTGATGCCGCCGGCGTCGGTCGCAGCCTCGTACTGGCAGCTTTACCAGCAGCCCCGCAGCGCCTGGGCCTTTGAGCTGGAAATCCGCCCGTTCGGGGAAAAGTGGTAGGAAGGCGCGAGTGGCGAATAGTGGATGATGGATGGTAGGTAGCGGATAGTGAGGAGCGAACAGGGCGTGTAAGTCACCCTATTCACCACTCACTCTTCGCTATTCCTCAAGAACAACAACAAAAAGGAACTCAGCAATGCGCATTCTCGTGGTCGGCGCCGGCGCCATCGGCGGATATTTCGGCGGCAGGATGCTGCAGGCCGGCGGCGACGTGACATTTCTCGTTCGCCCGCGGCGCGCGGCTGAGCTGGCTGAAGCGGGCCTGGTGATCAAAAGCCCGAATGGCGACGTCACGCTGAAAAATCCGCCGGCGCTGCAGGCGGATCAACTTGACGAAAAATTCGACGTGATCTTGTTGAGCTGCAAGGCGTTCGATCTCGACGATGCGATCAAGTCGTTTGCGCCTGCGGTCGGACCGCAGACGGCGATTGTGCCGCTGCTCAACGGCATGCTGCATATGGACGTGCTGGACGGCAAATTCGGACGCGAGCGGGTGCTCGGCGGCCTTTGCGCGATCGCCGCCACGCTCAACGACAAGCGCGAAGTCGTTCAGCTCAACCCGCTGCAGTCGCTCAATTTCGGGGAGCGCGAGGGCCAGCTGTCGGATCGGGTCCGCGCCATCGCCGAGGCGATGGCGGGTGGCAATTTCGGCTCGGTGGCCAGCGAGAACATCGTTCAGGAGATGTGGGAGAAGTGGGTGTTCCTCGCCACGCTCGCGGCCTGTACCTGCCTGATGCGCAGCTCGGTCGGGAATATCCTGGCGGCACCGGGCGGCAAGGACTTTATTCTCGGCATGCTCGATGAAAGCAGCGCGGTGGCGACGGCCGAAGGCCATGATCCCCGCGGTCCGTTCTTTGAACGCGCGCGCGGGATGCTGACCACTGATGGATCGCAGTTGACGGCATCCATGTTCCGCGACATCAAAGCCGGTGCCGCCGTCGAAGCCGACCATGTGATCGGCGACTTGATCGCGCGCGGCGATGCCGCGAAGGTTCCGGTGCCGAAGCTGCGCATCGCCTACACGCATCTGAAGGCGTATGAGAACCAGCGGGGGTAACGTCCTCACGGTGAGGAGCGCATCTTGCGCGCTCGAATCATGAGACCTCAACGTCTAGTCAGACGCTCTCATCCTTCGAGACGCGCGCGAAGGGCGCGCTCCTCCAGCGATAACGGCGGAGCCGTTACGCAGGGATGAGGTCACAAATGCGCGAGATAATGCGCCAGCGCTTCGATTTCCTCTTCGCTCAAGGGATAGGCAACATCAGCCATCGCCGCCATGCCGCCGCCGGATCGCACGCCTGACTTGTAGTCGTGCAGCGCCTTGAGCAGGTATTCCTCGCGTTGGCCCGCGATGCGGGCGACCGCTTTCGTTCCGGCGTAGCTGTCGGTGTGACAGGAGGCGCAGCGCCGTCCCGCGGCAGCCTGTGCGCCCTTCGTGGATAAATCGGGATTGTCGTCGGGTTTTGTGGCCTTGGGCGGAGTGAGCGAGGCGAAATAGGCGCCGAGATTGCGGATGTCGTCATTGTTGATCTGCTCGACGATCGGCTGCATCTGTTCGTTCTTGCGGGTGCCGGCACGAAAGAACACCAGCTGCCACTGAATGAACTGATCGGGCTGGCCTGCGAGCGAGGGGATGTTCTCCATTTGCGAAATGCCGCCTTCGCCGTGGCAGCCGATACACAGCTCGGCTTTTTCCTTGCCCGCGGCGACATCGGCGGCGTGGGCCGGCAGGCTCGCGAGCGCCGAGAATCCCAGGGCAAGGCCGCACAACACACGCAATACAAACCGGCTACGCATGATCAGTATTCCCAATTCATCACGAACTGTCATTCCCCGATGTGCAATCGCACATCGTGGATGCGCCACTTGGCGCAGGCCCGGAATCCATAATCCCCGCGGTGGTTATGGATTCCGGACTCGCTCGCTGCGCTCGCGATCCGGAATGACGATTCTCAGAAAACGCGAAGCTGCGGCCACTCGTTCCCGAGCAGCCGCAGCCTCTGATGATCGAAGTCTTACTTCTTGTAGCTGATGCGATAGATCGCACCGGCCCAGTCGTCAGCGACCAGGATAGAACCGTCCTTGTCCTGGATGATATCGGCCGGGCGGCCGAGATAGCCCTGGTCGCCTTCGAGCCAGCCGGACGCGAACACGTCCTGCTTCGGATTCTTGCCATCGGGCCCGACGGTGACCCGCACGATCCGGGCGCCCTGATATTTATGCCGATTCCAGGAGCCGTGTTCGGCGATCAGGATGCTGTTCTTGTACTCGGCGGGAAACTGGCTGCCGGTATAGAACTTCATGCCGAGCGGAGCCACATGCGCACCGAGATTGAGCACGGGCGGCGTGAATTCCGAACATTTGTGACCCATCGCGAACTTCGGATCCGGCAGGTTGCCCTGGTGGCAATACGGATAGCCGAAGTGCTCGCCTAGTTTCGAGACCATGTTGAGCTTGTCGCTCGGGATGTCGTCGCTCATCCAGTCACGGGCGTTTTCCGTGAACCAGTATTTGCCACTGCGCGGATCGACGTCACCGCCGACGCTGTTGCGGACGCCGAGCGCCACCACTTCGGCATTGCCGGTTTTCGGATCGACGCGGCGAATCTGCGAGACGCTGGTCGGCGGGATCCCGATGTTGAAGGGAGGCCCGAACGGCAGGTAGAACGCGCCATCCTTGTCGACGGCGATATATTTCCAGCCATGCGCGGCATAGGAGGGCATATCGTCATAGACCACCTTGCCCTCGCCGAGCTTGTCGACGTTGGCTTCGGCGTTCTCGTATTTGATCAGCTTGTCGACGGCGATGACGTAGAGCGCACCGTCCTTGAACGCGATGCCGGTCGGCATGTTCAGCCCCTTGAGGACGGTCTTGACCTCTTTCTTGCCGCCACTGTCTTTGATGGCGTAGACGTTGCCAAGGCCGAACGAGCCGACGAACAGCGTGCCCTTGTCGCCCCAGGCCATCTGCCGCGCGGCCAGCACGCCGGGCGCGTAGACTTCGATCTGGAAGCCAGCCGGCAGCTTGATTTTCTTCATCATGGTCGCGAGTTCGGCTTCGGAAGAGCCGGTCGGCGGACCGGACGGCGGCGCGAGGCCCTTTTGGGCTTCGGTCTCGTCGCCGAGGAACCAGTCGTCGGGCGGATGGGTCCAGAATTCCTTGGTGCCGGACTCGTATTTTTTCAGTGGTTTTTGCTGTGCGCCAGCCTGTGAAATCCCCACGATTGTGAGGATGGCGGCGCACGCAAGAACGGATCGATGGAATACCGACTTCATTACGTCACTCCCTGAACAGCCGCTATGGCTGCGTTTGTCATTTATTTTTGTAAGCTTTGAGAAGAAACTTGGTGGTGGGTCGTGAGGTGGGACAGATGTGAGGAGGATCAGACCCCAAAACGTTATCACATCCGTCGCAGGAGAGAAGCGCCCGCCACGCGGCCCTGTCAGGCGAAAACTAATTGAGAAGAGATTTCTCTTGGCTGGATTCAATCGGATACGGTTTTTCGCCCGGCCGCGCTGCACTGCGGTATCCACTGGCCCGCCGCTATCGCCTGGCGATTTACGACACTGACCTCGACGCCGCCATCACAAGGATTTTATTTGCGCCCGGCGGGAACGGGCTTGAGGGACTTGGCCGAATACTTGCGCGCCAGATCGGCGCCGCAGAACGCCTCAAACGAGCGGTACATGGTGCCATCCTCGTGAGCGTATTTGCGCTGGCACTTCTTCTGTTCGCGGTCGTAAGCCCGCCTCTGCGCCGTGTTTAGTTTGCTCAGAAAATCGCCTTCGCATTTCTCTGTCACGATCGCGCCCAGGCTGACATCGCCGCTGGCGCCGAACTGACAGATTTCGAACAGGGCGCCGGCGCGCTGGCATGACGGAGCTTTGCGGAGCAGGTCTTCAATCTCCTGGTGGTCAAGCGTCGGACATTCCTCCTTGGTCGGCTTGTCCTTGGCTGCGTTCCCAGCTGTCGAGATGGCGAGCATGACCGCGGCCAGTATGATGCGATTGAACATGGCGATACCTTCATTCGGAGCACCCGATCCGGAACGCGACATCGCGCAGTTGCCGTGACGGCACGGGGATGCGGCCCCGCGTCCGCTAATATCTCCGCGTCACCGTTATTGTGCCGCTGCCGCTATTGTTGCGGTAGAAAAAATCGTACAGCCCGGGAATGCCGATGACGGCGTCGTTGACAAAGATGAACAGTTCGCCGTCGCGGGTGGGCTTGATGTTGGCCTCGATTTTTGAATCCTCGGGATCGGGATCGAGAAATACCTCTTCGCCGCCGACGCTGCCATAGCGCAGCACGATCCGGAACCAGTCCTGAGTCGCTTCACGCCGCAGCGGTACGCCCAGACCCAGTAAAATCCGATGATACCAGAGCGGCGGGTGGTTGGCGGAGAATCCGCCAACCGGAACCGGTACAGCACCGTCGTTCCAGGACTCCTGCGGCTCAGCCCCCACCTCCACATGGTATCTCACGCCCTTCTCAAGAAGGATTTTCGTCGGATGGCAGAGCTCCGATATCGCGAAGGTTGAGGTCGCGGTTGCGATGATCGGTTGGCCGTCCTTGTCTTTTTTTTCGCCGACCCAGTCGGGTTTTTTGAGCTCGTTGGCGCCCCTGCTCTCGACGCAGGTGAGGCCTGCCACGTCCTGGACGTTGTAGAGAAAGTGGCTGGCAAGAGAGAGCCCGAGATAAACGAACAACAGCGCAAAGAAAGCCGGCGCCCAGCGGCGCTTCAGGCCCTCATGAAACCATATGTAGGCCCGATTGCTGCGCAGCCGGTAAATGCCGTTATCCGGCAAACCCGATGGCGCCGACGGGGTTTTCCGCCAGATCGCGCCCATGCGATTCGAAATGCGCGAGGCGATTCGCATTCCCCAGAAAATGAAGAAGGCCACAAGGAGCGAAAGCAGGACGAACGAGATCGGCGCGCGGGCGTAGCCATCGACCCATGTCGACGCGAAGCCAGGCAGGAACCCACCGACAAGGCGGATGATGTCCGAGATCCAGCGGACCGGGCTGCGAAACTCGTCGGCGCGTTGCGCCCCGCTGATCAGCGGAAACGCCAGCAGCCATACCGTGGCGCCGACGGTTGCAAAATAGACGATGCGGCGTTTCCAGATTTCGTTCCAGATGTGCTCCTGGGCGTCCGCGCGGGCTTTTGCCGCCTCGCTGGTCTCGTAGCCAAATTGATCGGGCGTGACGATCTCGCCGCCGGCCTTGACGATGTCGTAGGTGGCAGGCAGGCCGATCGGCGCGTAGGCGTGCGCATGGTTCCCGATCCGCCGGAACACGGTTTCGTGGATTTTCGGCCGTTCGATCGTGACTTCGTCGTCTTCCTTTTTCGAATATTTGTAATTGCAGAGCTGAACCAGCTTGCGCGGGCCGTAGCGGTAATAGCCGCCAAGCCCCGCCCGCGGATCGTAGATTCGCCCGTCCTTGTCAGCCATCGAGATGGCATTCTTGAACGCATCGGGATCGGCGGGCGGATTGCCTTGATCTGATTTGAACCTCAGACCACAGCGCTGTGCTTCGGTGAGCATCCAGACCAGCGGGATATAGGCCAGCGCGTCATCCGGATAACCGCCGCCGACGTTGGAATGGACACCGGAGAACCAGACCTGGCTGACTTGCTCGTCAGCGATGTGACGTTTTTTGTTCGGATCGAACTCCGAAGGCGGAACGATTTTTTCGTCCCACAGCTCGGGATGAAACGTGGTGCGCTCTTCGTCGAGCGAAAGCGCCTGGCAGGCGCGAAGCACGCGCGCGCGATCGAGGGTGTGGGTGGGGAGCTCGAGCGGCATGATCCACCGGCTGACGCCGCGCGTCATCTCGTCCATCGGCAGACCATAAGCCGCCACGGTGTCCCACACCCCGACGAAGCGGATGTGCTTGACTTGGCGGTTGTCGCGCTTGTCGTACTTGATCGGCAGTAGCGCGTTGCGAATGGCCCGGAACCAGTCCTCCGGATGCCAGGGCCATAGCGTGTGGTAGCGCTCGCTGCGATATTTCCGGTAGGCGGCGATCGCCTTCTTATCGAGCTCGGCTTCGTTGTCGGCGGATACCAGACCCTGATTGAGTATCAGGCCGATGACGACGCGGATGGTGAAGGCGCCGCGGCTGAAACCGAAGCCGTAGATATTGTCGCTGTCGCTGTTGTAGTTGCGGCAGGCGAATTTGTAGATGTCGATGACATTCCGCTTGAGGCCGAAGCCGAACGCGCCGCCAAGAATCGCCCACGGCTTGAACGTAGAGGTGCCGACGCCGTCGTCGTAGAATGCGACCTGGTCATTTCCCGACAGGTCCAACGCCTCGAAGGTGCGCCAGACATTTGTGCGCCAGACCTTCGCCGCGGAATTGCCCGTGCCATCGGAAAGCAGAACAATGTTTCGAGTCATGAAATCCCCCCTGCCGCGCTATCAAACGACTTTACAATCTGTGGTGTCATGACATCGCATGCCGCTCCCGAGTATGAAAATTTTCACAATCGGTGATCGGGAATCGCGCGGGCCGACGATTGTAAGTGGATGGACATACAACAACAAAGCCGCCGGGCGGCGGCTTGTCGTTGAACTGTCGCTTTGCCATCAAAAAATTCTGGAGCGGGCGAAGGGATTCGAACCCTCGACCCCGACCTTGGCAAGGTCGTGCTCTACCACTGAGCTACACCCGCATCCGAGAGATTGGCGGCGATCACTCACCGGCAACGCGCAGAGCTATGCCAAATGCGGCCCTCGAATGCAACAGCCCCCGCGCGATCTTCGAATCGGCCGAATAGCCCGATATCGAGAGGTATTGCGGGTAAATCAGCCCGAAACGGCGTGCGAACGGCCGCCATGCTCCACTGTCGCGGCCTCCGGGAACCCGGCCGGGAGGTTGCCCATCGTGCTGCGCAGCGATTCGAGCCATTTGCTGAACGAGCCCCGAAGTGCTCCGGTCAGTTCATCATCGCGACCAGCGTCACTGCGCCCTCTGGAACCGATTGAAATTTCCGGGCAAACCGCCACTTAGGTGCAGAGAACATCTGAACCACCATCTTGGGGCGTGCTAGAATAGGCTCCAATACCGAGACATCAGGCGAGGATTCCCGTGACGATAGTAGAGCAGGGTAGCGTGCCGACGCCGCAGGCGGCGACCGATCTGATCAAGGAGACGACCACCCAGACGTTCGTCAAGGACGTCATCGAGGAGTCAAAGCGCCAGCCGGTGCTGATCGACTTCTGGGCGCCGTGGTGCGGCCCCTGCCGCCAGCTCACGCCGATCATCGAGAAGGCGGTCCGTGCGGCAAAGGGCAAGGTCAAGCTGGTCAAGATGAACATCGACGAGCATCCGGCGATTCCGGGCCAGATGGGTATCCAGTCGATCCCGGCGGTGATCGCTTTCGTCAACGGCCAGCCCGCCGATGGTTTCATGGGCGCGGTTCCGGAAAGCCAGGTCACCGCCTTTATCGACAAACTGACCGCCGGCATGCCGGGTGCGGGCGAACCCAATATCGCCGAGATCCTCAAGGAGGCCGACGCGGTGCTGGCCGAGGGCGATCCCGCCACCGCGGCATCGATCTATGCCGAGGTGCTGGCGGCGGATGCCACCAATATCGCAGCGCTGGCGGGGCTTGCGAAATGCTACGTGGCGACCGGCGCCATCGAACAGGCCAAGCAGACCCTGGCCATGGTGCCGGAATCGAAACGCAGCGACGCGGCGGTCAAGGCCGTGCAGGCTTCGATCGATCTCGCCGAGCAGGCCAAGGCGCTCGGCCCGGTGACCGAGCTGGAGCAGAAAGTCGCCGCTAACCCGCTCGATCATCAGGCCCGGTTCGATCTTGCGACCGCGCTCAATGCCAGCGGCAATCGTCCTGAAGCCACCAACCAGCTGCTCGAAATCGTCAAGCGCGACCGTAAATGGAATGAGGACGGCGCGCGAAAGCAGCTGGTGCAGTTCTTCGAGGCGTGGGGCCCGACCGATGAGGCCACCGTGGATGGACGAAAGCGGCTGTCGACCATTCTCTTTTCATAGATATCTCATGCATTAGCACCGGGGTCGCCAATGCCGATCAATGCCGATTATCGCGGGCCCGGCGACCTTCCCGAGGTGATACCGGTGTTTCCGCTGCCCGGTGCGCTGCTGCTGCCGCGCGGCCAGATGCCGCTCAACATCTTCGAGCCGCGCTATCTGGCGATGGTGGACGATGCCCTGCGCGACGGCCATCGGCTGATCGGAATGATCCAGCCGGACATTTCCCACTCGCAGAGCGAGCCCAGACCGGCGCTGTTTCGCGTCGGCTGCGTCGGGCGCATCACCCAGCTCGCCGAGGCCGGTGACGGCCGCTACATTCTCGAACTCACCGGCATCGCGCGCTTCAAGGTGCTCGAGGAAGTCACGGCGCTGACGGCCTATCGGCAATGCAAGGTGGATTATTTCCCCTACATCGACGACTTCACCGCGCGCAAAGGCGAGGAAGCGGTGGACCGCGAGGCGCTGCTCGAGGTGTTGACCGATTTTCTCAAGGCCAACAATCTCAAGGTCGACTGGGAAGGCGTCGAGAGCGCGCCCAACGAGGCGCTGGTCAATGCGCTGGCGATGATGTCGCCCTATGGTCCGCCGGAAAAACAGGCGATGCTTGAGGCGCCCGATCTCAAGACCCGCGCCGAGATCCTGATCGCGGTGACCGAAATGGATCTCGCGAAGAAGCGCACCAGTGGCGACCCGCCGCTGCAATGAGATTTTACCATCGTCATTCCGGGGTGTGAGCGAAGCGAAACGAACCCGGAATCCGGAACCACATCGAGATTCCGGGTTCGCGCTGACGCGCGCCCCGGAATGACGGCTTGGAAATTCCAGAGCATGATCCGACTACGGCGGTCGCATGCGTCGGTTCCGCAAAAAAATAAATCCCTGAGCGAGCACTTAAGCACTGGAAAGGGCGGACTGCGGCTCTCAGGCAGCTTAAGTTACAACCATGCCGCGTCGCTGATTCGCAGTGCACGCAACAGGCCTTGCAAGTTGCCAGCGCCTGCGAAGGATAAAGCGGCCGCCTCGATCACAAATGCAGCCGACACTTTCGCCCGATGATGTCAGCCGTTCGCGTTGTGCGGCCATTCGCAAGTGTTTCTGCGTTTGAAGGCTTGATTCTGTAGCATTGAAATTCGGCGACCTGGCAAGAGCGACCCTCTGCCGTGCCAATAGAGGGTGGGCCGCGTCGCTGTCCGGAGCCCGCGTTGGGCGTTTCCTCCCAGACTGCCCGGCGGCCGAGCGCCGCCGGGCTCCTTTTCGGTCAGCGGATATTCCATTGCGCCCGCAATTCCGCCAGTGCAACCGCCGCGCGCCGCGCCACCGTCCGAAACGCCGATTTTCATTCCGGCAGCCCGGCTCTTCGCAGGCCGTCCGCGAACGTGGCGAGATCTTCCGGCCGGTGGATCGGGAGCCAATCCCTGAGATTGGAGATGCGCAGCGCGGGATCGAGCTGGCGCAAATGATCCATCGCCCGGCGGCCTTCGTCGGTTCGGCCCGCCAGCGCGTGGCTTGCCGCGATGATGCTGACCACCATCAGAAAGCTTGGCAAATCCCGGAACGCCTTCTCCGCCCATGACGACGCCGCGTCAAAGCGCCCTGCGAAGAGATGCGCCATGGCCATGCCAGCCTGCATTCGATAGGTTTCCGCATCGAGCGGGCTCAGACGCATGGCCCGCCCGAAATACTCGATGGCGCCGTCGGACTCGCCGTGCCAGACCCTCAGAAATCCACCAAGAAACCAGGCAGCCGCCAGGTTTGGATTGAGCACCAGGGCTCGGTCGAGCAAAGCGATGCCGCCTTCAAGGTCGCCGGCGAGATGGGCGAGCGCGTGGCCGCTTCTCGTCAGTGCCACCGCATCGTCTCTGCCCAACGCGACGGCCCGGCGCGCCAATCGAGCACCCTCGGCGGTCTCGCGCGGGCGATCGATCATCCAGCCGTTGACCTTGCGCCAGAAATGGCACCACGCCGCCATCGCGTAGGCCGACGCAAAATCCGGATCGAGCCGTATCGCCTGATCGAACAGCGACAGCGCTTCGTGGATGGCTTCCCTGGTGCCCAGATGCAGGTTGGCCATTCCGCGCAAATAATAGTCATAAGCGCTGAGATTTCCGGTCGGCTTCCGCTTGGCGCGTTCGATCTCCGCGCGCTCCAGCTGCGGCGCGATCGCACCGACGACGCTCATGGCGATCTGGTCCTGCAGTTCGAAGATGTCGTCGAGGTTGCCTTCGAACCGCTCCGCCCAGAGATGCGCCCCGGTGGTGGCGTCGATCAATTGCCCCGTGATCCGCACCCGGTTGGCTGCCTTGCGCACGCTGCCTTCCAGCACATAGCGCACGCCCAGTTCGCGGCCGATCTGCTTCACGTCCACGGCGCGGCCCTTGTAGGTGAAGCTCGAATTGCGCGCGATGACGAACAGCCAGCGGATGCGCGACAATGCGGTAATGATGTCTTCCACGACGCCGTCGGCGAAGTAATCCTGCTCGGGGTCGCCGCTCAGATTGTGGAACGCAAGCGCGGCGATCGACGGCTTGTCGGGAAGGGCCAGCGCAGGTACGGGCGTTTCATTTGACTCGGCTGACTCGTGGTTGGCGTGACTGGAGCCATCCCGCGATTGGACTTCGCTGACGTCGCCGACGAACCGGAATCCCTTGCGGGCGATGGTCCGGATCAGGCGCTGTTCCCCGCCGCTGTCGCCGACCGCCTTGCGCACCGCATTGACATGACTGGTCAGCGTCGACTCCGAGACGATGCGGCCGCCCCACACCGCGTCCAGCACATTGTCCTTGCTGACGACGTGCGCGCGGTTCTGCACGAGATAGACCAGCAGGTCGAAAACCTGCGGCCCGGTCGCAATGGGCTTCGACCCCCGGCTGAGCTCGCGGCGGTCAAGGTCGAGCACATAATCTTCGAAAACAAATTGCACGTCGGCGGTGCTCCATCACCTCGGGCGCGGCGCCGGGGCGGCTGACAGTCGTTCCGTCCGGGCAAGCCATTGATAGCACGGTGGTCCTCGGGGGCCACCGATCGCGGCGCGACCTTTTGTCGGCGGCCAGGCGGTGGGACAGCGGCCCGCTTGGACAGATAAGCAAGGAAAACACAATGCCAATTCAAGGCCACTGCAAAGTCTTCCGGCCGGCCGGGAGGCATTGTCCGATCACCAGCCCGATGGGCGGGCGGCAAACGGGAGAGAAGTGATGAAGATCGTGGTGATCGGAGGCAGCGGCCTGATCGGAACCAAGCTCGTGAAGATTCTTCGAGGCAAGGGCCATGAGGTGGTAGCGGCGTCGCCGAGTTCGGGCGTCAACACCATTACGCGCGAGGGACTGGCCGAAGCGCTGATCGGCGCGCAGGTGGTCGTCGACGTGGCGAATTCGCCGTCGTTCGAGGACAAGGCCGTTCTGGAATTCTTCGAGACCTCAAATCGAAACCTTCTCGCCGCCGAAACCGCCGCGGGGGTCGGACATCACGTTGCGTTGTCGGTGGTCGGTGCGGAACGCCTTCCCGAAAGCGGTTACCTTCGCGCGAAGATGGTCCAGGAGAAGCTGATCAAGGCTTCCGGCATTCCCTACACCATCCTGCGCGCGACGCAGTTCTTCGAATTCGTCGACAGCATCATCAAGTCGGGTACCGCCGGCGGTGTCATTCGGCTGTCGCCAGCCCTGCTGCAGCCAGTTGCGTCAAGCGACGTCGTCGCCATACTCGCCGCTCTGGCGGTCCGACCAGCGGTGAACGGCACGCGCGAGGTGGCCGGTCCCGAACCGCTTCCGCTCGACAAGCTCGCCCAGACGTTCCTCGCCGCGAACGACGACAGGCGTCCGGTGATCGCCGATGTTCACGCACGCTATTATGGTGCAGAACTGAACGATCGATCGCTGACACCCGGCGATCACCCGCACCTCGGGCCAACCCGTTTCGAGGATTGGCTCCGCCACTCGCTGGCTCGCGCTTGAAGCGCTCCGTCTCAGAGATGCCGCGGTGGTGGCGCACTCCACCGCGGGCGGCCAGATCGCAGGCGTGCCACCGCAAGCGATCGCCGCAAGCGCAAGCTGGATGGACGAGCGCAATGAGCGCGCGCTAATACCCCGCCACTGCCAGCGCGACCACCGCGCTTAGCGCCACCCATCCGAAATGCCGGCCGCGCAGTGCCCAGGCATTGACCAGTGCGGCAAACCCAAACACGGCGGCGAGCGTTATGATAATCCAATGCCGCGCCGACTCCGACGCCATCCAGGGAGCCGCGATCAGCAGCACACCGCCGCCAATCCATGCCACGGTACCGGCCTGCCAGACCAGACGGATCAGGTTGCGCAGGCGCGGCGGCTCGATGGTGGCACGCGCGAACACCTTGGTTTCACCGAGCACACCGTGGATCAACGCCACCGCGATCGCGGCGGCCCCGGAACATTGCAACAGAAGATCGCGCATCGGGCCACTCTCCATACATGACTGTATGGTAGTTATGACGGAGGCGCTGGCGACTGTCAATACAGTAGTGTATGGTGGGTTGTCGCAGGATGAAGGATGACCGATCAACTCTCCGCAAAAGACTGGCTCGATCAGGGCCTCAAGACGCTGGCCAGCGACGGTTTCACGGCGCTGAAAGCCGAACCGCTGGCGAAGGCAATGGGCGTTTCGCGCGGCAGCTTTTACTGGCACTTTGCCGACATCGGCGCGTTCCACGCCGCCATCCTCAAGCACTGGCGTGAGATTGCCGCCGAGCAGATCATTGCCAATCTCGAGGCCCACAAGAGCCACGACAATCCGCTGGAATCGTTGCTGCGCCAGGCATTCGGCGGCAGGCTGGTGCTGGAGAAGGCGGTTCGGACCTGGGCCACGCTCGATCCGGTGGCTCGCAGCGCGGTACAGGCCATCGACCGCCGCCGGCTGGGTTATGTGGAGAGCCTGTTCCGAGCGTCCGGATTGTCTGATGATGTCGCGCGTGCCCGCGCCCAGATTATCTACTGGGCGTTTCTCGGCTTTGCGTTGTCGGACAAACCATTGCCGCCGGCCCGGCAGGCCGAGGTGCTCGACGAACTGCTCCGGATAGCCGTTCGCTAGAGCGGGATGACTTTTCTTCGAATCGTCATCCCGCTCCATCTTTTTGTTTGAGCATGATCTTTTCGGAAAACCGGTACCCACCCATCGGGTCGTGGCCCGAGGGCATGCTTTTCCGGATCATGCTATGGCCGCGATGCTTCACGTTTCGATCGAATGTGCTACAGCAGCAAAATACCAGGCCGGAGACCAACATGACCGCCTCGCCCGAACGCCTTGAAGGCACCGTCGATCCAAAATTGCTGGAAATCCTGGTCTGTCCGCTGACCAAGGGTCCGCTGGAATTCGACGCGACGAAGCAGGAATTGATCTCGCGCTCCGCAAAGCTCGCCTATCCGATCCGCGACGGCATCCCGATCATGCTGCCGGAAGAGGCGAGGAAGATTGAGTGAGAGGGCCCTGCGTCCCTCCGCGCTCTGTCCGTCATACCCGCCAACGGGTCGGCCGAATGGCCGCCCGATGACAGGCTCCAGCGGGTATCCAGTAATCACCGCCATCCATTACTTGCTTCGGTGATTACTGGATCATCCGCTTTCGCGGATGATGACGGCAACAGCTGTGCAACGGCCGTGCGCCCACTTGGCCCGCCTTTACAACGCCTCGCCCTTCAGCAGCCGCGGCACCTCGCCCGCTAGTCCCGCCGCCTGGCGGATGAACATGCTCTTCAGCGGCGGCGCACGGTCGACCAGCCCGAGGCCAATATCGCGCACGGTGCGCAACAGCGTCGATTCATTCGAGAACAGCAGATTGAGCGAATTGGTGGCGAGCCCCATCGCCATGGTGTCGAAGCGCCGCCAGCGCTGATAGCGATCGAGCACGTCGGCCTGTCCAAGATCCATGCCGAGCCGCGCGGCATCGACGATCACCTCGGCGAGTGCTGCGACATCCTTCAGGCCCATGTTGAGCCCCTGTCCTGCGATCGGGTGGATCACATGCGCGGCGTCGCCGACCAGCGCCAGCCGTTCCCCGATGAACGAGCGCGCCACGAAATAGCCGAGCGGAAACGCGCGCGGCTTGTCGAGCGTCTTGATCTCGCCGAGATGCAGTCCAAACCGCTGTTCGAGCTCGCCGTGAAATTCTTCCTCGTCCAACGCGACGATGCGCGCCGCCTCGGCTCGCTTCTCGGTCCATACCAGCGACGAGCGTTGTCCGGTCAGCGGCAGGATCGCGAACGGACCTGCGGGCAGAAAATGTTCTTCGGCGCGGCCGTGATGATCGCGCTCGTGACCGACGGTGACCACGATGCCGGATTGGTCGTAATCCCAGCCATGGGTGGCGATCCCAGCGCGTTCTCGCAGTTTCGAGCGCGCGCCGTCGGCCGCCACCAGCAGGCTCGCCGCGATAACGCTGCCGTCGGCCAGCGTCACGTCGATGCCCTGGTTGCGCGAATCGAAGCTCGCCACCGCGGTGGCGCGAAGCTCGATGCCTTCGGCCTCGGCACGCGCCACCAGCACATCGATCAGATGGCGGTTTTCGACCATGTGCGCGAACGGTTCGCCCGGCTCGACATGCCCCGCGAAAGTCAGGAACACCGGTCGGGTCGCGTCTTCCAGTTTGGAATCGGTAACGACCATGTCGAGGATCGGCTGCGCCTGCCCGGCGACCTGATCCCACACCCCGATGGCATCGAACAGCCGGCGGCAGGCCGCGACGATGGCGGTGGCGCGCGGATCCCGGCTTGGCCGCAGCTGAAGCGCCGGATCGGCAACGATGATGGGGATATCGGCGCCGAGGCCCTGACGCAGCGCCAGCGCCAGCGCCAGCCCCGCAAACGCGCCGCCGCCAATGACAATGCTTCGCTGTGCCGACATGCTAAACCTTACTCACTCAGCTCATAGACTATGCTTGCTACCTGATTATAGCTGGGCGAAACAGGGCCGCGTAACAAGGGTCTGCGCCCAGACCGTCATTCCGGGGCGCGCGTCTTCGCGTGAACCCGGAATCTCGAGATTCCGGGTTCGAGGCGGAGTTTATCATCGGGCGGCGCAAAAGCGCCGACCCGCTGGCCTCGCCCCGGAATGACAAGAATTGAAAGCACTGCCATGTCCAAAGGCCTGATTGACCTGATTTCCATTCTCGATCTCGAGCCGATCGAGGTGAATATGTTTCGCGGCTCCAGCCCGAAAACGAGCTGGCAGCGGGTGTTCGGCGGGCAGGTGATCGGACAGGCGATGGTAGCCGCGTGCCGCACCGTCGAAGGCCGCCTGCCGCATTCGCTGCATTGCTATTTCATCCTGCCCGGCGATCCGCAGATTCCGATCATCTACGAGGTCGAGCGGCTGCGCGACGGCAAGAGCTATTCGACCCGCCGCGTCAGCGCGATCCAGCATGGCAACGCGATCTTCTCGATCATGGTGTCGTTTCATATCGAGGAAGCAGGCTCGTTCGACCACCAGGACAAGATGCCGGACGTGCCGCCGCCGGAAAAACTCACCGCCGAGGAAGTCGCCAAGCAGCCGATGTTCCGGGAGATGCCGGACTTCATCCGCCGCTACTACGAATCCGACCGGCCGATCGAGCTTCGCCCGGTCGAACTCGGCCGCTATTTCGGCCAGAAGATCGACGACGGGCGCATTCACGTCTGGATCAGGACGGCGTCGAAGCTGCCGGATGATCCGGCGCTGCATATGTGCGCGCTGGCCTATGCGTCGGACTTCTCGCTGCTCGATGCGGCGATGGCGCGCTACGGCCGCACTTTGTTCGACAAGCGCATGATGCCGGCGAGTCTCGATCACGCGATGTGGTTTCACCGGCCGTTCCGTGCCGACGAATGGCTGCTTTACGCCCAGGACTCGCCGAGCGCGCGGGGCGGGCGCGGCCTGACCCGCGGCCTGATCTTCAAACAGGACGGCACGCTGGTGGCTTCGGTCGCGCAGGAAGGCTCGCTGCGCGAACGCAAATAGCAACGCCGCGCGGCGTTATGCGTCAAGTTCAACGAGTTCGAATTGCGATACGTACCAGGTGGCGTACCAGCGCATCACCCAGGGTATCGGAATGATGAACGCCGAGCCGATACCGAGCACCAGGGTCCGCCACAGCACTTCCAGGCCCGTCGCAATGAAGACGATCTCGCGCTGGGTGCCGATGACGTTGCGGCAGTTCCATCGCATCCATGCGGTGATGACCCAGGCCCAGCCGATGATGGTGATGAAGGACAGATACGTCAGGACATGCCAGCCGACATAGGTCAACGCGTTGCCCTCAAACGAGATCGGGAGCTGGCGGCCCTGCGAACTGATATTGGCGGCGATCCATCGCACGGTCATCCAGGACAGAAACCCCTGAACCGGAATCGAGAGATATTTAAGCGCAGTGACGCCGGTCAACCCGATATAGGTCAAAAGCGCCATCGCGACGAAGACGTACCAGATGTCGCCGACCCGGCCGGTGAAGGCGAGGTTGGGCCGGCCCGGCACATGGAGGCGGGAAATCATCCACTGGTAGAGGTTCGTCGCCACCCAGGGCGCCGGGATCACCAGCAGAAATCCGATCACGAACACCAGGCCACGGCCGAGCAGATCCCACAGGCCGACGTCGATCGAAAGCTGCCCGCCACCTGGGCCGCCCGCGCTGGTCAGCGCGCCTCCGGAATGCGCGAAAGCCGGCGGTCTCGGTGCGCCTGAAAGAAGACCGGGGATATCGCCGGCCTTTTGCCAATCCGCCATGCCCTCGGTCCACACCAGCGTCTCCGCCGTGACCATTCCTCTGCCGACGAACTCACGGAGCTGAACTTCGGGGTAAGGACCCTGCTGCTTGCCTTGGGACGCAAAAAACCAGGATCGGTTCGACATTTCATCCCCTTACGCGTGGTGGCGGCGAGCGGGCTGACGAGCCTGCTGGCGGCAAAACCGGATTTTGGCGGATTATCCCTGTGTCTGTACAGGCAGGCTACCCAGCGGGAGCGCGTTGCGGCAATCGTTTTTCGGCCGGGCCTGCAACTTTTTGTGCCATTCGCACAAAAAGATGCCAGACTTGCGCGGCGCGCCAATCAAGGCGCGACCTGCTTTTCCGTTTCCTGAGAAAATGAAGGCCTGACCATGAAGCTCGTTGTCGCCATTATCAAACCATTCAAGCTTGACGAGGTGCGCCAGGCCCTCACCGCGATCGGGGTTACCGGCATGACCGTGACCGAGGTCAAGGGTTACGGCCGCCAGAAGGGCCACACCGAGGTCTATCGCGGCGCCGAATATGTCGTGAATTTTCTGCCGAAGCTGCGGATCGAAATCGCCGTCGCCTCCAATCTCGCCGACAAGGCGGTGGAGGTCATCACCTCCAGCGCACGCACCGGGCAGATCGGCGACGGCAAGATCTTCGTGACGCCGATCGATCACGCCTTGCGGATCCGGACCGGCGAAACCGACAGCGACGCGCTCTAGAGTCTCATTCAACGGCGTTGAAGATGCCTCTGGCGTCGTTTTGCTTGAGCATGATGTTTTCGGAAAACCGGTTTCCACCCCGCTATCCAAGCGCGGGGCAGGCTTTTTCCGGATCATGCTTTTGAATTCTGGAAACTTCAGTCGCATCCGGCAACGACGCTCGGCGTGCGATCAATAGATCATGACAGGCTGGGGGAAATACCATGGGGGCACCTTCGTGTCGTGCCGCGACGGCGGCTGCGATGATTAGTGTTGCGGCGATCTTTTCATTTGCAACGCCGGCGTTTGCCGAAACCTCGATCATCAGCGCTGCCGACACCGCGTGGATGATCGTTGCGACCGCGCTGGTGCTGATGATGACGGTACCCGGTCTGGCGCTGTTCTATTCCGGCATGGTGCGCAAGAAGAACGTGCTGGCGACCATGGCGCAAAGCCTTGCAGCCGTGGCCATTATTTCGATTCTCTGGGTCGCGTTCGGCTATTCGCTGGCATTCGTCGGCGACGGCCCCTGGCTTGGCACGCTCGACCGCTGGTTTCTCGCCGGCATGACCATGGACGGCGTCAATCCGGCGGCGAAGACGATTCCGGAAAGCCTGTTCATGCTCTACCAGATGACGTTTGCGATCATCACCGTGGCGCTGGTGGCAGGCTCGGTGGCCGATCGGATGCGGTTCTCGGCCTATCTGCTGTTTTCCATCGGCTGGTTCATGTTCGTCTACGTTCCGCTCGCGCACTGGGTTTGGGGCGGCGGTTTTCTCGGCACCATGGGCGTACTGGATTTTGCCGGCGGCCTCGTGGTGCATCTCAGCGCCGGGGTAGGCGGCCTGGTCGCGGCGAAAGTGATGGGCCGGCGCCATGGCTATGGCACGGAAAATCTGTCGCCGTTCGATTTGTCGCTCGCCGTGATGGGCACCGGCCTTTTGTGGGTCGGCTGGTTCGGCTTCAACGGCGGCTCGGCGCTGGGCGCCAATTCGCGCGCGGTGATGGCGATCATCGCCACCCATCTGGCGGCCTGTGCCGGCGCGCTGACCTGGGGCGCGATCGAGTGGACGATCCGGCGCAAGCCGTCGGTGCTCGGCATGATTTCCGGCGCGGTCGCGGGCCTCGGAACCATCACCCCGGCCTCCGGATTCGTCGCGCCATGGCACGGCATCGTCATCGGGGTGATCGCGGGCCTGGTGTGCTTCTGGGCCTGCACCTGGCTGAAGCACCGCTTCAACTACGACGATTCCCTCGATGTGTTCGGCGTCCACGGTATCGGCGGAATGACCGGAATCCTGCTGGCCGGGGTATTTGCGACCGCCTCGATCGGGGGAACTTCCGGCCTGATCGAGGGTAACCCGCAGCAGTTGCTGATCCAGCTCTACGGTATCGCGGTCACCCTGGTATGGTCCGGCGGCGTGACCTACGTGCTGCTTAAATTGGTCTCGGCCTTCGTGCCGCTCCGGGTCTCTCGTGAACATGAACTGGAAGGCCTCGATATTTCACAGCACGGCGAGGCTTTGCAATAATATCCTCCATCTAAATACCATTTCCCTGCCCTCGCTGTGGGCAAGATTATGTCGAGAGCCTGTCCTGCCTGTTAATTGATCAGGCGTGACTAGGTTTTAGGCGCGACCGAATAACGCAGGTGCGTCCGATTTCAGCAAACGTCGAAAAGGTCCGCGTTCATAATCCGTTAGGGAACGTGGCCGATCTGGCACGGCATTTGATTCTATGGGTGCTGGCTGTGCCCGCGTAGTGAACTTTCTCCGCGTGGTGAACCTCAGTCGAGAACGCCCGGTCGTGTCTGGACCGGGCCCAAGCGGGGATAAGACCCATGAAAATTGTTATGGCGATCATCAAGCCATTCAAGCTCGAAGAAGTCCGTGACGCCCTGACCGCCATTGGCGTTCACGGACTCACGGTGACGGAAGTCAAGGGATATGGCCGGCAGAAGGGCCACACGGAAATCTATCGCGGTGCTGAATATGCGGTGAGCTTCCTGCCCAAGATCAAGATCGAGGTCGCCGTCGCCTCCGACCAGGTCGACAAGACCATCGACGCCATCACGTCGGCAGCAAAAACCGGACAAATCGGCGACGGCAAGATCTTCGTCATCAACCTCGACCATGCGGTTCGCATCCGCACCGGCGAGGCCGATGCCGCGGCACTCTGATTTCGCGCTCAACCTTTTCCAATCAGGAGTAAAACAAATGACGTTCAAACGTCCCTATAGCGCGGGATTGACGGCTCTCGCAGTCGGCCTGTTTGCCGCGACCGCTGCCTACGCTGAGCCTACGGTCAACAAGGGAGACAACGCCTGGATGCTGACATCGACAGTGCTGGTGCTGTTGATGACGATCCCGGGCCTCGCACTGTTCTACGGTGGCCTGGTCCGTTCCAAGAACATGCTCTCGGTGCTGATGCAGGTGTTCTACACCGTGTGCATCGTCATCATCCTGTGGGCGCTGTACGGTTACAGCCTCGCCTTCACCGGCGGTTCGGACTTCATCGGCGGCTTCTCGAAGGCCTTCCTGATCGGGGTGACGACGGACTCCAAGGCGGCGACGTTCAGCGTCGATGCCAACATCACCGAGCTGGTGTACGTCTGCTTCCAGATGACGTTCGCGGCGATTACCCCCGCCCTCATCGTCGGCGCCTTCGCCGAACGCATGAAGTTCTCGGCGGTCGCGCTGTTCATCCCGCTCTGGGTGACGCTGATCTATTTCCCGATCGCGCATATGGTTTGGTACTGGGCCGGACCGGACGCGATCTCGGATGCGGTCAAGGCGCTTGCCGCAGCGGGTGACGCGGCGGCGAAGACCGCGGCGCAGGCCAAACTCGATGAAGTCAACGCCGACGCCGGCTGGGTCTTCAAGAAGGGTGCGATCGACTTCGCAGGCGGCACCGTGGTGCACATCAACGCCGGCATCGCAGGTCTGGTCGGCGCGCTGCTGATCGGCAAGCGTACCGGTTACGGCAAGGACCTGATGGCTCCGCACTCGCTGACCATGTCCATGATCGGCGCCTCGCTGCTCTGGGTCGGCTGGTTCGGCTTCAACGCCGGATCGAACCTCGAAGCCAATGGCGGCGCGGCACTCGCCATGACCAACTCCTTCGTCGCGACCGCGGCGGCGGCGCTGTCATGGATGTTCGCGGAGTGGATCATCAAGGGCCATCCCTCGGTGCTCGGCGCGATTTCGGGCGCGGTGGCGGGACTTGTCGCGGTCACGCCCGCGGCCGGTTATTCCGGTCCGATGGGAGCGATCGTGCTCGGCCTCGTGGTCGGCGTAGTCTGCCTGTTCTTCTGCACCGTGATCAAGAACGCGCTCGGCTACGACGACTCGCTCGACGTGTTCGGCGTCCACTGCATCGGCGGCATCGTCGGCGCGCTCGGCACCGGCATCCTGGTGAATCCGGCCCTCGGTGGCGCGGGCATCATGGACTACACCACCGGCAAGATCGCCGACTACGACTTCGCGGCGCAGATGATCTCGCAAACCTGGGGCGTCTGCACCACGCTGGTGTGGTCGGGCGTCGGTTCGGCGATCATCTACAAGGTCGTCGATGTCATCGTCGGCCTGCGTGCCACCGTCGAGGTGGAGCGCGAAGGTCTCGACATCACCGAGCACACCGAACGCGCCTACAACATGTAACTCCTCTCCCGGGGCGCGATCTCACGAGGTCGCGCCCAGAACTACGGTTCGGGCACATACCCGGCAATGCCCGGACCGTCGAGGGGCTCCAGCGCAAGTTGGAGCCCCTTTCTTTTTTTAGGCGGCGCCTGAGGGCGCGGCCGAAGGCGAAAGGCCCGGGGCAGGGCGAAGCAAAAAGGGGATTGCCAAAGCAAGCCCGCTGGCGTCGAAATGGCGGGTGACAAGACGGGAGCGAAGAACGTCATGAAACTGCAAGGCGGATGCTATTGCGGCCAGGTGCGCTATGTGGCCGAGGGCGAGCCGATGATGAAGGCGCAATGCCATTGCCGCGAGTGCCAGTATATCACCGGCGGCGCGCCCAACATGTTTGTCCTGATGCCGACCGATAGCTTCAGCTATACCGCAGGAGCGCCCAAACAATTTACCCGCAGCGATCTTGAACGCGCGGTGACCCGGGATTTTTGCGCCGAATGCGGCACGCATCTGGTGACGCGGCCAACGGTTGTGCCTGCCGTGGTTTTGAAGGTCGGCACGCTCGACGATCCCAGCCTGTTCGGCAGCCCGCAGATGGCGATCTACACCATCGACAAACAGGCTTTCCACCAAATCCCCGAAGGCTTGCCGAGTTTCGAGCGGCTGCCAAAACGATGACGCGGGCGTCAATCCCCGGGTAGCCGCGACCCGGTTTCGCCGGCGGCGCGGCTGCCAAAATGGCGCCCCGATGCTGCGGCAATAGATTGGCAAAGGCGTGGCTGGCGTCATTGGTTAATCGCGTCTTAACCTTGCCGTATCTATGGTGGTCTGATCCATTTCCGGCCGGTCTAACTATGCGATCGGCTGCCCAACAGTGCTGGCGCTTTACGTATGGCAATGACCGCTTTATCCCGTGCGCCGCAGGGCACTGGCAATCAGGAAAGCGAACGCTCGCCATTCGCGCGGCTGGCGGAACTCCTGGCTCCGTATCAGCCGGCTAAACCATTGATTACGCTATCATTAGGCGAACCGCAGCACCCGGTGCCCGGGTTTGTCGGTCCGGTGCTGGCCAAACACACCGCCGATTTCGGCCGTTATCCCATTGCCAAGGGCATTGAACCGTTCAGGCGGGCGGCGGCGAACTGGCTTTCCAACCGGTTCGACCTGCCGCGGGCGGTAGATCCCGAGACCGAGCTTCTGGTATTGAACGGCAGCCGCGAGGGCCTGTTTTTCGCGGCGATCACGGCGGCGCGCTATGTCGGCGAGCGTACAGGCAGGCCCGCGATCCTGGTGCCGAATCCGTTTTATCCGGCCTATGGCGCCGGCGCCCGCGCGGCGGGCTGCGAGCAGATCTATCTGCCGACCACGCTCGCCAACGGATTTCTCCCCGACCTCGATGCGCTGGATGACGCCACTCTGGCGCGAACGGTGGCGATCTTCATTGCCTCGCCGGCAAATCCGCAAGGCGCCGTGGCCTCGCGCGGCTATTTCACTCGCCTGAAGGCGCTCGCCGATCGTTTCGGCTTCATGATCCTGAGCGATGAGTGCTATTCGGAGATTTATAGCAAGCAAGCGCCCGGCAGCATGCTGGAATGCGCCGGACCTGATTTTACCAATGTGGTTGCGTTCCAGTCGCTGTCGAAGCGTTCGAACCTGCCGGGCATGCGGGTCGGCTTCGCCGCCGGCGACAAGAAATTTCTCGGCATGTTTCACGAACTGCGCAATGTCGCCGCACCCCAGGTGCCGGTGCCGCTGCAGCATGTCGCGGTCGCGGCCTACAGCGACGAGGCGCATGTCGAGGAAAACCGGCGGCTCTACCGGATCAAGTTCGATCTCGCGGACCAGATTCTCGGCAACCGCTATGGCTATCGTCGCCCCGCCGGCGGCTTCTGCGTCTGGCTCGATGTATCGGCCCGCGGCGGCGACGAAGCGGCGACGGTGAAACTCTACAGGGAAGGCGGCGTGCGCGTGGTGCCCGGAAGCTATCTGGCGCGGCAGCAACCCGACGGCAGCAATCCCGGCGCCGGCTATATTCGCCTGGCGCTGGTGCAAGACAGTGAAACAACAGCCGAGGCGTTGCACCGGCTGGTCGAAATTCTGGATTAGTCGCAGGGCCCCATGAGCATGCCAGCGATCGAACGCGTCATTCCCCTGGTCGGCCATTTGCCGGCGGCGATCCGCGAGGCGCTGGCGCGGCGGTTGCGCGAACTCACGGGCCTCGCCTTGTTGTCGGTTTCCGGCGTCGGAGCGGCGGCGCTGATGACGTGGTCGGTGCAGGATCCCAGCCTCAGCCACGCGACGTCGCGCGCCATCCGCAACATCGTCGGCTATCCCGGCGCGATCTTCGCCGATCTCATGATGCAGATTCTCGGCCTCGGCGCGATCATGCTGATTCTGCTGGTCGCGGTATGGGGCTGGCGCATGCTGACCCATCGTACCTTCGATCGCGAAGCGGTGCGGCTCGGGTGCTGGATCCTCTGCACGGTGATATCGGCGGGTTTTGCAAGCTGCTGGGCCCGTGGCGGGGCTTGGCCGCTGCCGACCGGGCTCGGCGGCGTCGTCGGCGACGCGCTGGTGCGCGCGCCCGCCGTGGTGTTCGGTCCGCCCGGCATCGTCTATCGCCTCGTGCTCGGGATTATCCTTTTCGCCGCCGTGGTCGCGACATTCCTGATCGCCAGTGGCATGGGTTCGCGTCCGCAGGAAGACGAACTGACGCCGATCGCGGATGACGACGCGCCGTTCGTGGAAGAAGATGATGACGGCTCGGTCTCGCTGGGATGGGCGTTCCATGCCGTGATGAGCGCGAAGGCGCGGGTGTGGCGGATGCTGGTCCGCGCTTACAGCTGGCTGGTCTCAAGCGCGCCGCCGCCTCGCACCTCGTTCGAACGTCACGAGCCAAATCTGGGCGGCCGCGCGGCTCCGTCACTGGCCCCTCAGGCCGAAGACGATTTGGACGAAGACGAAGAAGAGGAAGACGAAGACGAAATTCCGGCAGCCCGCGCGCCGCGCAAGAAGGCCGCGCCGAAGGCCCCCGCGCGCAAATCCTGGTTCGAACTGCCGCCGGTTTCCGTGCTGACCGCGCCGAAGGCATCAGATCGCCAGCCGCTCAGCAAATCCGAACTGGATACCAACTCGCGCGCGCTGGAAGGCGTGCTCGGCGACTTCGGCGTCCGCGGTGAAATCGTCAAGGCCCATCCGGGACCGGTGGTGACGCTGTACGAACTCGAGCCCGCGCCCGGCATCAAGTCCTCGCGCGTCATCGGACTGTCCGACGACATCGCGCGTTCGATGAGCGCGCTGTCGGCGCGTGTCGCCGTCGTTCCCGGGCGCAACGCCATCGGCATCGAACTGCCGAACCCGCATCGCGAAAAGGTTTATTTGCGCGAACTGCTCACCGTCAAGGACGGCAACGAGTCGGTGGCAAAGCTTCCGCTTTGTCTTGGCAAGAACATCGGCGGCGAGTCCATCATCGTCGACCTCGCACGCATGCCGCATCTGCTGATCGCCGGCACCACCGGCTCCGGCAAATCGGTCGCCATCAACACCATGATCCTCAGCCTGGTTTATCGGCTGCGGCCGGATCAATGCCGCCTGATCATGGTCGATCCGAAGATGCTCGAGCTCTCCGTCTATGACGGCATTCCACATCTGCTGACGCCGGTCGTGACCGACCCGAAAAAGGCCGTGGTCGCGCTGAAGTGGGCGGTCCGCGAGATGGAAGAGCGTTACAAGAAAATGTCCAAGCTCGGCGTGCGCAACATCGACGGCTACAATGCGCGCCTGGTGGAAGCCAAATCCAAGGGCGAGGAACTGACCCGCACCGTGCATACCGGTTTCGACAAGGAGACCGGCAAGGCGATCTATGAGAACGAGAAGCTCGATCTCGAGCCGCTGCCCTACATCGTCATCATCGTCGACGAAATGGCCGACCTGATGATGGTCGCCGGCAAGGATATCGAAGGCGCCGTGCAGCGCCTGGCGCAGATGGCACGCGCCGCCGGTCTGCACGTGATTCTCGCCACCCAACGGCCGTCGGTCGACGTCATCACCGGCACCATCAAGGCCAACTTCCCGACCCGTATCTCGTTTCAGGTGACCTCGAAAATCGACAGCCGAACCATTCTCGGCGAAATGGGCGCCGAGCAGCTGCTGGGGCAGGGCGACATGCTCTATATGGCCGGTGGCGGACGAATCAGCCGCGTGCACGGACCCTTCGTATCCGACGAAGAGGTCGAGAAGGTGGTGCGCCATCTCAAGTCGCAGGGCCAGCCCGAATACCTCGAGGCGGTCACGGCGGAAGAGCCGACCGACGAGGACGGCGCGGTGTTCGATTCCACCGGCATGGGCGGCGGCGAAGGCGGCGGCGACCTGTTTTCGCAGGCGGTGGCGATCGTCAAGCGCGACCGCAAGGCCTCCACCAGCTACATTCAACGCCGGCTCCAGATCGGATATAACCGCGCCGCGTCGCTGATGGAGCGGATGGAACTCGAGGGCATCGTCGGGCAGCCCAATCACGCCGGGAAACGCGAGATTTTGGTGGAGGAAGAGGAAGGCGGCTTCTAACAATCGTCATCGATTCAGGGGATGGCCGGATTTGGCATTATATTTTCACGGAAAAACGATAGCTCCTTTTGACGAAAGCGCGATAAAATGGCCCCGCGCCAACCAGGACGACTCGTTGAATAGAAACACGAAAATTCGAATGACCGAGCAATTCGCGGTTCCCGGCATCCGCACGGCTTTGGCGTTGCTGATCGCCTTATCCGTGGTGAGCATAGCTGCGCCATCTTCTGCGCAAACCGTTTCAACGCAGATCGTCCCGGTGCCAAAACCGGCGCCAAAAGCCCGCGGCGTCCAGTTGACGGCGTCGGACCAGCAGAAGGCCCCGATGACGACCGGGACAACCCCGACAGCACCGCCAAATCCGGTGATTCCGGATCCGCGCCGGAATCTCCCCGCCAATATTTTCGCGACCTTCGATGCGAATCAAAAGGCGCAAGCCGCCAAGGTGAGTTCCTATCTGTCGTCGCTGCAAACGCTGGTGGGAAATTTCGTCCAGGTCGGACCCGACGGCAGCAAGACCAAGGGCGATTTTTATATTCAGAAGCCCGGCAAGGTGCGTTTCGAATATGACGCGCCGAGCCCGATCGCGATTATCGCCGACGGATCGTCGCTGGCGGTGCGCGACCGCAAGCTTGCCACCCAGGACATCTATCCGCTGTCGCAGACGCCGCTGCGGTTTCTGCTGTCGGATCGCATCGATCTGCTGAAGGACACCAACGTCGTGAGCGTGACCTCGGATGATGTGTACATCAGCGTCACCATCGAGGAGAAGCAGGCGCTGATCGGCACCAGCCGGCTGATGCTGATGATCGGCACCAAGGACGGCCAGCTCAAGCAATGGACCGTCACCGACCCGCAGGGCTATGACACCACGGTTGCGGTCTACAATCTGGATTCCTCCAAGAAGGTCGATCCCGGCATGTTCAAGATCGACTTCACCAACTACTCATCGCCGCCGGGCTAGAACTGCCGCGAGCCACGAGCACAGCCTCGTCCCGAGGAGCGCGCTCTTTGCGCGCATCTCGAGGGATGGCCGCACAGTCAGCTCATGATTCGAGACACGGCCAGGCCGCTGCTCCAGCGATAACGGCAAAACCGTTACGCAGGAATGAGGCGTGCCTTTCTGGTTTCGCCCTGATACATCCTCCCCATGCGCTTCTCCCTGACAACATGGAACATCAATTCGGTGCGGCTGCGCATCGACCTCGTCGCCAAATTCCTCAAGTCGATGCGGCCGGATGTGCTGTGCCTGCAGGAAACCAAATGCATCGATGACGCATTTCCGCTGAAGCGTTTCAGGCGCCTCGGCTATGAACACGTCGCGCTCAACGGGCAGAAGGGCTATCACGGCGTTGCTGTGATCTCGAAGCTGCCGTTCGAGACCACGGATATCCGCACCTTCTGCGAGAACATCGATTCCCGGCACATCTCGGTGGCGTTCGGCGCCAAAGCACAGCTGTCAAAGCCGCTGGTGCTGCACAATTTCTATGTCCCGGCCGGCGGCGATATCCCGGACCCCGCGCTCAATCCAAAATTCGAGCACAAGCTCCGCTTCCTCGACGAGATGAAGGCGTGCGAGCCCTTGCACCCGCGTGGCGATGACCGCCATATCCTGGTCGGCGATCTCAATGTCGCGCCGCATGACAACGACGTGTGGTCGCACAAGCAATTGCTGAAAGTCGTGTCGCACACGCCGATCGAATGCGAGAAGCTGCTGGCGGCGCAGACTCACGGCGAATGGGTCGACGTCGCACGCGCGCGCATTCCGCTGTCGGAGAAAGTCTACACGTGGTGGAGTTATCGCGCCGCGGACTGGACGCTGGCCGATCGCGGCCGCCGGCTCGATCATATCTGGGTGTCGCGCGCCCTCAAGGACGGTGTCAGCGATTTCCGGATCACGAGGGATGCGCGCGGCTGGGAGCGGCCGTCCGATCACGTGCCGGTGACGGTGACGCTGGAGGTGTGAGCTTCACACCGTCATTCCCCGATGTGCAATTGCAAATCGGGAAATGACGAGTGGTTCGATCAACTACCCAGCTTCGCGCCCGCCATCAGGATATCGCTGGCGATCTGGCTGGTACGGCCTGCGAATTCATCGCGCAGGCGGCGCGCGGCGGCGGGATCGCTTTCCAGCACGCGCTGAAACAGGCTGCGCGCGACGCGGATCACCGAGCAATGTTCCAGCGCGGTTGCCGTGGACGGCCGCTGCATCGCGACGACCAACGCAAGCTCGCCGATCAGCGCGCCGGGGCCCGCGACGATTTCAGCGCCAGCGCCGTTTTCGATTCGGAACGCGCCGCGCTGAACGATAAATCCCGCGTCCGCATCGTCCCCTTGATTGAAGAGCAAGTCGCCGCGCGCGACATTGCGCTGCTCGGACCCGATCGCCAGCATGCGCAGCGCGTCGGTCCCCAACAGGCGCAATGTCGGGACGCGCTCGAGCAAGGCAACATCATCTTCGATCGACATGCAGAACCGGTGACCGGGCTAGTGCGGTGGTGCAGAGGTTCTCTTCATTTCCGCCGCAAGTCTTCCTAGAAAACGCACATCTTCCAAGAAAACATAAGAAAACTTCTGAATCAAAATCGCGCAGGAACCATCAATTGCTGGTGTCGTCGAACCCGAAGTTCGCCCAGGCATTCGCCACCGCACCGGGTGAACTTCGGATTCGAATGCCGGGCACCCATACCAATCGCTATTGAATGGTATCAAGGTACCAGCTTGTAGCCACCCGCTTCCGTCACCAAAATCTCGGGGTTGGCGGCATCTTTCTCGATCTTCTGACGCAGCCGGTAGATGTGGGTTTCCAGGGTATGGGTGGTGACCCCCGAATTATAGCCCCACACTTCCTGCAGCAGCGTCTCCCGCGACACCGGCAGCTGGCCCGCCCGGTAAAGGAACCGCAGGATCGCGGTTTCCTTCTCGGTCAGCCGCACTTTCCTGGCGTTGGCGCCGGTCAGCATCTTGGAGCCGGGCCGGAAACTGTAGGGCCCGACCGAAAACACCGCGTCCTCGCTGGCTTCATGCTGGCGGAGTTGCGCCCGGATCCGCGCCAGCAGCACCGCGAAGCGAAATGGCTTTGCCACATAGTCATTGGCGCCGGATTCGAGACCGAGGATGGTGTCCGAATCGGTATCGTGGCCGGTGAGCATGATGATGGGAGCCTTAAACCCGCCCTTGCGCAGGCTGCGCACGACTTCGCGGCCATCGGTGTCGGGCAGTCCTACATCCATCAGCACGAGATCTGGAGCATCGGCCTTGGCGGCGCTGGCGCCTTTGGCGCCGGTGTCGACGGCGGAGGCTTCAAATTCGTCGTGCAGCGACAATTGCTCCACCAACGTGTCGCGCAGATCAGTGTCGTCTTCCACGATCAGGATCTTGCGGGCATTGGCCATGAGTACAATCCTTTGGAGGCGGCGGGCGCGGAACGCTTTCGGCCGTGTCGGGGTCGGAAAATCTCGGTTCGTCGGTCTTGATTCTTATTCAGGTAAGCGGCTGTTACAGATTCACAAGCGAAAACGCACTGTACTCCAGAATTCGCGGGCGTTTGGATGAATGTCCTGTAATGGCGTGAAATAGAACATTTACACGCCCACCACCTGCAGAGACTTAGGAATTGCATGGAAATTCCTCATACTTCAATCACTTATCAGACAGTCGCGCGTGATCGGCCGGCTTCCGCGATCAGGATTAACGCCGCCGCCGGCGACCCGTGCCGGGGCTGGCTTACCGCCGACGGGCAGACCATACCGGTCGCCCTTGGGCGCGGCGGCATCCGGGCCAACAAGCGCGAAGGCGATGGCGGGACCCCGAAGGGCACCTTTCGGCCCCGGCAAGTGTGGTGGCGTGCCGACCGCCATCCGAGGCCACGCACATTCTTGCCCGTCCGCGCCATTCGGCCGATAGACGCCTGGTGCGAAGATCCTCAAAGCCGCCATTACAACCAGCCGGTAAGGCTCGAGCCCGGTTGCAGCGGCGATCGACTCACGCGCGACGACCCCCTCTATGATTTCATTGTCGAGATTGATCACAACAGCTCCCCGCGCATCGCCGGCCGCGGCAGCGCTGTATTCCTGCATTTGGCGCGCGAGAATTTCGGGCCGACTGCGGGATGCGTGTCGATGACGAAGCCGGCCATGCTGCGGTTGCTGGCGCGGCTGGCTCCCGAGACCAGAATCGTGATTGGATGAGCAATACTGCGGGATATCGAAAACCATGCTCGACAAAAATCAGATAGCGGCCGCATCACGCATCCTGCAGGATCATTGGCGCGCCGGCACCAAGCTCGCAAGCCTCGACGCGTCACAGCGTCCTCGCGATCGCGCGGAAGGTTACGCGATCCAGGCGGTGATCGAACAATACTCGGCCGGAATTCTGTTCGGCTGGAAAATCGCGGCCACCAGCGAAGCCGGGCAAAAGCATATCAATGTCGATGGCCCGATGGCTGGACGCATCCTGCCCGAGACGGTGATTCCGGATGGCGGCACCGCTTCGATGGCGGGAAATGAAATGCGTGTCGCCGAGCCGGAATTCGCCTTTCGCATGGCAACCGATCTGCCGCCGCGATCGTCAGCCTATACCGTGCGCGAGGTTCTCGATGCGGTCGGCACACTTCATCCGGCGATCGAGATCCCCGATTCGAGGTTCGCGGATTTCGTCAGCGCTGGAGCCGCACAAATTATCGCGGACAATGCATGCGCGCACCTGTTCGTGCTCGGTGCGCCAACGGCGTCGAACTGGCGCGCACTCGATCTCGTTGAGGAGAAACCGGTCATTACGCTGCGGGCCCAGCAATTCACCGGTCATGGAAAGAACGTGCTTGGCGACCCCAGGCTTGCCCTGACGTGGCTCGCCAACGAATTGCGTCAGCTTGGTGTGACGTTGAAAGCGGGACAGGTCGTGACCACCGGCACCTGCCACGCTCCGCTGCCAATTCAGTCCGGCGATGTGTTCGAGGCCGATTTCGGCTCGATCGGCAGGGTGTCGGTGGCATTCAAATAGGTCGTTCCACGTCGCAATGACGAGACTTACCGGTGCCCGAAAATCGCCGAGCCGACGCGCACATGGGTAGCGCCGAACTGGATGGCGATCGCGAAGTCGGCGCTCATGCCCATCGACAGACCCTTCAGCCCGTTACGCTCGGCGATCTTCGCGGTCAGCGCGAAATGCGGCGCCGGCGCGTCGTCGACCGGCGGAATGCACATCAGGCCGGAAATCGGCAACCCATATTTTTCGCGGCAGCCGGCAATGAAGGCATCCGCCTCGGCCGGGGCGACGCCCGCCTTCTGCGGCTCCTCGCCGGTATTGAGCTGAACGAACAATTGCGGCCGGCGTTTTTGAGAATCGATTTCCTTGGCTAACGCTTCGCAAATACTCGGACGATCGACCGAATGGATCGCGTCGAACAGCGCCACGGCTTCCCTGGCCTTGTTGGATTGCAGCGGCCCGATCAGATGCAGGGCGATATCGGGATAAGCCGACATTAACCCTGGCCACTTCGCTTTGGCTTCCTGCACGCGATTTTCGCCGAATACGCGCTGTCCGGCCGCGATGACCGGCGCGATTGCAGCGGCATCGAACGTCTTGGAAACCGCGATCAGCGTCACCGAGGAACGATCCCGGCGCGCGTGCTCGCAGGCGCGCGCGATGTCTTGCTCCACCGTGGGCAGCCCGTTTGGTAAATGCGGCGTTATCGATACTGGGATTTCAGGCGCCATGTCATCTATGAGTGGTAAATTTGCTGGGTCGTTCGAATTTTACCGGATTCCGGAAAGGCTTCTTGAGCCCTTCTCGCTAGCTTGTGGGCGGGGGGCTGAAGATGTCACGCGTTACTTTCAACCGCGAAAGGGTGAAACTCAAGAAGCTTCTTGGAATCCGCGCACGGCTGGCGTTGCTGGCGCTGATCCTGGTGGCGCCGCTGATGCTGGAACGCGTCCGCTCGCTCGAGGACAACCGCGCCAAACAGGTCGCGCTAGCCTCCCAGGAATTCTTGAAACTCGCCCAGCATAGCGCTGATGCACAGCGCGAAATGATCTCCTCGATCGAGACAGTGCTGAAATCGACGGCCTATATCCGCGCCTCGGTTGGCGTAGGTCGTAGTTGCGACATCCTGCGCGCCAGCCTGCCAGTCAATCTGCCGTGGATTCGCACGCTGCTGATTGTTGGCGGCGACGGACGCGTTCAATGCTCGACAAACAACATCTTTGTCGGTGTCGATCTCAGTGACCGGGCCTATCTCATGAAGGCGCGCGAGAGTCGCGAGATTGTCTTCAGCGACTTTCTGCTCGCCAAGCTTACCAACAACCCGGTCATGATGGCGGCTTATCCGGTCTCCGCCATCAATACAGATGCGGATTCCATCGTTCTCGCCGGCGTCAATCTCGACTGGATGTCGAAGATCATGAGCAATCTCGGCGGCCGCCCCGGCGTTTCGGCGGTTCTGATCGATAGCATCGGAACCGTGCTGGCGCCGCCGGCCGATCAGGTCAGCATGATCGGCCGGTCGCTTGATGCAGTACCATTGCTATCGGCCATCGCGGCAAAGGCGATCGATTCGGACCAGGCGGAAGGAACGCTTTCCTTCGTCGCCGTGGATGGCTCGAAGCGCGCGGTCAGTTTTGCGCGCATTGCCGGCACCGGATCGCGGCTGATCGTCAGCATCGACGAGACCAAGGTTTCTGCTGCCATCGACCGGGAGATTCGCAACGCCTATCTGCAGCTGGGGTTCGTCTGCCTGTTCGTGCTGCTCGGCGCATTGATCTGCGCCGAGAAGCTCATCATCCGGCCGATCGAGATGATGGCGGGGATGGCAAAACGGTTCGGCCAGGGCGACTGGTCGGTGCGTGCGGCGCGCAACCGCCTGCCGGCGGAATTCATCCCGCTGGCCCGCGCGTTCAACGCGATGGCGGCGCAGCTTGCCGAGCGCGAGCGTGAGCTGGTCGCCACCAACGAACGGCTGACCGTGATCGCCTCGATCGACATGCTGTCCGGCCTTGCCAACCGGCGCGGCTTCCAGAGCCGGCTCGACTTCGAATGGATGAAGGCCCAGCAATATGACAGCGAGCTGTCACTGCTGATGATCGACGTCGATCACTTCAAGCTGTTCAACGACACTTACGGCCATCCCGAAGGCGACGTCTGCCTCTCCCGGCTCGGCGAAACGCTGTCCGGAGTTGCCGCCGAGACCATGGGCTTTGCCGGACGCTATGGCGGCGAGGAATTCTGCCTGCTGCTGCCGAACACCGGCGCAGGCCGCGCACTGGAGATCGGCGAGATGGTGCGGGCGGCGGTCCAGAACCTCGCGATGCCTCATGCCACCAGCCTCTATCAAACCGTCACCGTCAGCGTCGGCGTCGCCTGCACCAAGCCGAATGCAGCACAACAGCCGGGCGACCTGATCGAGGCCGCCGACGCATCGCTCTATGCCGCCAAGCACCGCGGCCGCAACGCTGTGGTCGAGCATGGGTTTGTGCAGATCACGGCCGGCGCGATCTCGATCGCGAGCTAACCCGCAGCCCGCTGGAGATCAAGTTCGTTCTCGGTCACGACCCGGTTGCGTCCGGTTCCCTTGGCGAGATAAAGCGCGCGATCGCAGCGATCGATGAGATCCGACATCGACTCGCCCATCTGAAACTCCCCGACACCGATGGAAACCGTGATGCTGGGAAGCACCTCCCCGGTCGAGCGGCGGGTGATGGAACACTCCGAGATGGAGCGGCGTATGCGCTCGGCAACCGCCGCGCAGGCGGCGAGGTCGGCCCCCGGAAGCACGGCGATGAGCTCTTCGCCGCCATATCGAGCCGGCAGATCGATTTCCCTAACCCGCTCCCGCAAGACCTTTGCCATCAATCGAAGCACCTGGTCACCGACGCCGTGCCCGAAATTGTCGTTGAACAACTTGAAATGATCGATGTCGATCAGCAGCACGCTGAGCGGCTCGCCTTTTTCCATCGCCGCGATCTGGGCGACACGAAAAAACTCATCGAGGGCATGGCGGTTGGGTAAACCCGTGAGCGCGTCGGTTCTGGCGCGCTCCTCCGACTTGTTCAGCGAATCGCGGATCACGTCCAGCTCTCGCGTCGACTCGACGAAGCTCGCCTCCAGCTTCGTTGCACGTGTAACGGTCTTGGCCAGTTCGTTCAGCAGATTTTCGACCAGCAGTTTTGGGTCAACCCCGACCTCGGTCTGATCGGCGACATCGTTCATGGCCTTTATTTGCGAGCGGTTATCGGCGATCGCCACCGTCAGAAACTGCTTTGCGGAAGCCATGACCGTATGGAGCTGCTGCGAAACGTTGTTGAGATCCGTTTCACCGGAGGTATGCGGTGCGACATAGGTCGCAAACAGGTCATGATTGGTGGTGGTGTCAAACTTTCGCTTGTTGCCGACCAGGATATCGATCGCCCGCTTGAGATCGGGTGAGGTGCCGAGGGAATACTTGAACCAGGTATGAAAATTGTTCGGCGTCGGCGGCACGCGCTGTTGCGCCATCGATCGCATGGCTTTTTCCGCGACGGCTGTCGCGTATTCGAAATCAACCTCATCTAGCGCGGCGGCTGTCACGATTGGGTACGATCGCCTGTCTGTGAACAATTTCGTTCTTCGACCACAGCGTCCCACGTAAGCGTTAACCGCACCTCATTAAGAGCTCCGTGATACTACTGGGTTGGTCGGGTGCGATGGCGGCTGGGAAATTCCGCCTGTCGCCGCCGACGCCATCGCACGGGCGGGCGGGCTAACCCGCGGCCAGCTGCCGATCGAGTTCATTTTCGGTCACGACCCGGTTGCGCCCGGTTCGCTTGGCGAGATAAAGCGCGCGATCGCAGCGATCGATCAGATCCGCCATCGACTCGCCCAGCTGAAACTGTCCGACGCCGATGGAAACCGTGATGCTGGGAAGGATCTCCCCGGTCGAACGGCGGGTGATGGAACACTCCGAGACCAGGCGTCGGATACGCTCGGCAACCGCCTCGCAGGTGGCGAGGTTGGCACCCGGAAGCACGGCGATGAGTTCTTCCCCGCCATATCGCGCCGGCAGATCGTATTCCCGGACCCGCTCCCGCAACACGTTCGCCATCAATCGAAGCACCTGGTCGCCGACGCCGTGCCCGAAATTGTCGTTGAACGATTTGAAATGATCGATGTCGATCAGCAGGATGCTGAGCGGCTCGCCTTTTTCCATCGCCGCGATCTGGGCGACGCGAAAGAATTCATCGAGGGCATGGCGGTTGGGCAGCCCCGTCAGCGCGTCGGTCTTGGCGCGCTCCTCCGACTTGTTCAGCGAATCGCGGATCGCGTCCAGCTCTCGCGTCGACTCGACGAAGCGCGCCTCCAGCTTCGTTGCGCGCGTGACCGCTTTGGCCAATTCACTCAGCAGATTTTCGATCAGCAGTTTTGGACCGGCGGTTTCGCTGTCGTCGGTGGCATCGTTGATGGCCTGTATTTGCGAGCGGTTATCGGCGATGGCTACCGTGAGATAGTGATTGGCGGAGGCGATGACCGAATGGAGCTGGTGCGAAACGTTGTTGAGATCGGCGTCGTCGGCGACGGCGTGTGATCCGACATAGGTCGCGAACAGGTCATGATTGGTGGTGGTGTCAAACTTTCGCTTGTTGCCGACCAGAATATCGATCGCCCGTTTGAGATCGGGTGAGGTGCCGAGCGAATACTTGAACCAGGTGTGAAAATTGTTCGGCGTCGGCGGTACGCGATGCTGCTCCATCGAGCGCATGGCTTTTTCCGCGACGGCTGTCGCGTATTCGAAGTCAACCTCGTCAATCACGTCGCGTGTCACGATTTAGAATGATCTCATGTCTGTGAGCCAGCTCTGGTTTTCCGGCCGCAACCTCCCATGGATCTGTTAATCGTGCCTCAATCTGACCGAGTCAAATGTTCCGGTTGGCCTCAAAAAGCCAACTGCCGCAGGCATTTTGTGAGATAATCGAATCTAGGTTTACGGAATTTTCGCCGTCGGCTAGCGCAATTGGCGGTCTTTCCGCTGCCTGCAACCCATTGACCCCTCGCGGTCTTTTATGGCCTAGTCCGCCGTCCCAAAGTGGGCCACGAATCCCATCAAAAGCGCTACGATTCCATGACCTCCGAACGCTACAACGCACGTGAATCCGAGCCGCGCTGGCAACGCCAGTGGGACCAGAAGGCGATCTTCGCCTCCAAAAACGATGACCCGCGGCCGAAATATTACGTGCTCGAGATGTTCCCCTACCCGTCCGGCCGCATCCATATCGGGCATGTCCGCAACTACACGCTCGGCGACGTGCTGGCGCGTTTCATGCGGGCCAAGGGTTTCAACGTGCTGCACCCGATGGGCTGGGACGCGTTCGGGCTGCCGGCGGAAAACGCCGCGATCGAGCGCAAGGTCGCGCCGAAGGCGTGGACCTACGACAATATCGCCGCGATGAAAAAGCAGCTGCAGTCGATCGGGTTGTCGCTCGACTGGACCCGCGAATTCGCGACCTGCGACCCCAGCTACTACAAGCATCAGCAAAAGCTGTTCAACGACTTCCTGCGCGCAGGCCTCGCCGAGCGCGAGAAGCGCAAGATCAACTGGGACCCGGTCGACATGACCGTGCTCGCCAATGAGCAGGTGATCGACGGCCGGGGCTGGCGCTCCGGCGCCATCGTCGAGCAGCGCGAGATGAATCAGTGGGTCTTCAAGATCTCGAAATATTCGCAGGAATTATTGGACGCGCTCGACACGCTGGATCGCTGGCCCGACAAGGTGCGGCTGATGCAGCGCAACTGGATCGGGCGTTCCGAGGGTATGCTGGTGCGCTTCGCGCTGGATCTCAAAACCTTGCCTGAAAGCTCCTCGCCTGCCGGCGAGACCGAGCTGAAGATTTTTACCACGCGGCATGACACTTTGTTCGGCGCCAAGTTCATGGCGATCGCGCCGGATCATCCACTGGCCCAGGCCGCGGCGGCGAAGAATCCGAAGCTCGCAGAATTCATCGCGGAAACAAGACGCATCGGCACGGCTCAGGAAATCATCGACACCGCCGAGAAGCAGGGTTTCGACACCGGCATCCGGGCGATCCATCCGTTCGACGAAAGCTGGACGCTGCCGGTCTATGTCGCCAATTTCGTGCTGATGGAATACGGTACCGGCGCGATCTTCGGCTGCCCCGCGCACGACCAGCGCGACCTCGATTTTGTCAACAAATACGGGCTGGGAAACACCCCCGTGGTATGTCCCGAAGGCCAGGACCCGAAAACCTTCGTGATTACCGATACCGCCTATGACGGCGACGGCCGCATGATCAATTCGCGCTTCCTCGACGGCATGACCATCGAACAGGCCAAGGAAGAGGTGGCGAAACGGCTGGAGGCAACGCTGCGCGGCAACATGCCCGTCGGCGAGCGCCAGGTGAATTTCCGGCTGCGCGACTGGGGCATCTCGCGCCAGCGCTACTGGGGCTGCCCGATCCCGGTGATCCACTGCCCGACATGCGATGTCGTGCCGGTGCCCGACAAGGACCTGCCGGTGGTGCTGCCCGAGGACGTGACGTTCGACAAACCCGGCAACGCCCTCGACCACCACCCGACCTGGAAGCACGTCGCCTGCCCGCAATGCGGGGCCAAGGCTACCCGCGAAACCGACACCATGGACACCTTCGTGGATTCGTCGTGGTACTTCGCGCGCTTCACCGATCCGTGGAACGAGAAGGCGCCGACCACCCGCGCGGTGGTGGACCGGCTGATGCCGGTCGACCAGTATATCGGCGGCGTCGAGCACGCGATCCTGCATCTGCTGTATAGCCGCTTCTTCATCCGCGCCATGAAGGCGACCGGTCACATCGGCATGGATGAGCCGTTCGCCGGCATGTTCACCCAGGGCATGGTGGTGCACGAGACCTATCAAAAGGCCGATGGCAGTTACGTCACGCCGGCCGAGGTCAGAATCGAGACCGGCGGCAATGGCCGCCGCGCCAGCCTGCTGACTTCGGGCGAAGAAATCTCGATCGGGCCGATCGAGAAGATGTCGAAGTCGAAGCGCAACACCGTCGACCCCGACGACATCATCACGACCTATGGCGCCGACGTGGCGCGCTGGTTCATGCTGTCGGACTCGCCGCCCGACCGCGACGTGATCTGGAGCGATGAGCGGGTGCAGGGCGCCTCGCGATTCGTGCAGCGGCTGTGGCGGCTGGTCAACGAGTCAGCGGAGATCGCCAAGGCGGCCCCGTCGGCGCGGCCGGCGTCGTTCGGCGCTGACGCGCTGGCGATCCGCAAGGCGGCGCATGGCGCGCTGGACAAGGTTTCGACCGGGATCGAAAAGCTGCATTTCAACGTCTGCCTCGCCTACATCAGGGAATTCTCCAATGCGCTGGGCGAGGTGCTGGGACGCGAGGGGCAGCCCGCCCCCGATCTGGGATGGGCTGTTCGCGAGGCCGCGGTCATCCTGGTTCATTTGTTCGCGCCGATGATGCCGCATCTGGCGGAGGAATGCTGGACGGTGCTGGGGCAGCCGGGACTGATTTCCGAGGCCCATTGGCCCCAAATCGAACGCGATTTGCTGGTTGAAGACACCGTGACGCTGGTCGTTCAGGTCAACGGCAAGAAGCGCGGCGAAGTCACAGTGGCCCGCAATGCGCAAAATCCGGAAATTGAGGCTGCCGTTTTGGCCCTCGATGCGGTAAAACAGGCCCTCGGCGGCAAGGCCGTCCGCAAGGTCATTATTGTTCCCATGAGGATCGTGAATGTCGTTGGCTAGGACCCGCATCGCCGCTCGGCTTCTGATCGTGGCCGCTTTGGCGGCGCTGACAGCTGGCTGCTTTCAGCCGATGTACGCCGAACATACCGACGGCTCGCCCGCCCTGCGCGAAAAGCTGATGGGCGTCGAGGTCCCGCCGGTGGACAAGCCGAACGCCTCGCGCGACGCCCGGTTGGGGGTGGAGATCCGCAATGCGCTGGCGTTCAAGCTATACGGCAACGCCACCGGCATGCCGCCGACCCACCGGCTGGTGCTGCGGTTCACCACCAGCCGTTCGTCGCTGATGGTCGATCCGGCCACCGCGCTGCCCTCCAGCGAAAACTACGGCATCGATGCGCAATACAATCTGATCGAGATCGCCTCGAACAAATCGGTCATGACCGGCACCACGTTCTCCCGCGTGTCCTATGACATCCCGGGGCAACTGCAGCGTTTTGCCCGCTCGCGCGCCTACCGGGATGCCGAGGATCGCGCCTGTCAGGAGATCGCCGATAACATCCAGACCCGGCTGGCGTCGTTCTTCGTCGCCGGCACCTGAACCCTCCGTCATTCCGGGGCGCGCGTCAGCGCGAACCCGGAATCTGGAATCACATCGAGATTCCCCGATGTGCAATCGCACATCTGAGGTTCACGCGAAGACGCGTGTCCCGGAATGACTGTGTTAAATTCAAAAGGGTCTCATCGTGGTCGCGCTTCGCGGAAAAGAGATCGACGCTTTTCTCGCCCGGCCCGATCCGGGTCGACCTATCATCCTGCTCTACGGTCCCGATTCCGGCCTGGTGCGCGAGCGCGCCGAAGCGCTGCTGGCATCCGCGGTCGACGACCCCAACGATCCGTTTTCACTGGTTCGGCTGGACGGCGACGAACTCTCAGCCGACCCGTCGCGGCTGGTCGATGAGGCGATGACGGTGCCGCTGTTCGGCGGCCGCCGCGCCATCCGGGTCCGGGCCGGCTCGCGCAGTTTTGCCAGCGGCGTCGATACGCTCGCGGACGTGCCCCTGAAGGATTGCCGCATCGTGATCGAGGCCGGCGAGCTGCGGCCGGAATCGCCACTGCGCAAGGCCTGCGAGCGCGCCAAGACCGCGGTGGCGATCGGCTGCTATCCCGACGGCGAACGTGATCTGGCGAAATTGATCGATGACGAGCTGCGGGTTTCCAATCTGCGGATCGCGGCGGACGCGCGTGCGGTGCTGATGGCGTTGCTCGGCGGCGACCGTCAGGCCTCACGCAACGAACTGCGCAAGCTCGCGCTTTATGCGCACGGCGAGACCGAGGTCACGCTCGAGGACGTGATGGCGGTGGTCGCCGACGCTTCCGAGCTGAAGATCGATCCGATCGTGGACGGCGCGTTTGCCGGAAAGCCGGATCTGGTCGAAACCGAATTTGCCAAGGCCATGGTCGCCGGCACCTATCCGGGCATGATCATCTCCGCCACACAACGCCAGGCGGCCTGGCTGCACAAATCGGCGCTCGCGGTTGCCGAGGGGACCCCGCTATCGACCTTGCTGGACAGCGGCTTTCCACGGCTGCACTTCTCGCGGAAGGGCAATGTCGAAACCGCGCTGCGCAATTTCAGTGCGGCCCGCCTGCTGCTGATCATCGAGCAGCTCGCGGTCGCGGCACTGGAGATGCGCAAGCAGGCGCCGCTGGCGGCGGCGATCGCGCAGCGGACGCTGTTGTCGATCGCGGCGAATGCGAAGCGGCGGGGGTGAGGCGAGAAGTCAGCTCCGCTTATCCAGCCTTCGCAAGATCTCGTCGAACTGTTCAAGGTCCCGGTAGCGGATGTGGACGGTGCCGCCGGGCTCGCGGTGATCGACGCTGACCGCAAGGCCGAGCGCATCGCTCATGCGCTTTTCGAGCGCGACCGTGTCAGGAGCTTTGTCCTTGCCGCCGCGCGCCTTCTGCGGCTTGCGCTCCGGCACACCCTCGACATGCGCCAGCGCCTCGGCCTGGCGTACGGTGAGGCCCTCCTCGACAATGCGTTTGGCGGCGGCCGTCGGGTCGGGCACGCCGATCAGCGCGCGGGCGTGACCGGCCGACAGCTGGCCCAAGGCGATGTAGGCCTGCACCTCGGCCGGCAGTTTGGTCAGCCGCATCATGTTGGCGACGTGACTGCGGCTCTTGCCGACGATCTTGGCAACCTCGTCCTGGCTGCGTTTGAATTCATTGGCCAGGGCGTGATAGCCCTGCGCCTCTTCCATGGCATTGAGATCTTCGCGCTGCACGTTTTCGATGATCGCGATCTCGAGCGCGTCGCTGTCGCTGACATCGACCGGCACGATCGGGATCTCGTGCAGGCCGACCATCTGCGATGCGCGCCAACGGCGCTCGCCGGCGATGATCTCGAAACGGTCCTGCGAGCCCTTGACCGGACGCACCACGATCGGCTGGATCACCCCGTGCTGCCTGATCGAGTCGGCGAGCTCGCCGAGTTCGGCATCGGAAAAATCCCGGCGCGGATTGCGCGGATTGGGCTTGAGGAATTCGATCGGCACCTTGCGCTGGGTCCGCGGCCGATCCTGATGCTTGGCCTCACCGCCGACATCCCCGATCAGACTTGCAAGACCGCGGCCCAATCGCGAACGCGCATCGTCGGCCATCGCCAGCTCCCTTGGATTCAACCTGAGTGCTCCGGAATCAAAATCTCGGCTTCGCCGGAGTAGATCGTAGGGTGGGCAAAGGTGCTCTCTGCGCCGTGCCCACCATCGTCCAACCGCGAAACATCTTGGTGGGCACGCTTCGCTTTGCCCACCCTACGGTCCTGCGTTCAATGCGCGCGCAGATCGCGCTCGCGCTGGATCACTTCGGTCGCGAGCTTGAGATAGGCTTCGCTGCCGACGCATTTGAGATCGTACACCAGCACCGGCTTGCCGTAGGACGGCGCCTCGGAGATGCGGACGTTGCGGGGGATCATGGTGTCGTAGACCTTGGCTCCCATGAACTGCCTGACATCGGCGACGACCTGGTTCGACAAATTGTTGCGCGAGTCGAACATGGTCAGCACGATGCCGTGGATCGACAGGCCGGGATTGAGGGTCGAGCGCACCTGCTCCACCGTCTGCAGCAATTGCGACAGCCCCTCCAGCGCGAAGAACTCACACTGCAACGGGACCAGGATCGCGTCCGAGGCCGCCATCGCGTTGACGGTCAGAAGATTGAGCGACGGCGGACAATCGACCAGCACATACGTGTAGTCGGAGTCCGGCGTGACGCTGGTGTTCAATCCCGCGATCGCATTGCGCAGGCGAAACGCGCGATCGCGAGTCGAGCCCAGCTCAAGTTCGAGACCCGAAAGATCCATCGTCGAGGTCGCAATATGCAGCCGCGGTACCGCGGTCGGCACGATAGCGTCGCGCAACGGCGCCTCGCCGATCAGCACGTCATAGGTCGAGCAGCTGCGATTGCGGCGATCGATACCGAGTCCGGTGGACGCGTTGCCTTGCGGATCGAGATCGACGATCAGCACATTCTCACCGATCGCGGCCAGCGCCGTGCCGAGATTGATCGCGGTGGTGGTCTTGCCGACGCCGCCCTTCTGGTTGGCCAGCGCCAGGATACGCGGATGGTGGGCCGGTGGTTCGACCTTATCCTCTTGATAAGCCTGATCAATTACGGTCATGCGCGGGTGCCATGTGCTGTCGCGGACGGGTTGTGCCGCTCGATACGGTCGAGCTCGACAATCCAGCCCTGTCCGCCCGTGCGGCTGGAGTGCAGTTGCGGCCTAATATTCCAATATTTAGTAGCTTCCGTCAATTCGGCCTCTACATCTTGGCCCTTGAGGAACAGAGCTTTCGCACCCCTTCTCACCAACGGTTCCGCGAAACCAATAAGCTGGTGTAACGGGGCCACCGCCCGCGCGGTCACGCAATCGACCTTGCCGGCGATTCTATCCACACTATCCTCGATTTCGGCCAAATGCACCATCCCGGGTGACGCCGTAATGCGTAACGCCTCGCGCAGGAAGGCGGCCTTCTTGGCGCTGCGTTCAATCAGATGGACCGTCGCGCCCGATGTTTCCGCCAGTGCGCAGGCCAGCACCACGCCGGGAAATCCTCCGCCGCTGCCGAGGTCGACCCAGACTTTGGCCGACGGAGCGAGCGTCAGGAGTTGCAGCGAATCGGAAATATGCCGGGTCCACAAATGTGGAAGCGTCGACGGCGCGACGAGATTGGTCTTCGCCTGCCACTCCAATAGCAGGTCGACATACCGATCTAGCCGCAACTCTGTTTCACGTGAAACGGGAGTGAGCTTCAACGCCGCGGTTTTGTCGGCCGTCAACGGAGGCGGTGCTGGAGCTAGCTGCGATCGTTGAGCCATGAGCTTCAGACACTCAATTCTTTCGGGGCCATTCTTTTGAACTGTCGATCAAGACGGAAGTGATACGCCCGGGCCGGTCAGGTATCCAACAAATTTGAAGTCCGCATTCTGAAGAAGTCCCCACCTCAACCCTCCCCCTCAAGCGGGGGAGGGTTGGGATGGGGGCGCTCAGCAAACAAAGACCGAGATGGGACCGAAGAAAAACGAGCGCGCTGTTTCACGTGAAACGCTTTACGCCGTCGCCGCCGAATTCTTTCGTCGCGCTTCTCGACGCAGATACGCCGCCAGGATCCCCAGCGCCGCCGGCGTCAAACCATCGAGCCGGCCCGCCTGCCCCACCGTGCATGGTCGCGCCCCCTCGAGTTTCGAGCGGGCCTCGTTGGAGAGTCCGGGCACGTCGGCGTAGTCGACGTCGGTCAGTATCAGACCCTCGTCGCGGCGGAAGGCATCGACGTCCGCAATCTGTCGCTTGAGATAGACATCGTATTTGGCATCGATCTCAAGATGGATCGCGATCCCTGGGTCAATGGCCGATAGCTCGGGCCAGACGCCCCGCAGTTCTTCCCAACCGATCTCCGGATAAGCCAACAACTCAAACGCCGAGCGTCTGACCCCGTCGCGATTAAGCGCCAGCCCATATCTCGCCGCTTCATTCGGCGTGAGTGTCAGTGATTTCGCCAACGCCTTCGCCGCATCGAGCGCCGCCATCTTGACGCCGTGACGGATCGAGCGGGCTTGCCCTACACAGCCTAGCGCCAGTCCCTTATCGGTCAGGCGCTGATCGGCATTGTCGGCGCGCAAGGTCAATCGGTATTCGGCCCGCGACGTGAACATCCGGTACGGCTCGGTGATACCGCGCGTCACCAGATCGTCGATCATCACACCGAGATAGCCGTCGGCACGATCGAACACGATGGCGTCGGTGCCGCTCGCCGCTAATGCCGCGTTGAGGCCGGCGACGAGCCCCTGCGCCGCAGCCTCTTCGTACCCGGTGGTGCCATTGATCTGCCCGGCCAGGAACAGGCCCGGCAGACGCTTGGTCTGCAAGGTCGGATCGAGCTCGCGCGGGTCGACATGGTCGTATTCGATGGCATAGCCCGGCCGGACCATTCGCACACGATCGAGACCCGGAATGGTCGCCAGAATAGCCAACTGTATTTCTTCCGGCAGCGAGGTCGAGATGCCGTTGGGATAGACCGTGCTGTCGTCGAGCCCTTCCGGCTCGAGGAAGATCTGGTGTCCGTCGCGATCGCCGAAGCGAACGATCTTGTCCTCGATCGACGGACAATAGCGCGGACCGCTGCTCTTGATCTGGCCGGAGTACATCGGCGAGCGATGCACATTGGCGCGGATCACATCATGGGTCGCTGGCGTAGTTCGGGTAATGCCACACTGGATCTGCGGTGTCGTGATGCGATCGGTCATCACCGAAAACGGTTCGGGCGGATCGTCGCCCGGCTGCATCTCGACCGCTGACCAATCGATCGTGGTGCCATCGAGCCGCGGTGGCGTGCCGGTCTTCAGCCGCCCAAGTGTAAAGCCGGCGCGCTCGAATGACTTTGAAAGTCCCATCGCCGGCGCTTCATCGACACGGCCGGCCGGCCAGTTTCTTTCGCCGAGATGGATCAACCCGCGCAGGAAGGTCCCGGTAGTGATGACGACAGCGCCCGCGGCCAGCTCAACGCCATCGGCCAGCCGAACCCCAGCGACGCGGCCGTTGGAGACAATCAGATCGTCCGCCTCGCCTTCGATGACGCTGAGATTGTCAGTCTCGCGGATCGCGATCTGCATGGCGGCGGCGTAGAGCTTGCGATCGGCTTGGGCGCGCGGGCCTCGCACTGCCGGACCCTTGCGACGATTGAGCATGCGAAACTGAATGCCGGCGGCATCGGCTACCCGGCCCATGAGCCCATCCAGCGCATCGACCTCGCGGACCAGATGGCCCTTGCCGAGA
>Ga0193726_1000382_pt1 | contig 49470 bp, 47 predicted proteins | sample H2c1metaG_FD_144928 | JGI IMG/M metagenome (GOLD analysis project Ga0193726, IMG submission 144928) | Soil microbial communities from a riparian zone of the East river system, Colorado, United States - H2c1 | ecosystem: Environmental > Terrestrial > Soil > Riparian zone | place: USA: East River... | reverse complement strand
ATTGATGTGGTTAATGTCGAAGGTCGCGACTCTCAGCAAATCGTTCTCTGTCCCTGTGTCTCTCGGTGGCTCGTAACGGGGAGCAACCGAGCTCGTTGTTCCGGCTGACAGTATTACCACCAGAACGAAATGGAAAGCCCCAAGCTAGAACGCATAGCCTAGTTCTGGAGGTCGCCGTACGCTAAACGTCAGTGAAGCTTTTGTCGATTCGACAAGGGATTGTGAGCAGTTGGTCGGCTATCGGCAAGGAATCCCGACTGTGACTTGCGGATCGTACCGAGATGTCCCGCATCTGATCAGGAAATCAAGTACTGACGAGATGCGCGCTATCGCGAGCAATCCGCCACTCCGGAGGCATTACTTCCGGTTTGCCCGTCGCTCGGGAGTTATCCGGCGATCTGGCGGCATGTACGCTCTTGACGCAAAGACGGCGATTTTTGCTTGCTGGAAGGGAGTGGCGACTCTTGCCGGCTTTGGCCGCCATCCTGATTCCAGCAAGCGTGCTCTCAAAGAAGTCCGCCATGCTGTCCAGATCCGCGTCTGAGCGAATTTCTCTCTGTTTTTTTGCTCTCCTGAGCACGCGCATTAGGGTCTGACGCTGCAGCCTTGCCGCGTTACGTGTGATGCGAGTTACCTCGGCATCTCGCTGACCGAATTCGCTGATGGCGTTGAGTCCCATGCAGCCTTCCGCGCTGGACAAGTCTTTCCGTTGAGCGAAAGTCACCAGGGCGTCTTGCACGGCGGCGAGGGGCGAGCCAGGTCTTTCCAATTCGGCATTGATGGAATGAATGCCCTCTGTGACGTACAACTCCAGGGCTTTCAAAAACAGCGCCCGCTTGTCGCCGAACGTGTCATACATGCTCTGCCGCCCGACTTCCATGACGCGCATCAAGTCATCGGTGGATGTGGCGGCAAAGCCTTGCTGAGAAAAAAGGCCTATCGCCTTGCGCAGCGCTTTCTCCTGATCAAACTCCTTCGGTCGCGCCATGCGCCCCTTCTCTTTCGCTGCTCTCGTTCCGATTATGCGACGTATCCGCCGTCGATGGTGAGGCTGGCTCCCGTGATAAATCCTGCATCTTTAGACGCGAGGTAGGAGACGAAGCTGGCGACCTCCGATACATCACCCATCCGCTTCAAAGGAATCAGCGTCTTAACCACCTCCGCGTGTGCTGAACTCATATCGGTGGCTGTGGGTCCGGGTTCACCCATTCGTTTCAAAGGAATGAGCGTCGTAACCAACTCTGCGTGCGCTGAACTCATATCGGTGGCCGTCGGTCCCGGTTGAACATTGTTGACCGTGATAGCCCGTGGGGCGAGATCGATTGCTGCGCCGCGAACAAGTCCTACGAGCGCAGCCTTGGTCATGCTGTAGACACTTGCTCCAGGGAAGGCGGTGCGGATAGCTGTGTTGCTACCGATGAGAACGATCCGGCCGCCGTCGTTCATTTCTTGGGCGGCTGCCTGAATACCGACGAAGGCGGCACGGACGTTGATGGCCACCATGCGGTCGAAGTCTTCGAGAGTATAAGTGTCGATTGTGCCCCTGGTGAGAACGCCCGCGTTGCTGACGAAGATGTCAAGAGTGCCGAAGGCTTCTGCAGCTCTGGCCACAGCGGCCCGCAGCTGTTCGGCCGAGGCGCTGTCGGCCTTGAGGGATAGCGCTTTGCCTCCTGCGGATTCAATTTCGCGAACAAGTTCGAGGGCCTTTTCCGGGGAACTGGAATAAGTGAAGGCAACGGACGCGCCATCCGCCGCGAGCCGGCGGACGATGCCTGCTCCGATGCCTCTGGAACCACCCGTGACGAGAGCTACTTTACCTTTGAACAATTTTGCCTGCATATGTCACCAAAATCCTCTCAGTCACCAATTATGCCCATTTTGGATTCTTTTGTCCAGAATCGCAGTTCAACGGGACAGTTTTTCGGGATGCCCGACTCGATCGTCTTTGTCGCTTTGTTTCTCGCAGCGCGTCACCGACAACGCAAAGCGCTTGCCGAGCCGACATCCGAATTGTCGGCAATACGGAACTTGTCTTTGCGCTCTGTGCGCGGCACCGGAAAGAGCTCCATCCGTAGAACCAATTGATTCCCGATCAAGTAGCTCATAAACGTTTGCGGTCAAAGTGTCGGCACGCCGAGAAAAGAGGTGAGACGAGCGGACGAGAGCTGTCTCCGGCACTGCCCGGCTTGGCCGAGCCCTTACAACCAGAGAAAAGAGAGTCCCGCTCCGGGACAGCGACGGTCACGCCCATCGGCCGGAAAACCTGGGTTGCAAACTACTTCACCGGAGTTGCAGTCAGCAGACCCTGAAGCCGCTGCTTGTTAATCTTCAGCACGACTCCTGCGTTGCGGTCGGCAACCTCGCTTACTTTATACTCCGCTGACGTGCCCATCACCTCTGCCACCTCCGTGGGAGTCAGCGCGTATATGTCCGTCAACCAGTTCGCCATATTCGTGGTCGCATCGCGAAACGCATCATCGATCGACCCATTCAGCCCCACCGCCATGAGATGCGTTGCCGATTCGACTCGGGGCCCCGGCACGCCTTTACCCGAAATCACGTCAACCGTGAACTCTACGTCCATCGACGTCTCGAGCGCGTTCCCGTTCAACTCTCCATCGCCTTGCACCGCATGGCCGTCCCCCAGATACAGCATCGCTCCCGGAACCGCCACCGGCAAATAGACCGTCGCGCCCTCGATCACTTCATTGAAGTCCATGTTCCCGCCATAGCCGCCGGAGTCCCCGGTCCCCGGAGCAGCCGCGGCCGGCGGTGGCGCCGTCGCCACGCACCCGAGCATGGGCCGCAACGGCACAGAATAATTCTTCAAATGCTCGGTCGGCTTTTCCACCGTGGCCATGCCGCGCGCCGTATCTAAGTGCCACCGCACACTTTTCCCAGCATCTTTCATTTTCACGGCCCACTCGGTGTCCACTCCGCGTGGCACGATGTCGTCATCACTCACCGCCCAATCGCGGTTCAGGCGCAGCCGCGTCAGATGCACCACGAGCGTGTCGCCCGGCTCTGCTCCTTGCACAAAAAACGGCCCGGTTTCCGGATTTCCTCCCAGCACCCGCGTCACTCCTTTTTCATCCGTTCCGCCCGCATCCACCGTAGTTGTATGGATCGTGTCTCCCGGCGCAACGCGCAGCACTGGCTCGTTCAACGCTGAGAATTGCCGGTAGAACTTCGTCGGGGTGAACTCATGGCGTTGCGGCGCACCTGCTCTCCGCGCCGGCACCATCGTCGCAGTAAACGAATGAGTGTCAGGATGCCCGGGGTCTTCCGCACGTTTGTGCACAAATGTCTTCCGCACGTTTGTGCACAAATGTTCCGGAAATCTCGCCATCTTTGATCGTCGCCGTGCATTCCTCCGTTCCGTGTTCGTCCTTTGCAACAAAATGCACCGCGTTTCCAGTGACCGTCCCCTCCAGCTTGCTCCCCCAAAACTTCCCCGTGAGCTTTTCGCCTTCGTCCTTGAGCTCCAACTGAAAATAGAGCGGCGTCCCGTAGAAGTCCGCCTTCGCTGTCCACCTGCCCGTCAGCCCGCCGCTCGCAACCGCAGGCGTTTGCTGCGCCGCGGCACTCCACCCCGCCAAAGACAAGATCCCCAACACAAAGAGCAACGCGACCAATATTCTGCGCATTTTGCACACCTCGACTCCGAGATTTACTAGAACACTCAGGAGAAGACGAGCGGAAACCGCCAAAAGTTTCCCCCACGTCAACCAGAACCTCGAGCTCGATTAGACCGACGCATAATTGGTCCTGAGTAGGTGGTCGGCAAACCGGAAGCTATCCGGCTTGGACGGCAGTAAGGAAATCAAGCACTGAAGAGATCGGCGTCAATCAGGACAAGACTTAGACAATGCGCAGGCATCAGGTTCGAGCTAGACTGCTTTCGTGAGAGCAGATGGGGCTGATCATCAAGCGATATACAAAGCGAGTTGGGCGGGGACGGAGCGGCACGGTTCAGGTTCGCGCTGGGTTCGACCATCTGGGAATATTCGACATCCCGCGCGACGCGGCGCTGCATCGGCACTTTATTCTCCTACTTGGCAAGTCAGCGATCCTTCAAGGCGCGCCGCTCCTGAAAGAATTTTTCGAAGAAGAACCCGCATGGCGTGAAAAGAGGCCGCGTTGGTGCGCCGATGCGCTTTCATCGGATAAGACGAAATCCCCGGCAAAGTAGCAATACGGGTGCAAAACGATGGAGTCAGTATGGGAATCCTAGGAATGCTTCGACGACGAAAGATCCCTAGAGCATTTCAGGACTATCTTAGCCCCGACGCAATCGGAAAGCTGCTACGCGAATCAGATTCTGAAATCAGGCCGCCGGAGGTGCAGCACTTCCAATTTGTCGTGGCACTCGCCGAGGACACGAGTCCTCAGGAAGTCCCGGCAATGATCAGCGAGATAGTCGGCACGCTAATTCAACATCGTGCGACTGTTTCAAACATTTCGTCATCGCTCGTCGTCGCCCTGTTGGGCGTACCTTTTCCCGAAGGTAACTCCGCGGAGGCGCGCCGCGAACTTGTTGACGCGCTACTTCGAGCGAATGGCGAGCGGATCAGAATCGTCCATGGAGAGTGTGACGGAGCCGTCGGCATGTTTGGTGGCCCTAAGCGATGGACATATGGCGCGGTGATTCCCGGGTTCTCGGGAATCTTGATGAAACTAATTGAGACTAAGTTCGGCACCGCTGTCGACGTTTCTTGAAACGTGCGGCAATTCCTGACCGGACTAGTTCGCGTTACCGGCCTGGGTACTGCCTTTTAGGTTCGACTCACGCCTCACGCCGTTTCCGTCGATCCTCAGAACCCAGCGCCCAGATTTCCATGTGCATCGATCATATCCAGGGCGTTTGTCGGCAGTAACCCGACCGGCGAGCTGATAGCTTCCGGATGCGTGTCATTTGGGACAAACCCATTTTGAGCGACGCGCAGCCGAGGAAAAAGGGAAGCGCAAGGACTGTCAAAAAGAGCTTGACGTATTCCTATATAGGAATATATTAAGGGCATGGCAAGGGCGGCGACAACATCGGACGCGTTCAATGCCGTGGCCGAACCACGGCGACGGGACATCCTGAACTATCTGGTGACACAGGAGAGGTCGGTCAACGAGATTGTGGATGCAATGGAGATGGAGCAGCCGTCCGTTTCAAAGCACCTCAAGGTCTTGAAGGATGTTGGCCTGGTGGAGGTCCGGAGGGAGGGTCGGCAGATGCTTTACAAGGTGAATGCCATGGCGATCCGGCCGTTGCACGAATGGACGAGCACGTTCGAGAGGCTGTGGAAACACCAGCTGCTGCGAATCAAGGAACGGGCCGAGGCCAATAGTGCCCAGAAACAATAGCCTTGTGGGATTTCAAAACAGGAGGAAATCGTGAGTTCACCCGCACTATCGCTGGAAGCGACAACGATCCATATAACGGAGCAGATTGAAGTGCGCGCGTCGATCGACGTGACATTTGCCGCGTTGCTGGACCAGCTTGGACCGTACAACGAGACTCAAGTGGACAGGCCAATGCCGATGAAGCTAGAAGCCTGGCCGGGCGGCAGATGGTATCGCGACTTGGGAGACAACAACGGTCACTACTGGGGGGCGGTACAAGCGATCAAGAGGCCTACGCTGCTGGAAATTTGCGGGCCACTCTTTATGTCCAATCCGGTGATAACAAATCTTCAATATCGGCTGAAGGAATCCGGCGGCGTGACGATCATTACATTTCGACATCAGTCGTTCGGGCTGGTGCTGGAGGAGTACAGAGACGTCAAGAATGGCTGGGGACATTTGCACGAGCGTCTGCGGCAGAGAGCGGAATCGCCGCGGCCCCACTGAAGCGCAAACGACTTGGAAGTTCAGAGGAGGGGAAATATGTGCCCAGCATGCATCGCAAGCGCAGCAGAGCTGGCCGCCGGAGCGGGATCCGTGGGAGCAATTCTGGCGGTAGCCATTGGCAAACTCAGAAAATTTTTCAGGGCGAGTGGTCTCGGTCTGTTTCAGAAAATCAAGGAGAAATAAGATGGCAACAAACCAGGAGAGAGAAGTGAAAAACCAGAAAGGGCATCTGGCAATGAAGACGCCACCCGTCGTGTCGCCCGAGCAATGGGAGGCTGCGCGCCAGCAGCTTCTCGTGAAGGAGAAGGCCGTGACCCGCTCCCGTGACGCGCTAGCCGCCGAGCGTCGGCGAATGCCGTGGCTGGCCGTGGAGAAGAAGTACGAGTTTGACGGGCCTAAGGGTAAAGTTAGTCTGCTCGACCTGTTCGAGGGCCGTCGTCAGTTGGTCGTCTACCGCGCCTTCTTCGAGCCCGGGGTATTCGGCTGGCCCGAGCACGCCTGCCGCGGCTGCTCCTTGGGCGCCGACCAGGTCAGCAACCTCGCCCATCTGAACGCTCGCGACACTACCCTCGCCTACGCCTCACGCGCGCCGCAGGCGGACATCGCGCGCCTGAAAGCGAGAATGGGCTGGACCATGCCGTGGTACACCATCACGGATGGCTTCGACACCGACTTCGGCGTGAACGAGTGGCACGGCACGAACGCGTTCTTCCACAACGGCGAGCGCGTGTTCCGCACCTACTTCATCAACAACCGCGGCGACGAAGCGATGGGGAGCACCTGGAGCTACCTGGACATGACAGCGCTTGGGCGACAGGAGGAGTGGGAAGACTCGCCGGAGGGCTACCCCAAGACTCCACCGTACAAGTGGTGGAAACAAGTGGTGGAACTGGCACGACGAATACGCCGCCAACGCCGCGGTTGACCCCAGGTGGAACAAGGTGGTGGAGAACGCAAAGGTGACGTTAAACCTCAACGACTAGTTGGGTGGCGCCCGCGATCGCTCACGTCGGAGGCGTGCTGGTGGAGGAGACCCTGCTTACGCCGGTGAGCAGGGTAGGCTTCTGGACGAGTGGTCGACCAACCGGAAGTCATCCGCCTTCGACGACGGGATTAGGCCTGTGAAGGCGGCGTCTCCGCAGGAAATCAAGCACTGAAGAGACGCGCGTTTACCGTGAGCAATCGGCCAACCCCGGAGGCATTACTTCCGGTTTCCTCTTACCCCAAGAGAAATCTAGAAACAGCCCTGGACTGTACGAACTACCGCGGGACGGCTGGCTTTGCGGCTTGCCACAACTGGATCGGATTTCCTTCAGGGTCGTGCAAGCTGGCAAACCGGCCGTTGGGATAAGACTGCGGGTCAAGCTCGACCGCGGTTCCAGCGGCTCGCAGCTGGGCTACCATTTTGTCGAGATCCCGGACTCGAAAGTTCAACATCCAGAGCTTGTCGGTTCCTTTGAACAGGTCGCTCGTTTCCGGTTGAGGATCGAAAACGGTGGGTCCGGCCTCTTGCTCCCAAACGGAATCCTCGTAGCTCGCTGGCGTCAGCGAGATCCCCAAGTGTTGCAGGTACCAACGCCTCAGCGCCTTCGGATCTTTGGCTCGGAAGAAGAATCCTCCGATTCCGGTCACTTTTTCCATTTCCGTTCCTCCAGCGATCCCAGCGCGAACAGCGGCCCCTGCAGAGGCTGGAGAGAGTTTTGGCTGTACGGCTGGTTCCGCCAGCGTACCTGGCTGGTTCCGCCGTAAGATAAAGCTCGACCCGAAAGCAAACGACAGAGTTCGAAGCAGTTGGCGTCTTAGAAAAAGCATCCCATCCTCCTTCTGAGAAGAGCGGGGCCCGGGGCTACGATACCTGCGCAAACGAAGTTCTAGGAAGCGTAAAGATGAGATTCTCGGCGATTTGTCGGCTAACCGGAAGATAGCAAACTTCGGCTTCATTGAAGACTATAGTGGTAGTCCCGTCTGGGCCTCGCCCTCCGGATGATGTCTATGCAGGTTGCGTCGTCCGCGACAGCAAGAGCTTCTCCGCATTGCTGCGATAAAGCTTTTGCAGCACCTCGTCCGGTAGTCCGAATCCGTTTAGGCTCCAGTGGTAGTCAAACTGCTCGATCTCGTAGAAGTGCTCGTCCAATGTTTCGAGAATCCTGAAGGTGATTTGGTACATGGGTTTTTCAAATCCCATGTCCGTGCCGTACAGTAAACGATCCTTGTACTTCGCATAAAAATTCGATGCAAAGCGGGGAATCGGGGCCGTTTCTGCATAGCGAGCAGAGATATCGGCGTATAGATTGCGGTGCCTCTCAAGAACCTGCCCCAAGCGCGCCAAGTCGTAATCGAGATTGGCGAAGTGGCAGGCGATAAAGGTAGTAGCGGGGTGCTTTTTTACCGTGCGTTCCAGAATATCGATCATGCCGGAATGGCCTACGATATTTGGCTGATTGTCCAGCCGCCATGCAAAGGCATTCATCAGACCGTCATTCGTATTGTCCATTTTTTCATACATCCAGATGGGGTCCGCGACATGAATATTCACTGGCATGCCGAGCTGACCGCATCTTTCAAATAAGCCGTCCATGCGAGCGTCGTCCGGATGCATTCCTAAAGGGTCTACTTTGTCTGAGCTCAACCCTTTCCCTTTGTCATGAAGCTCACCCACGCCGCGCGCACCTGCCTGATGGCACCTTTCAAGTTCCCGAACGGCTTGAGACCCAAATTCTGACTGGTCATGACTCGTGTAATCAAAGCCGCACCACAGTTCGAAACGTTCCGGATGTTGCGAGTACTTCCGGTAAATTTCGTCGAACTCCTGGCCGGTTGCTCCCGTGAGAATAATGGTCTTCTCAACTCCGACCGCATCCATATTTCTTAGCCACTGCGTAATCTCTTCTGGCGTCTTTGCGTAAGGATGGGAATGCATATCAATGATGGGGAATTTGGCCTTCAGAACTTCTGTTACGGGAACCTTGTAGAGCGACTTCGGCCGGTAATCCTTGAGCAGGATTTTCTCGGCAGAATCCTGCTGCCTCCCTTCAGCAACGTCCGAGGAACCGGCCTGCAGCCCGTGGCTATTGGAAATATAAGTCATGGCCCGCGTCGAAGTTACGCTGAGACCCAATCCAGTCGCGCCAACCGACCGCAAGAACAAACGTCGCTTCATGTGTGTTCTCCTTTTTACCTCAGTCTATTTCCAAATCGTTTGTGCAGCTGTCCGTTTTTTTCATCGAATACGGTAACCGCGCCGAGACGGTCAGTTTATTCCGACGGTGGGGAAGCGCCAATAAGATAAACAAGAAAAGGCGTACTATTTCACGAGATGAGGCGAGGCTCAAAAATCAAGAGGTGTACGTGGCAGTGCTGACTTCGGTTTTTATCAACATGGTGTTGGGGCTTGTCACAATAATTGCAGACGCGCAGCACCCGCAAAAACACCTTCGGCTTGCCTCATCCTTTGACACCCTTGCATTCCCGTCAAATTCAATCACAGAGTGGTTCGTACCGATGGGGCATGGCAGGGGACACCTGCTGCTCGGTGCCGTGGTTTCGATAACGATTTCAGTGATTCAGTTTGCCTTATTAATCTGGATTGCTCTCGCCGTATATTCCCAAGTACGGGAAATTTAGAAAATGACGGCCTGACATTGGTTGGGCGTCGTTGTTGCACCCCGCAGGCTGGCGGGCGGCGTACACACAATCACAGTTGACTGCGACGAATTCGCGTGGGCGAAAGTGAACGTCATTGTCCGCGAAACCAGAGTTTCCGGGCATAAACCGGTGGCGCCAGCAGCGCTGCGGTTTTCGGGCAGATACCCCAGAATGACCGGCTCGCAATCCTTCATCGCCGAGACTGTGGACACCCGGGGATTCACCGTGATAAAAATAGTTGCAGGCTGCAATCGACGCACTTGTCGAGAAGGAGGTGATCCCTGAGGTATTCTTCGAATTGATTTAACGGAAGGGCGCTTGTGATTTCTGACAAGCGCCCTTTTTTTCCGGTAAAAGCTCTGGTCACGCAAACGCCGCAGTGAACAGCGGTCAGGAACAATTAAGCGAGCAACAGAACGGTGGCGGTGCTGAGTTTGCTTGGGCGTCGAATCATAACTGGTTCATGGCAACACCCCTGGCGCTTGAATATTGCGTTTTTCGTACGAAGGATCGGCCCGATTCTTAGGTGTTCAGTCTGGAGCACACGTCGGTAAATCGATTGGGAGCGGGGCGGAGTTAGGTTTCCGTTGGGTGCGGTTCGGTGCAGAAGACGGGAGTCTAGCTTTTCTGCTAGTACCGATGGGTGATTGACGAGAGGGTGCAGTTAAGATATGTTGCCAGCGCTTGATTGACTACATCCCGCAAGAGTACAGGTAAATCTCGACCAGGAAAGCGCCCCGGTGAAATCCCTTCCCAGCAGGTTCCGTGCGCATAAATCGTTTTTCTTGGCGGTAATCCTAGCAGTGTGCCTACCACTCGCCGCGCAAGTTCCCAAACCCGAGCAGCAAGAGAAAGTGTCACCGGAACTCGGCGGAGCCGCGCCGGCCGAGGCCGCAAAGTACGTTCCGGGCGAGCTGTTGGTTCGGTTCCGGCAGGGTGTATCGGCGAAGGCGGCGAACGCGGTCCATCAAAAGGTCGGCGCGAGCGTTGTTCGCACATCGCAAGTCGTCACAGGCTTGCAGCGCGTGAAGCTACCCGACCAGACCGGGGTTCGCGCGGCAATCCGGGCCTACCGGGCGAATCCGAATGTTCTTTATGCCGAACCCAACTACATCGTCCATGCTTTCACGACTCCCAACGACCCGCAATTCCCGTCGCAATGGAATTTACAAAATACCGGACAACTGCAGGGCACCTCTGGTGCCGATATCCATGCTGCGCAGGCTTGGACTCTAACGACGGGAAGCTCGAGCGTCGTGGTTGCGGTCATCGACACCGGCGTTGACTACAATCATCTCGACCTTGCGCAGAATATCTGGACCGCAGCGGCGCCCTTTGAGGCGGTGGACATCAATGGAAGTCCCAAAACTTGTCCGGCAGGATCGCGCGGGTTTAATGCCGTCTTCGGGCTATGCGACCCGATGGACGACAACGGGCACGGCACGCACGTTTCCGGGACGATCGGAGCAGTCGGCAACAACCGGCTGGGCGTTAGCGGCGTGAATTGGCAAGTGCAAATTCTGCCCTGCAAATTTCTGGCTTCCGACGGCAGTGGGGCCGTATCGGGCGCCATTGAATGTCTTGAAGTCATCAAGTCTTTGAAGGATTCCGGAGTCAATATCGTTGCCACAAACAACAGCTGGGGAGGATTGGCCTATTCGCAAGCCCTTCAGGATGCCATTGCCTCGCAACTGACGGACGGAATTCTATTTGTCGTCGCGGCTGGGAATAACTTTACAAATAACGACACGTTTCCGACCTATCCGGCCGATACGCCGCTTCCCAATGTAATCGCGGTGGGTGCCACCGATCGAACTGATTCCGTGGCTACGTTCTCAAATCTAGGCCGGCACACGGTGCATCTCGCTGCGCCTGGCGTCGATATTCTGAGCACTACGCCCAACAACACCTATTCGCTCGACAGCGGAACTTCCATGGCGACGCCGCATGTGACCGGCGTTGCCGCCTTGCTGAAGGCGCAGAATCCGAGCCGGGATTGGCGGGCCATCAAGAACTTGCTGTTGGCCGGAGGCGATTCACTCGCTGCGCTTGCACAAACCGTAAGCGGGCGGCGATTGAACGCCTATGGATCCATGACCTGCGCGAACCGTCCCGTTTACGGCCGCCTCGAGCCGGCGCTCAGTCAGATTTCTGGCACAGTTGGCACAACGATTAAGCTGAGCGCCTTGAATATCAATTGTGAACAGCCAGCCGGCACCCTGCAGGTGAGTGTTTCTCCCGGATCGCTATCCCTTACGCTGCTCGATGACGGAAGTGCTGCCGACCTGGTGGCAGGCGACGGCGTATACACCGCGTCATGGACTCCGCCGGCCCTCGGAAATTACACGCTGACGTTCCCTAATGGAGATGTGGTCCGGGCTTCGGTATTGCAGAACTACGGTTCCATCACGCAGGCGTCTGCGAACTATGTGCCATTTACAGGAACGAACCTGAATCTTGGCGACGACGATATCGCCATGGTTTCTTCGCCATTCCCGATTGCCTTTGGCGGCGGCAGCTTTTCATCGCTTTATGTGGGCAGCAATGGCGTCATCAGTTTCACGAACGCGTTCCGGGAGTACACCAACTATCAACTCCCCATACCCGACGGCCTAACCCCGGCGCGGGATCTGCCCGTAGCAACGCTCGTCGCACCCTTCTGGGAGGATCTATACCCGGTAAAAGGTGCCGAGCAAAACGTATTCTGGGAAGTGGTGGGTTCGGCGCCCAATCGGCAGCTCGTCGTGGAGTGGCGCAATGTCCGGCACTACGATTGCCGGACCGATCCCAACGCAACGATTCGATTCCAAACCGTGTTCCAGGAAGCCTCGAGCAATGTTGTATTCAACTACGGTAATATCGGTTTCGGCGGGAATTGCTCATTTTATGATTCCGGCGGATCAGCGACCGTGGGGATCCAGGTTGCGCCCGGCGTCGGCGATACCTGGAGTTATGACCAGCAGCTGGTCGGAAACAATACTTCGATTCAATGGCAGAGCCCTCCGCCACTGAGTCAACCCAATCCAGTGCCCACGCTTTCGGCCCTGTCCCCCAGCAGCGTCGTGCTGGGCGGTCAATCGTTCACACTGACACTCACCGGCACGAGCTTTGTTCCCGGGGCCTCGATTGAGTGGAACGGCGCCACGCGCGCTGCTAGCTATGTCAGCAGTACACAACTAACGGCAAAAATCGACGCGTCTGATTTTAATCTTTATGACGGGTCGGGAACGATCACCATCGCGGTGGTGAATCCGCTGCCCGGCGGCGGCAGGTCCAATACTCTGAATTTCACCTTCACCGCGCCTGGGCCGGTGATCAGTTCGCTTAGTCCTGCCAGCGCTCTTGCCGGAGGCTTCGGCTTTGTGCTTTCCGTCACTGGCAACAATTTTACGCCTTCGGCCCAGGTTCAATGGAATGGCCAAATGCGGCAGACCTTTGTGCAAAATCCCAATCTGCTTACAGCGCAGATCGGACCCAACGACATTGCGAACGCCGGAACCGCCCTGGTGACCGTGGTAAATGGCGGGCCCGGCGGCGGAACCTCGAATGCCGCAAGTTTTTCCATTGGAGCCCGCCCCAATTTAGTGGCCAGCCCTGCTGCACACCCCGGCAAGCCGCGACTTCCCGGGATGGACAGCACGCATTACGACAAGCCGGTTCGCTTTCTCGGATGGAAGTTGGCACCCCGGCTCGGACCGAACTATCTGCAGTACTTCAATCGCCCGGGTGCCGACCTGGCGGTCGATTCGGCAAATCCGAAAGCGCCTCCGCCGGCCAATCGTCTAAGCGCAGAATGGGCGAACACAGCGGCTTTGCCGGGATTTGCATTTCGCGACTCACTGCCGGCGGGATTCATTCCCTCCGGCGTCGCCGCGGCGGATTTTAATCGCGATGGCAAAAGCGATTGGGTGGTTGCTAACGGCGGGGCCAATACGCTTTGGTTGTATCTCGGCAAAGGCGACGGAGCTTCCCGGTTGCCAACGATTCTTCCGCTTCGCGGTCAAGCACCGGTGGCAGTTGCCGCCGCTGACCTTCGTGGCAATGGCCTCTCCGACCTCATTGTTGCGGAAGCTGACAGCGGAACCATCGGAATCTTTCTCGGCAACGGTGACGGGACATTTCAGCCGGAGCAGGAATACTACCTGCCGGGACCTCCGACCACCCTGGCAGTAGCCGATCTTAACAAGGACGGACACCTGGACGTGGTCGCGGGCACACTGGGTTCGGCGCAAGTGAACGGCTTTATCACGCTGCTGGGGGACGGGTCCGGAAAATTCGGTCTGCCCATTACCTCTCCTCTGGACGACCCTTTTCGCGTGCCGTTTGTCATCGGCATGGCGCTTGCCGATTTTAATAAAGATGGGCTCCCGGACCTCGTCTATGCCGATCCGGGCAATGATTCAGAGGCATGGGTGTTCATGAATCAGGGCGACGGGACCTTCAAGCGGTCGCAACTGTTGATTTACGGCTTTCCGGTTGGAGACGCCTTCGTCACTGGAACGCCTTCGTCACTGGAGTTGCGGCGGGAGATTTGGACCCGAGTGGTTGTCCGAACGCGCTCGTACTGTTTAATTTTGGGGCGACCTTCATTTATAAGGGCGATTGTTCCGGCACCTTCCAAACGCTCAACTTCGCCACGCAGGGCCTGGGCGACTCCCCTGGCGCTGCGGTCATTGCTGACATGAACGGAGATGGCCACCCGGACCTGGTGATCGGGGGCGTACTGAATGTAGCGGATTCTTTTTACGGGAAGCCGGCTGGCGATTTACTCACCGTGCTGTTGAACGATGGCACGGGAAAGCTTTCCTCTCCTCAGGTTTATCGTGGAGATACGTCGATGTTTGCCATGGCGATAGCGGACACCAATGGCGATGGCAAGCCCGATGTGGTAACAGCAAATCAGGATAGCGACACGGCCACGGTGTTTTTGAACGACGGACGGGGCGGCTTCGGCTCGCCGCAAGGCGCTTACGTTGGATATCTTACGGGCGGGGGAACTGGCACGGCAAACGCGCCTTACGGCGACTTTCTGGTTTCCGATCTGAACGGGGATGGTCACCCTGACCTTGCAGCGATCATGCAACCGCAATCGACCGGAGCGCCTTGGAGACTCGCTACGCTTCTAAACAATGGAACCGGGCATTTCAGCGCTCCGCAAGGAATCGACATCCTGAATTTCGGGACGCCGCCCGGCGATACGGTGCTGGCAGATTTCCGGAAAACCGGGAAACCCGACTTCCTCGAAGTGGGCTCCATCTTCTCCGGAGGCTCACCGGCACTTATTTATGCCAAGAACAACGGGGATGGCAGCTTCGCGCCGGCCACCGTAACGGCTACGGCAGCGGCGCAGGGAATTATCGGCGCCGGCGACTTCAACAAAGACGGCAAACTGGACTTCGTGGTCGCAGGTCAGCAACCCGGAGCTCTGCCTAATTCTCAGGGGCAGACAATCACCACGTTCCTCGGCAGGGGGGACGGCACATTCACACAGGGCGCAACCGTGAGCTTCTATCCTCCACCGAATAACGGAGGGTGGCCCAATCATATCGCCGTGGGTGATTTCAATCACGACGGCAAACTGGATCTGCTCGTCTGGATCTTCGTCAATGTCTGGCCCAATCCCCAGCCTTTATTTGAGCTGCTTGGTAGCGGAGATGGCACTTTCCAAGACGCCAAAATGGTTGTTCCGGACATTCAGCCCTTCGCTGTTGCTGATCTAAATCATGACGGCTTGCCGGACATTGTCGAACTTCGATACCTGGTTGGACAGTGGGGGCTACCGACGGAACTGACGTATAACATTTACGACGGTCAGCCCGATGGCTCGTTCAAATTGGCGAACAGCTACCAGCCGTACGCGGGCAGTCCCGATTCCCACTTTTTCTTTGGCAGCAGCCTGCAACCGATGCTTGCCGATTTCAACGGTGACGGGGAACTGGACATCGCCGCATTTCAAACTCCCGGAGCCGCGCGCAACTCTCCGAACAGTTATCTGCAGGTGCTGCTGGGAAATGGTGACGCGACTTTCACTCCGAGCTATGCGGCATTTCCGTTGAAAAAACTTTATGTGCCGGGCGTTGCCGCAGACTTCACAGGAGACGGACGGGCCGACCTGATCGAACTCGACGGCTTCGCCTCCTCCTATAACCTCATACCGTCGGTCGCCGGGCCGTCGTTTCAAGCGCGACTGGTTAGCGATCCTCTAATCGGCGGAGGCGGCATCTTGCGTCTCACACATGCGCTTACTGCCGGCGCAGCTTCCTATCAACTTACATCGAGCGAACCCGCGATCAACGTTCCCGCTTCGGTGACCGTCCCTGCCGGCCAGAGCTCGCAGGATGTCCAGTTTCAACTAGCAAGAACCTTCAACCTCAATCATGTGTTTTCAATCCAAGTTCAGTCGGGTTCTGAAATCCATACAGCGTATGGATATCAAGGAAATCCCGCGCTGCCGCTGGGGTTCGCGCTCATGTGGCGGCTCCGTTTTCGCCCACAGCGCTTCCGGGCGGCGTGACCCCGCAATTTACACTCGGTCTGACCAGTATTGCGGGCTATGGTGCAGTCATACAAGTCAGCTGCCAAGGTCTGCCTTCCGACGCATCATGCAACCTGGGCATAAACCCTGTGGACTTGCCTGCAGGCGGACAGTCCTTGCAGTCTTTCAACATTTCCGCGTCCAGCGCGATGAAACCGGGCACCTATCCCTTCCAGGTTGTAGCAACCGATGGCATTCTCACCCAGTCGTATGATGTGTCGTTCGAGGTCGTCGACTTTGCATTGACTGCCACTCCGGCTGCGTTTTCCACTTTGCCTACGGCCACGACTTCCTTTGCGGTCGTCTCCTCGTCGGAAATCGGTACGGGGCAGGCAATCGCGATGACCTGCACAACCTCGAGTCCGGCCGTGCAATGTCAATTGCCAGGCCCGACCCTCGGCGTTGGACTGGGCGAGCAAGTCAATGTCGTGACCCAGAACGCGGCGTCCGGAACTTATACCGTCACCGTCACGGGGCAGATTGGCACGCTGGTACACTCGGCGACAGTTCAGGTGAACGTGGGGAGTGTAGACGTCTCGATTTCGCCGCCGTCCGGGAACATAGCGGTGGGCAGTTCTGCCAGTTTTTCGGTGACACTCCAGTCGCGGGGTGGGTTCGCCGGTAGCTTCGATCTCTCCTGCTCGAGCGATGTCGGCAGCGTCATTTGTTCCGCGTATCCTTCGCCGACGACCGTACCCGCAAACGGATCGGGAGCCGCGACATTGTCGGTGACAGTACTCTCGAAAACGAATCTTCAACCTCTGCCGGCAATTCGCAATTCGACTCGGTCACCTTGGCGCGAGGTTCCTGGCGTGCTTGCGGCCCTGGTAGCGATCCTGTTTCTGACCGCTCTTGTCGCCTTTGTGAAATTCCCGGAGCGAACGCTGGTCCACGAACCTGCAAGAATCGTCTTGCTGCTGACTCTTGCCACAGCGCTCGGGTCCTGTGGCGGTGGCGGAGGCGTATCGGGCGGTGGAGGTGGAGGAGGGGGTGGCGGAACAGCCCAGGTTATTCACGTTAAAGTACAAGCGACTGCGGGAGGTCTTACGGTGCCCGTGGGGACGATCACGGTCACGGTACCGTGAGTCCGGTAGCACTTAAATTCGCTTCGGGCGAAAATGGCGCGCCGGACACAAGGATAATGGCGACGCCCCCGGAGTCCGTCGCCTGCGCGCTGCCTGTCTCTGAGACTTCCCGCGCCTCGTCGTAGCAGGAATGCAACTGTCAACCAAGGCAGGTGCATGGATTTAGAGCAAGTGTCGCGGTAAGTCGGAAAACCCAACGTGCCAAGGCTGAGCTCGTCGCAAGAAATTTCCTTTTGCGCGCAAGCGTTGCTCTTGAAGCGCGCTCGTTCCTTTTGTTGCGAACGACTTTGTTCGTACGCGCCGAGCGCTGTCGCTTCTCGCTGCTGGACACGCCGCGTGTCGATCTTCCGTCCCTGATCGGCCACCAAATCACACAATCGCAACGTGGGCATTACAAGACCGCAACAACATGGGACTAAGTTAGCGCAACATTTTCGTGAGCGCTAAACCAGAAAGGTGCAATGTCCCCATGAGCAGAGACCGTCGCGATTTTCTAAAACTTTTGACCGCAGGTGCCGCCGCCGCGGCTTTCCCAAGGAGCATTGCTCGCGCCTTGGCAATTCCCGCCCACCACCGCACCGGCACGATCGAAGACGTCGAGCACATTGTTTTCATGATGCAGGAGAATCGCTCCTTCGATCACTATTTCGGGACCCTCCGCGGTGTGCGCGGCTTCGCTGATCCGCGAGCCGTAAAGCTTCCTTCAGGCAAAAGTGTCTGGCATCAACAGGATCCCAACAATCCCGATGGTTACGTGTTGCCCTTCCACCCTGGTGCGTCGAACCTGGGCCTGCAATTTCTTCAGGACCTGGCACACGATTGGACAACCACTCACGCCGCGTGGAACAACGGCAAATACGACCAATGGGTGCCGAACAAAGGGACGACCGCGATGGCCCATCTCACCCGCAGCGATATTCCTTTCCACTACGCCCTGGCCGACGCCTTTACCGTCTGCGACGCGTACTACTGTTCTTTACTTGGACCGACCGATCCGAACCGCTACCACATGTGGACCGGCTGGGTTGGCAATGATACGACGGAAATGGGGGCGGGCCGGTCATTGACAACGCCGAAGCAGGATACGGTTGGTCGACCTACCCGGAACGTTTGGAGAAAGCCGGAATCTCCTGGAAGGTGTATCAGGATGCCGGCGCCGGTCTCGATGCCGCCCATTTTTGGGGCTGGGGAGACGACGCGTATATCGGCAACTATGGCGACAATTCGCTGCTCTACTTTCACCAGTATCAAAATGCGCCAGAAGGCAGTCCGCTGGCAGAAAAGGCCCGGACCGGCACCGACATTGCAAAAAGCGGAACGCTTTTTGACGTCTTCCGCCAGGATGTTCTCGGAAACAAGCTGCCACAGGTTTCCTGGATTGTGGCGCCCGAAGCCTACACCGAGCATCCGAACTGGCCTGCGAATTACGGCGCCTGGTACATCTCGCAGCTGCTGGACGCGCTGACCGCCAACCCCGAGGTCTGGAGCAAAACCGTTTTCATTATCATGTACGACGAAAATGATGGCTTCTTCGATCACCTCGTTCCGCCCACTCCACCACAGTCGCGGGCCGAAGGCCTCTCAACGGTCGCTACCACCAATGAACTGTTCGGCGGCGCCCCGGGAAATCCTGCCGGGCCGTATGGCCTTGGCGTACGCGTGCCGATGATTGTGGTCTCGCCGTGGAGTAAGGGCGGCTGGATCAATTCCGAAGTCTTTGATCACACCTCGCTCATCCGCTTCATTGAACGTCGCTTCGGGCACCAGCACCGGGACTTGATGGAGTCGAACATTACGCCGTGGCGTCGAGCGGTTACTGGCGATCTCAGCTCAGCGTTCAACTTCGCTTCACCGCATGACGCGAAGGTTCCGCTGCCCAGTACGGTTGCCTACCAGCCGCCTGATAATGAGCGCCATCCCGATTACATTCCGGCTCCGCCCACTGAACAGGTACTGCCACAGCAGGAACCAGGCATGCGCCCGGCCCGCGCGCTGCCGTATGAACTGCATATCCATGAAGAAACAAGCAGGGACAACCTCGAACTACGGTTCCGCAACTCGGGCCAGGCGGGCGCAGTTTTTCAAGTCCGCTACGCCGACGGCCTAACTGCGCCCCGGACGTACACGGTCGGTGCTGGTGACGAGGTCTCGGACACGTTTTGTGGCGAAGGCGATAGTTCGTATGATTTGTCCGTGCTGGGCCCCAACGGTTTTCTGCGTACGTTCGCCGGCGGCATGGGGCGCGGGAGCGCGAGGATCACGGTTGAGGCCAGATACGAAAAGTTTTTTGAGGGCATCGAACTGCTGATTCACAACCACAGTTCAAGCACCGAGCGAGTGAAGATGGTCGACGCCTACAGCGGAAAAACAACGAGCCATGTGCTCCATCCGCTCAGTACTCTCACCCATTTCGCCGAGCTAGGGAAGTCCTTTGGCTGGTATGACCTGACGGTAGAAGCCGAATCCGATTCCATCTACCGGCGTCAAATCGCAGGCCACGTGGAAACCGGACGAGACAGCATGAGCGATCCAGCGATTGGCGCGGCAGTGCCGCAAGTCGCGCTCACGGACTAACGACGAAACAGTTTCGCCCGGGAATCGCCGGTCTGTCAGGTTGCTCAGCGTTTCCTGGGTGCTGCGGCGGGATCCGGCAAAACGCGATGATCCGCCTTGCGGAATAGCGCTGTCACCATCCACCCGACGCACGCGAACCAGCAGGCATTGAGGCTTGCGACGAGCGCCCCTACTACCAATACGTCCAGCAAAGGAGGATTCGGAACGTCAATAAAAGCGACCGTTAGAAATGCTGGAGGACAAACCAACAGGCAAATCGTGATCACCGTGCCAGAAAACTGCAGGCGATGGTAAAAAGCGTACATCAGACACAGGTATTCTGCAGTTGCGACACAGAATCCCCACACGGCGAATGCGAGCACATGCCCTTTTCGAGTCTTCCTCATTCGGCCCTCAATATAGCTCAGTTCACCGGGCCGCCAGCGCATATTCATGGACCGGCGGCCACGTTGGATTCTGCCCGCGCGCAGACGACCACAGACCGGCCATGGGCGACCGAAGCAACGCCGCTTCGTGTTAGACTCCCGCCTAAGTTTGCGACCGCGACGAGGCACGTCGATGAGCGACGGTATCCAAGATTCACCCGAAAACAAGAACGCTGCTCCAGTTTCCGAAAACAAGCGCGGACACTCCGCCTGGCGGGTTCCCCACGTAGTGACGCTGGTTGTGCTCGGTCTGGTCATCCTCTACAACATCGGAGAATTGCTGCAAACACCCAAGGTCGAGGAAGTCGTCAAGGACCAGTCGATGTTTGCAATCCCCTCGGAAATGTTCACCCGCTACAATTCCTGCGACTACCAGTACCTGTTCTTTTGTGGACCGCAAGCGAGTTCAGTTCCAGCTGGATGCGAGGCTCTGACCGGGCTGCAAAGGGCAAGTTGTATTTTGACGAACAACGGTAGAGCCGGAAGCGCGCCCCACCGCGTGCCGAGCTGGACGGCTATCCCGGTTGTCAATGTGCTTATTGCGGCCGTGGTGATCCTGCCGCGGCTGCCTGATGCGACGATCCACATGTTGCGAACGCGATGGCAGCGTGGCTCTCTCGAGTTCTCTTTGGGCCTGGTCTTTGTAATCGCCTACGTTACGCTCATGGTGGTCGCGCTCCGCCAGGAAGATTCAACAAACATCTGGATGTTCGCTGCGGTCGTAGTCAGTGGGCCCTATCTGATCATAGGCGTATTCTGGGTCTTGCAACACGCGCTGGCGGGGGCCTCGGCCGGAACTGAAAAATTTGCCGCATTCATGGTCTCGGGCTTCGCGCTGCCGGGCTGTCTGCTGATCTGCATAAAACATGATGCCGAATCGTTGCTGAAAATCGCCAAAGGGGTCCACTAAAGCCCGGGTCACAAAGCCACTCGGACCTGCGCTTGTGTCTCAGCACGAAGCCCCGCCCGAGCTGCTGGCGGTTCGCCCGGTACCGCAACCGTTCGATAACGTACCAAGCCCATTTTGGGGTTTACAAGCAGCAGGTAAGTGCTAGACTGCGTCCGTATCCAGACACGCGAAATATCGCGGAGCAACGGTCGCCACCCAGCTGGAAAACCGTGCTAAGCCTTCGGGCAGATACCCCTAAAGGGAAGTCCATGAATGACCTCAATAAAGTTGCGTCTGAGTATCTCGTTGAGCAGTGGAAGCGCCACGCTGCCAAATTTGTGCTGTCTCGCTACGCCGCGCCGCAATACTTTGTCGGTGTTAAACGGGACGGCCGGGCAATTTTCACGCATGATCCGAAGTTGGCCGCGCACTTTGAAGACGGAGATCAGTCGCTGCACGAGTCCATTACCAAGCTCCAGGAAGCAGAGATTGAAGTGACGCCGATCGTGGTTCTTCAAGCCGAAGAGTTTCGCACCGGCGCTCTTTACGCACGATCGAAAGGTCGCTGAATACATCAGCCTTTCTGAGGATTCTGGTGAAGGAGTTGCGCAGGTCCGACGCGTGACTTCTGCGGGCAGGATCATGGCCTCAAGAAGCATTCCCGCGCGGGTCATCTGTACTTGCAGCGGCCCGACAGAAGAACTACCCCGTTGCTCACCTGCCTTCTTCCCGCAACGCGACAAGCGCGCAAGAATCGAAGGAAATAGAAACCGCTAAGTTCCGACCCCGTGGCTAGGGATGTGGCCATCGTCCTCGGCTTCTGTTTGCGCCGTGTTACTCTAGCGACTTCTGGAGTTCCCGGAAGGGAGTCCTCCAGGTCGTCGGAAGGAGTCTTGTTTCAGTCGCATGAAGGCGCTGCTCACCTGTTTCTCCTGCCGCAATTTCAGAAGGTGTGGGCCCCGGGCGGCCCTCGTCGCACTTGTACTCGCTGGTCTGCTGGTGTGTCCTTCGGCGCGAGCCCAGGAAAACTACGAGATTCAGGTCTATCCCTACGAGACAGTCGAGCCCGGACACACCATGATTGAACTCCACAGCAATTTTACGTTTGAGGGTTCGAAGACCACGACCGACGGAACGTTTCCGACAAATCACCAGTTGCACGAAACAATTGAGATTACGCATGGTTTTACGGACTGGTTTGAAACTGGCTTTTACATCTTCACCTCGGTAAAAAACGGAACGGGTTGGGATTACGTCGGAAGCCATATTCGCCCTCGCGTCCGCGTGCCTGCGAACTGGAAATGGCCCGTGGGGGTGAGTTTATCGAACGAAATCGGATGGCAGAGCCGTAGATACTCGGCCGATACCTGGACTTGGGAGATGCGTCCGATTGTGGATAAGCAGCTAGGGCGATGGTATTTCTCCTTCAATCCAACATTTGACAAGTCGTTCCATGGACCGGGTGTTAGGGAAGGCTTTGTATTTTCGCCCAATTTCAAATTCAGCTACGACTTTACCAAGAAAATCGCGGGAGGCATTGAATACTACGGCTCGTTGGGGCCAGCCACGCAGTTTGAACCTATCAGCCAGCAGGAACAGCAGATTTTGCCGGCCATCGATCTGAATCTTTCTCCGAAATGGGAAATCAATTTTGGCTTAGGCGTAGGGGTAACCCGCTCGACCGATCACCTGATTGGCAAAATGATTCTGGGATACCGCTTCGACTTCTGAGGCAATCGAGGAGCACATGAGTTGTCTGCCGACTTCGCGACGCGAATTTCTGAAACGCGCCAGCGCGACTGCAGGTGCGGGCTTGCTCGGCCCGTCCCTGGCCGTGGGTCAGCCTGAGCCATTCCCCGGCGCGGAAACTCACCGCGCCGAGTCCAAGGCCGACTATACCGTCCGCATCGCAGCCAGCCCCATTGAAATTGCCCGCAACCGCATCGTTTCAGGGATTACTTACAACGGTACGTTCCCTGGCCCCTTGTTGCGTTTCCAGGAAGGACAACCGGCTGTTGTTGACGTTTTCAATGACACGGACGCGGCGGAGCAGTTGCATTGGCACGGACAGTTCGTGCCGCCCGATGTCGATGGCGCGGCCGAAGAAGGCACACCTTACATTCCGGCCCATGGCATGCGAACGATCACGCTCACTCCGCGCCCTCCAGGATTCCGTTTTTATCACACGCACAATCGAGCCGGAGCGGATCTTCACGCCGGGCAATACAGCGGACAGGTCGGTCCGCTGTACATCGAGCCGAAAGGCGAACCGGGCAGTTACGACCAGGAAGTCTTTCTCGTGCTGAAGGAATTCGAACCGTTCTTTAGCCAGGGCGGCGATATGGCGCAGAATTTTCTGGCGCCCGCTGCCAGGGTAACGGAACTTGAAACGGCGGGCGAATTGTCGATGAAAGCTTCGCTCGCCAAAGGCATGCCACATGGTTATGAAGTGGGCTACCGGTATTTCACGATCAACGGGCGCATGCTGGGACACGGCGAGCCGGTTCGGGTGAAACGCGGCGAGCGCGTTTTGTTCCATGTTCTGAATGGCAGCGCGACGGAGATTCGCAGCCTGGCGTTGCCGGGACATTCCTTCAAAGTCGTGGCGCTTGACGGCAACCCGGTTCCGGTTCCGCGCGAGGTGCCGGTACTGTGGCTGGGGACTGCAGAGCGCATATCGGCCCTGGTCGAGATGAATCATCCAGGCGCGTGGGTCCTCGGCGATCTTGCCGACGATGATCGCGGCCGTGGCATGGGCATTGTCGTCGAGTATGCTGGGCACAAAGGGAAGGCTCTGTGGTCGACGCCCCCGACGTTTCACTGGAATTATGGGCGTTTTGGCAGACCCGGGACGCCCGCCACAACTCCGGACGAAACCGTCAATATGACGTTTGCAAAAGAAAATGCCGCCGAGGACGGGTTCAATCGTTGGACAATTAACGGAAGGGCTTATCCGATGACGCAGGCGATGGTGCCGGCGTCATTTCATCTGCGGCAATATGACGTTTGCAAAAGAAAATGCCGCCGAGGACGGGTTCAATCGTTGGACAATTAACGGAAGGGCTTATCCGATGACGCAGGCGATGGTGCCGGCGTCATTTCATCTGCGGCATGGTAAGCGCTACCGGCTGCGAATGCGCAACGCGAGCGATGACATCCATCCGATCCATCTGCACCGTCACAGCTTTGAACTTACGAAAATTTCCGGACTAGCGACATCGGGAGTAAGCAAGGATGTGGTTATGGTTGGTGGCTACCAGGAAGTCGAAGTGGATTTCACGGCGGAGCATCCGGGCCGCACGCTGTTCCACTGCCACCAGCAACTGCACATGGATTTTGGATTCATGACATTGTTCGATTATCTGTGACCGGGACAGCTCAAGGCACAGGGCAATGAACGATCAATCGAGTGTGTGGACAGCACCAGTGGTGAACGCCATGCCGTTCGTCGGTATTTTCGTCGGCTGCTCGTGGCCGCTTGAGGCGCTCTTACCGGTGTACCGGATATTGATGTGAGCGAACCAGCCAGGCCCGATCCAGCCGCTGCAACCTTGCTGTCGCCGCGGACCATCTTCCTCGCCTATCTGCGACTCGGTTGTACTTCATTCGGCGGTCCGATTGCGCATCTCGGTTATTTCCGGGAGGAGTTTGTGGTCCGCCGGAAGTGGCTGGATGATCGAACGTTTACAGATATCGTCGGCCTTTGCCAATTTTTGCCCGGCCCGGCCAGCAGTCAGGTGGGATTTGCGATTGGCCTGCTGCGCGGAGGCGCACTGGGCGCACTCGCGGCATGGACGGCGTTCACCCTGCCTTCGGCACTGCTGATGTTCGCCGTAGCGTCCGGTCACGCGCTGTTTTCAAGCCGCGTGGGGGAGAGAGTGGTCAACGGTTTGCAGCTGGTCGCGTGGTCAACGGTTTGCAGCTGGTCGCGCTTGCCGTGATCGCACAAGCCGTGTGGGGCATGCTGCGAACGCTCACACCGGATCGGACCCGGGCGACGATCGCGGTCGTGGCGAGTGCTGTGATTCTGTTGTCCGGCCATCCTGCGAGCCAGCTTGCGGCCATTGTGCTGGGTGCGGTTCTCGGCCTGATTTTCTGCCGGGGAATTGCAGCTCCTGGTTCCCGCCCACTCCGCATTCCGGTTGCCCGGCCCGTCGCTCTTGCGGCGCTGGCGATTTTCCTCGCTCTTCTCGTTGCACCTGCTGTGCTTCTCGCCTTCCGTTCGAGTCACGCTGTCGCCTTCTTTCAGGCGTTTTATCGCAGCGGCGCACTGGTGTTTGGTGGCGGGCATGTGGTTTTGCCTCTACTGCAATCGGCGACGGTGAGTACCGGATGGATCGACAACACTACATTTCTTGCAGGCTATGGCGCGGCCCAGGCGCTTCCGGGCCCGCTCTTTAGTTTTGCCGCCTATCTGGGTGCCGTGCCCGGAGCGCAACCGAACGGAGTTCTTGGCGCGGCGATCGCACTCATTGCAATTTTCCTTCCTGGTCTGCTTCTCGTTGTGGGCGTTCTTCCGTTCTGGGATCAATTGCGGTCGAACCAAGCAAGCCGGGCTCTGTTCGCGGGCGTTAACGCCAGCGTGGTCGGAGTTCTTCTGGCGGCACTCGTCCAGCCCGTGTGGACCAGTGCTGTGTTGCGGCCCGCGGATTTTGCGCTGGCGTTGGCCGCTTTCCTGGCGCTGGCCGTTTGGAAAACGCCACCGTGGATCGTAGTCATGACGGCAGCTCTGCTGGAGGTACTTTCTAGTTTCCTGGGTTGAGAGCGCTCGTACGCGGCACGAGCGCTCGGGAATCGAGGCCGAAGCGGCCACCTGTCCGGGACACGACGGTAGGGCTCGAGCGGCGGCTTCGATAGCAGCCATCGATTTTTTTTCTTGACAACAGAAAATGATCCCATAGTATGGCACGCGTGCCGGGATCCAAGACAAACAAGTCGCCCTATCATGTCCAGGTACTGGACCGTGCGCTGGCGGCCCTTGAAGTTCTGCAGGCGCGTCCGCACGAGTGCAGTCTGGTGGAATTGTGTACCGCCCTGAAACTCCACAAGAGCACCGTGCACCGGCTGATGATGGTTCTCGAACAGCACCGCCTGGTGGACAAGAATCCGGAGACCGGACGTTACCGGCTGGGCCTGAAGCTGTTCGAATTTGGATCAAAAGCAATCGGAGCGCTGGATTTGAAACGGCATTCCAAGCCGCATTTGAACAAGCTGCTGCAGGAGATCAATGAAACCGTGCACTTCTGCATTCTCGATGACGGCCAGGTCTTCTATGTGGAGAAAGTGGAACCGGAACGAAGCGTTCGCATGGCCTGCACGGTAGGCAGTCGCGCGCCCGCGTACTGTACGGCGGTTGGCAAGGCGATGCTGGCGGAACTTTCCGATGCGGAAGTGAAAGTTATTGTGCGACGGTGGGGCTTGCAGCGGGTGACGAAGAACACGATCACGACGGCTGCCGATCTCAAGGCCGAACTCAGCGCGGTGCGAAACCGCGGATATGCCGTCGACAACGAGGAAAAGGAAGAAGGACTTCGCTGCGTAGGAGCGGCCGTGCGGGGACACTCGGGGAAACTGATCGCGGCCATCAGCGTGTCGGGACCGGCATTTCGGGTGACCAAGGAACGGATTCAGGAAATTGGTCAAGCCGTGATGCGGGAAGCAAGCCTGCGAAGCAATCCTGCTCTCCGAGGAGTTGGGATATCAGCAGGCTCCGCTGGAGATGGTTCGCAGTTCGGTGGGGTAGTAACAGCAGGGGAAGCGGCGCAAGCCGTTTTTTTTGTCCAAAAACACGATGTGGGACGCCGTCTCATAATATGAGATGAGCTCCCGGCTTGGACAAAGAACCCGGGGGCCAGGTGGGTGGGATCGAAGCATTGAAAATCAGTGGATCGGAGGATGCGATGGGGCGCAATTTGTTGCAGTGTTTGCTCGTGGGTGTTCTGGGGTTGCTCATTTCGTCGGTTGGGCGCGCGCAATCCACAACGGCAACCGTGCTTGGTACGGTCACCGATAAGACCGGCGCCATAGTGGCCGGTGCGAAAGTGACGGCGCGCAATACGGAAACAAATTTGTCGCGCACGGTCGTCTCCAACGACCAGGGCGAGTATCGCATTGAGTTTCTGCCGGTAGGGAGTTATGAACTCGAAGTGAGCGGAGCGGGATTCAAAAAAGCTGTGCTCCGGGGAATCGTGCTGCAGGTGACCGTTGAAGCGCGCGCGAATGTGCAGCTGGAAGTGGGTGACATCGCCGAATCCGTCAGCGTGAGTTCCGAGATCCCGCTGGTTAATACCAGCACCCCAGAGTTGGGACGCACGATCGAGAACGCGGAAATCGTGAACCTTCCCCTGGTGAACCGCAACGTCTATGCGCTGCTCGACATTACTCCCGGTGTGCAAAGGAACGACAACAGCATCGTTCTCGGCTATCCCGAGCAACGGACGCAGATCAACGGCGGAACCGATGGTGGCGCGGGGTCGGTGAATTACTATCTGGACGGCGGATCGAACATGGCCGGCCTGCGCAATACGGGAAACGCCACACCCAATCCCGACGCAGTGCAGGAGTTCCGGGTGCAAACAAACAGCTATAACGCGGAATATGGGCGCTTTGCCGGCGGCGTCATCAACGTCCTGACGAAGTCCGGCACCAACCAGTTTCACGGGTCGCTCTTTGAATTTTGGCGGAACAACGCCATAAACGCGCACGACTGGAACAATCCTGCCGATTCGCCGCTTCATCGCAACCAGTTTGGCGTGACGGTTGGCGGTCCCATTCAAAAAGACAGGACGTTTTTCTTTTTCTCCTATGGCGGATTGCGGCAAGTTCAGAGCACGTTCCTGAATGGGGCCATTGTTCCGACCGCGGCCGAGCGCAACGGCGATTTTTCGCAAACGGCGGGAGCCAACTTTGTGGTGCCGGCCGGTACAGCCTATCCCGGCCAAACTCCGTTGACACAGTTCCATTGCGATTTAGCGACCGGGTCACCCACCGGAGGCACACAGACGAGCAACGTTATCTGTCCGAGCTTCCTGGATCCGACGGCGGTTAACCTCGTGAACCAGGCCATCCCGTTGTCCAACACAACGCTAGCAGGAGGCCAGTCGGGATGGCAGGGCGTGATTGGCAATCCGCTGAACACGAACGAGTATTTGGCGAAAGTGGATCACAACTGGGGCAAGGATCACCGCATCAGTGCGGGCTACTATACGACGGCGGGAGACAATACGATTCGGGCGGGGACATCCGGCCAGGGCTTGCCCTGGGCCCTGCAGACGTTTGAGTGGCGACAACATAACGCCAATGTGAGCGATACTTGGGTGATCAGCCCCACGAAAGTGAATCAGGCGTGGGTCGGCTTCACACGTTATTTTGGCGGACGCCTGAACATCTCGAATCCAGCTCTCGGAGTCGCCCCCGACGCTTCGCTCGCCGACTTTGGATCGGCGATCACCGTACAGGGAACGCCTTCACTGCCGAACATTGGGGTGACCGGACTGTTCAATCTGACCAATGCCATCGGCGGCCCGACCGCCGGGACCAACTTCTATTCGGTGCGCGACACTTTCAGTTATACGCGAGGAAAACACTCGCTCAAGTTCGGTGGAGACGCTGCGCTGCAAAAAGACATTCAGGACACGCTGCTGAACAACTATGGAACGTTTAACTTCAGCGGTGCGGCGACGGCCAACGGCAGCGTGAGTCCTAAAATTCCCGGCAGCGCTCTGGCGGACTTTTTGCTTGGCATACCCAACAGCATCACCCAGGACGCGCCCATACGCGCTTTGACCAATAGCTGGTTTACCTCACTGTTCGCGCAGGACGACTACCGGGTGTTTTCCCGATTGACGCTCAATCTGGGCCTTCGGTGGGATGTGCAAACGCCGCCTACCGACCCGCAAAATCGCGAAGGGACCTATGTCGTGGGCGCGCAATCGACTGTGAATCCGAGCGCGCCCATCGGGCAGTTGTTCCCGGGAGACCCTGGCGTCACCCGCGGGATCGTTCCCGTGCGCTGGCATCACGTGTCGCCCAGACTCGGGCTGGCCTGGGATCCGTCGGGTGATGGAAAAACAGCAGTGCGCGCGGCGTTTGGCGTATTCTACGGCAGCCTTTCAGGAAACAACTGGAACCAGCCTTCCAACTTCCAGCCGTTTGCCACGCGTCTGACATTCACCAATACCGGAGCAGGAAAGTTCGCAACCGGCGGTAGTTTGTCCGATCCTTATCGCGGCCTCGCGGGCGGCGATCCATTCCCCTACCAGGGATCCTATACTCCGGGCGGCGGAATCCTGGGAATCGCCACAGACTTCCAGTGGCCATACACCTATCAGATGAACGTTTCCGTGCAGCGGCAGGTCACCAGCGACGTCAGCGTGTCGGTGGCTTACGTTGGCAGTCTCGCACACGACCTGCCCTTTGCGCAGGACGTCAACTATCCGCAGATTACAGCGACGCCTGTACCTTCTACCGGCAACGTGCAGCAAAGGCGGCCCAACCCGGCATTCGGTTCCGTGCTTCTGGTGCAGTCAAATCAGTTCGCCGACTACCACGGCCTGCAACTGACCGCGACGAAGAGAATGACGCACCACCTGATGATCAATGCGTTTTACACCTTCAGCAAGAATCTGAATAGCGTGCAGCTCGACAACAACCAGACGCAAGGTGGGGCACAGAACATGGCCATCCTCACCGAGGATCGTGGCCGAGGAGACATCGACCAGCGTCATGCGTTTTCGGTTTCGGCAATCTGGCAGCCCACGTTCGCCTACGGCGGCAATGCTGTGCTGAGAACGGTGCTCAATGGATGGTCCATCTCCCCGATTGTAAGATGGCACAGCGGTTTGCCGTTTACGGTTCTGAATGGAGTAGACGCAAATCTCGATGGAACGAACAACGATCGTGCCAATCTCATCGGCGATCCCGGCCTATCCGACAAGAACGCACAACAGTGGTTCAACACCGCTGCTTTCAGTCGGAATGCAGCAGTTACCGGCAGTCCTGTGGACGGAAACTCGGCGCGCAACCTGCTCGATCAGCCGGGATTTAAAACCGTGGACCTCGCCATCTTCCGCGACTTCCGGTTCCGCGAGCGCTACGGACTGGAATTTCGCGGCGAAGCTACCAACGCATTTAACATGGTGAACATGAACCCGCCAAACGGCACGGTGGGCAGCAGCACCTTCGGGCAAATCTCCACAGCCCTGAACATGCGCCAGCTGCAGCTCGGCTTGCGCGTCACATTTTGAAACGCGGCGTTAATCAATGGCAAAGCGATCGCGTGTGCAATAGCTTTGCCAGCGACAGAGAAACGGCCCAGCCCCCGGCGCACAGACCTATTGTTGCCGTGCGCCGGGACCGGCCAACGCCGACGAGAACACAAAAAGGAGTAGTCCATGGGCACGCAAACAAAACTGGCTGAAGAGAAAATGATTTTTCGCAAGACGAACAGCCAAACCGGACGGCGCGTGGCGATAACGCCGGACAACAGCACGATGCGTCACCTGGCGTACGGCCGGATCATGCTGAACTCGGCCGAACCCGCTGTTTCGTTTGCGAATGGAAACCGGGAGACCGGGCTAATCTGTCTTTCCGGGGAAGCCTTTCCGGGGAAGCGAAGATTACGACGGGCGAAACGGAATTCGAGGTCGGCAAATTCGATGCCGTATATGTTCCCCGTGATTCATCGATCGAAGTTTCGACGAATTCCTCGGTGGATCTGGCGGAGTTTTCCAGCGACGTAACGGGAATGTATCCCGCGAAAGTTGTCCGCTACGCGGATGTGGCCAAAGATGCGGGACTAAAATTCACGACCGGAGGCCCGGGCTCGACACGCGATCTGACCATGCTGATTGCGAAAAACGTGACAGCCGGCCGTCTGGTGGCGGGGTTCACCTATTCCGATCCCGGAAACTGGACCAGCTGGCCGCCCCATGAGCACGCCGAAATGCTCGAAGAGCTGTACGTATATTTCGACATGCCCGAGCCGGCTTACGGAATTCAACTGGTATACAACGACACGGAATATCCAGAACTGGTTACCGTGGTGCGTGATGGCGACGCGGTGCTGATGCCGAGCGGCTATCATCCAAACGTGTCCGTGCCTGGGCACCGCATCGCCTTTCTCTGGGCGATGGCCGCTCACCGGGAAGTGGAAGACCGGCAGTTCGGGGTCGTAAATATTCAGCCTGGATTTCAGCAAGGCGGATCCGGATTGGAAACGGGACGGAAGTAGCGAGTGGGGACGCCCGAGCAAAAGGGAACGATGGGCAACGGGGACCAGACCAGCGGTGCGCGTCCGAGTGCCGGCCGCCGGCCCGCCGTCTCGCCATGGGCCGCACTTTTTGCCGGGCGGTTCCGTTGGGTGATTTGCGGCCTCTTGTTCCTGGGGGTCACCAAGAACTACATGGACCGCCAGGTGTTAGGCGTGCTGAAAGGTCCACTGCAACACGAGTTCGGCTGGAATGAGATCGATTACGGCAACCTGGTGTTCGCCTTTCAGACCGCCTACGCGCTGGGGATGATTTGTGTGGGCCGCTTGATTGACCGCTTGGGTACGCGCATTGGCTATGCTGCCGCCATGGTTTTCTGGAGCCTGGCGTCCATGGCGCATGCCGTCGCGAGTTCGCTTGGCACCTTTGCGATTGCGCGCGCTGCTTTGGGATTTGGCGAGTCGGGCGTGTTTCCGGCGAGCATCAAGGGCGTGGCGGAATGGTTTCCAAAAAAAGAGCGGGCCCTGGCCACCGGGATTTTCAATGCCGGAACCAACGTCGGCGCGATCATCACCCCGCTGATTGTGCCGTGGATCGCCTGGCATCTGGGTTGGCGGTGGGCCTTTGTCCTCACCGGCGCTCTCGGATTCGCCTGGCTGATTTTGTGGCTGCTGCTGTATCGCAAGCCCGATGACCACACCTGGTGCTCGAAAAACGAGCGCGCGTATATCCACAGCGATTCCGATTCGTTGGCCGGGAAAATCAGGTGGGCGCGCCTTCTGCACCACCAGCAGACCTGGGCGTTCGCAGCCGGAAAGTTCATGATCGATCCGATCTGGTGGTTTTACCTTTTTTGGATCCCGGATTATTTGCAACGCGAGCATGGTCTGAATCTGACGCAAATCGGGCTGCCGATTCTGGTGATCTATGTCATTTCTGACGTGGGAAGCGTTGCTGGCGGATGGCTCTCGTCGCGGCTGATACGCCGGGGGTTTTCGGTAAATGCAGCCCGGAAATGGGCGATGTTCCTGTGCGCCCTGGGCGCATTGCCGATTGCGGCGGTTTACCGAATCTCGGCCTTGTGGCCGGCTACGCTGCTGATCGGTCTGGCGGCTGCGGCGCATCAGGGATTTTCCGCCAATCTTTTTACGCTGACTTCTGATCTATTTCCTTCACGAGCCGTGGGCTCGGTGGTGGGTATTGGAGGGATGGCGGGAGCGATCGGCGGAATGCTGATCGCACAAATCGTGGGGCACGTGCTGCAATGGACCAACAGCTACATGATTCCATTCTACATCGCGGCTTCCGCCTACCTGATTGCGCTGGTGCTGATTCATTCGTTGAGCCCCAAGCTCGAGCCGGTGCAGATGGCGTGAGCCGATGAGCTGCGCCACAGACGGCCGGCAAGGCTGAAAGTGTCCAGCAAACTTAGTGAACGGGAGAAGGCAATGGAGACAAAAGTATTTCCGGACCTTGTCGTGGTGCAGCACGGGGAAGGCAAAGAATCCAGGCCGGAGGCGGGATTGAAAAGGCGGGTACTGGCCTTCAATGACAAATTATTTTTCGCGGAACACGAAATGGTGAAAGGCTGGTCGGGGACCCTGCACAGCCATCCGCATGATCAAGGGGTGTATTTGGTTCGCGGACGCCTCAAAGTTACCTGCCGGGGAAATACGTTTGAAATCGCAGCGGGTGACACCTTTGTTGTGCGCGGCGGCGTCGAACACGGCGCATCGGCCGTCGAAGATTCCGTGGTGGTCGATGTGTTCACGCCGTGCAGGGAAGACTACATCCCTTGATCGCACGTACCAGTTGGATTTCCTCGCGAGCGGCTAGGACAAGGGTGCAATGACGAAACCACCGGGTTTTGACCTCAGCGGGAAAAATGCGTTAGTCACGGGCTCGCACAAAGGGCTGGGAGCGGCTATTGCCGTGGCGCTGGCCCGAGCCGGAGCTAGTGTGGGCTGTCACGGCCGCGACCCAGAGCCGGGACGGGTGTGCGAGGAGATTCGCGCGACCGGTCAACGAACCTTTTATTATTCGGGTGACGTAACGGATGCCCAAGCTTGCGCGGGGATGATGGACAGGACCGTTGCAGAGTTTGGTTCGATAGATATTCTCGTGAACAACGCAGGCACGATTCGCCGCGCGCCCGCTGCCGAACACTCGATGGAGTTCTGGGACGAAGTCATTTCCGTGAACTTGACGGCGGTTTTTCGCCTCTCGCAACTCGCCGGACAACACATGCTTGCGCATTCCCGGCGGGGAAAAATTCTGAACATCGCATCGCTGCTTTCTTTTCAGGGAGGCATTCTGGTCCCGGCCTACGCCGCTTCAAAAGGTGGCGTAGCTCAATTGACGAAGGCTTTTTCCAATGAATGGGCGGCAAAAGGCATCAACGTGAACGCGATTGCTCCCGGATACATGGTCACCGACAACACGGAAGCGCTGCGACGCGACCCGCTGCGGAGCCAGCAGATTCTTGCGCGAATTCCTGCCGGACGCTGGGGCGAACCAGAGGACGTGGCCGGAGCAGCGGTATTTCTGTGCTCGGCGGCCAGTGATTACGTGCACGGACAGGTTTTGGCGGTGGATGGCGGATGGCTGGCCAGATAAATCATCCAGAGAGGGAAGGAGTTCGCCGGCGAATAAATGCGCTGAGGCGGTTTTTATCTCCGCGGGGGCCCGCGAGGCGCTCGACGCCAGAGCCGGTTTGCAGGCAGAGACGCAACGGTCATCGATACGTGTGCGCCATGCCGCGAAAACTGCATCGCGTAAAGGAATTTTGAAAAACTTCTGTTTTCAGTTTGAGGCAGGTCGCGAACTTATGTGTAAAAACTGGCGTGTATTTGTTGTGGCGATGATTTCAATGCTGGGCCTTCCGGCCTGGGGCCACGCGAACATCAAAAACGTAAAGGTTGCCGTTACGAATCCCGGTGACGCCGCGTGGATTGCCGCAGACGTGGTGATCCCGGTTTCCGACATCAAGAAGATTGCGTCGGACTTCACGCCGGGCGCGATGGTGGTCACCGCGACGAACGCGGCGACCATCAAAGAGGATTCAGTGATTCTGGAAACCGAAGAACTTCCCGCGCAGACAGATGATCTCGATGGAGACGGCAAAGGCGATGAGCTCGCCTTCCAGATCGATCTAGAGCCGCGGCAGACGCGTATCGTGACTATTTCCTACGGGCCAGAAGACCGCATCTGGCGGTTGCGCAGTGCTTACCAGCAGAAAACAAACGCGATGTTCAGCGGAAAGTTTGAAGGGCTCGGTTGGGAATCGGAGCGGGTCGCTTTTCGAATTTATTTCGATGCGCGGAATGCCATCGATATTTACGGAAAGAGGCGACTGTCGTTACAGCTTCCCTTGTATGCGACCCCGGACTATGTGTACCACCAGGAATCGCCCGACGGCCGCGATATTTTTGCGGTTGGCGACGCCGTGGGGATTGGTGGAGTAGCCGCAATGGTGAACGGAACCCTCCTCAAGGTGGCCGACGTCCGCGATCGAAAGTGGCGGATTGTCTCGACCGGGGCGGTGCGCAGCATTGTTGAACTGGAATATGACGGATGGAGCGTCGGCGGACAGAGCGTCACGCTGCATTCGCGGATCACGCAATGGGCGGGTGAGCGCGGATTCTGGCACACGATTACGGCGAGTCCCGCCGAAGGGGTTTCCTATGTAACGGGTTTTACCATTCGAAAGGAAATCTCCGCCATAACTTCCGGCGACGCCGGGCGAAACGCGGCTTCCTGGCTCGCCAGTTGGGGTGAGCAGACGGTCGGGCCAGGGCAAAAAGCACAAACGGACATGGTCCCGGGACAAAATCTGGGGCTGGCGATTGTAACGACCATGCCGCGCGCGAATTTTCTTGATGATGCACACAATCGGCTCGTGAAATTTGACCTGCAAAAGGGAACGGCAAGCTGGTACGCCATGGCCGCGTGGGACCAAGAGGGTTCCGATAGGCTCGAAAAGATCGGACCAGAAGGCGCAACGGACCCCCGCCATTCCATTACCCGGCCCGCGGACGGCGTTCGAACGCGGGAAGAATTTCTCGCCGCGGTGAAAACGCAGGCCGCGCACATGGCAAAGCAGGTCCAGATGCAATTCCTGTCGGCCGCGGCGGCGGCACAATCCGCTCCCGAAGATACCCTTGCCCGGCCCCCGAAGATACCCTTGCCCGGCCCGCGGCCCGAACGGCGAGTGAAGCGATTGCCCTGCTGCAACGGAGCATCGATCGCACGGCGGCGCAGTGGGAGCCCGTGCTGCGGTCTTCGCCGGCAGATTCGTTCAGCGCCAAGAACGGCCTTGGTTTTTTCACCGAAGGCGACGATCAGACGGGCGAATGGCGCCGGCAGAACGGACATTTCTGGACCGGAAGTTTTTGGATCGGCGAGTTGTGGCAAATGTACGGTCGCACGCGTGATGAAAAATATCGCAACTGGGCGCAATTATGGGAGTCCAGAGTCATTGGCCACGAAGCCGACCAGAATCACGACGCGGGATTTCTCTACTATTATTCCGCGGCGCTCGGGTTTGACCTGACGCAGGATGAGTCGCTGAAAAACAGTGCATTCCGCGGTGCGGCACGCCTTGAGCGGTTATTCAATCCGCGAACCCAGTTGATCGCGTCGTGGGGTGTGAATGGCGACGACACGATCGTCGACACCATGATGAATCTACAACTGCTGTGGTGGGTTAGCGAGAAAACGGGCGAAGCCAAGTGGCCGGAGATCGGCAAACGGCATGCCTTGCGAACCGCGGAATGGTATGTCAGACCCGATGGCAGCGTCATTCAATCGGTGCACTACAATCCCGGCGACAACCGGCAGATGTTTCACCTGCACGGGGGGCTCGCGACCGACATGGACGTTCGAATTCCAAATGAAACCGCGCCCGGTGACTGGATCTTTAACCACACGCATCAAGGCTACAGCGCGAACACGGCCTGGTCGCGGGGGCAAGCCTGGGCCATCTACGGCTTCACCTCCGCTTACGGCGCAACCCATGAACAAAGCTTGCTGAAATCAGCGCAACAAGTTGCCGATTTTGCTATCGACAATCTCGCTGACGATTTGGTCCCCTGGTACGATTTTATTGATGAAGGCGTGCATTTTCGCAATCGCGATTCGTCAGCGGCGGCCATCATGGCCGGCGGTCTCCTGCATCTCTCCAGGCTCACAAATGACAAGAAAAAAGCCGAACTCTACCGGCAAACGGGCGAGAAAATGGTGCAGGCACTCATCGACCATTACCTGACGCCGGTGGGCGCGAATGACAAGTCCCCGCCTGGAATCTTGCGTCATGGTTCAAGCACGCGGCCGAGCGACGTTATGCTGATCTACGGACAATATTACTTGCTTGAAGATTTGCTGTGGATTGAGCAGCACCAGCAGTAAGTACTGACGAGTTTCTACTGCGAAGTAGGATTCAAGGAGCGAGCGATGCAGCGGAGATTGCTGATTCCTGCCACGTTTCTTCTGGCTATCCTCGGGGGCACCCAGGGAGTCCAAGCCGCGCCACCGAAGGGCCCAGAACCTTCCCCGCGGGTGTTCTCCCTTTCGGTTAGGGCCCTGCAAACGTTGCGGCGCGCGGCCGCGGACAGCAAGGCGGCCCCCGACCCGGCCATCGCTCAACTGCGGGACGACGCAGATGCCGCTTTGCAGCAGCCGCCGCTGAGCGTTACGGAGAAATCCATGACACCGCCCAGCGGCGACAAGCACGACTATTTGAGTTTGGCGCCGTATTGGTGGCCGGATCCGGACAAGCCCGATGGTTTGCCGTATATCCGGCACGACGGCAAGACCAATCCGGAAATCGAAAAGCTTCAGGATCACCAGAACTTCGACAAGGTAATTTCAAAGACGCACACGCTCGCGCTCGCTTACTACATTTTCGGCGACGAGCGATACGCGGAGCATGCTGCGCGCCTCTTGCAAGTCTGGTTTCTGGATCCGCAGCGGCGGATGAATCCCAATCTGGAATACGCGCAGGGAATTCCGGGAATCAACCGGGGTCGCGGCACTGGTTTGATTGAGACCCGCAGCCTGTATCGCCTGGTGGACGCGATCGGATTACTCGCTGGTTCGAAATCATGGACTGCCGCTGAGCAAAAAGGCTTGGAAGATTGGTTCGCGAAGTTTCTGGATTGGATGCAAACGTCGCAAAACGGACGAGACGAAGCGGCGGCCAAGAACAATCATGGCACGTACTATGATGTTCAGGTTGTTTCCTTTGCGCTTTTCGTCGGCCAGACGGCGGTTGCCAAACAGGTTCTCCAGACGGCTCGCGAAAAGCGCATTGCCCTGCAAATCGAAGCGGACGGGCGCCAACCGTTGGAGTTGGAACGGACCAAGGCCCTGGGCTACAGCACGATGAATTTGGCGGGGCTTTTCGAGCTGGCGCAGCTGGGAGACTGCGCAGGCGTTGAATTGTGGAATTTTCAAACCTCCGACGGCCGCAGTATTCAAAAAGCGCTCGCCTATCTGGTTCCGTTTGTCAGTGGTCAGCAAAAGTGGCCCTATCCGCAGATTGTGCGATACCAAGTGGACGAATTTTCTCCGCTCCTGGCGGTGGCTGCCGTGAAATTTAAAGAGCCGCGCTACAAAGACCTCGCTCTACGGATCGATCCGTTGATTGCCCGCAAAATCGAAGTGCTTTCGCTCGTGGGGCCAGCCACGCCATGAATTTTACAATCGGCACACAGCAGTAAGAAAAGGAGAAAACGCGTGCGCGTGCATACAAAGTTTGCGTGGAACATTCTCGCTTTGCGCTTTGTGTTTGCCGGACTTGGATGGCTGATGGTTGTAGCCACGCTTTCTGCACAAGGCACGGTGGGCGCCCCGCCACTCGCCACGGATGATTTGGACAGAGAAATTCGCCAATTTTTCATACGCGAAATTCCTGCGCACCTGAGTGATATCAAAAGCCTTGATCCGCCTCCTGTTCGCGTTGTGGGCGCCCTGACTACCGGGGAATTCTCCTGGGGAACGTTTATGCGGGCTCTGGCCGCCTATTCGAATTTTACCGATACCCGCATGGTGGCTGGCCGCGATGCGCCTTCTTTGATCGGCAAGATGGGGCTAATTGAAGAGCGCAATGGCGGCAAGACTTGGGCGCAACTCTATGCGGCGCTGGCATTATGGAGTTTTGGACGAGACCTGAAAACCAACGCGCTTTGGCAGGGATTGTCGCCGCAAGAAAAGGCAGCGTGGCATTCGCTGCTTGATCCTGGCCGTTTTTACGACCTAAAAACACGCAAGCTCATTCATCTTCCCGAAAATTACTTTGGCGTGGCGGCCAGGATTGCGGCCATCAGCTATCGACTGGGTCTGAACACCGATCGTGGTTATGTTGATGATCTGCTGGGACGGGCAACAGAACAATTCCGGAATGGAGCGCTTTTCGCCGATGATGCGCTCCCCACCGGTCGCTACGACCGGTACTCAAACGAATATGCCCGAGCGGTTTACGAGGCAGCTGCGCTTGTCGGGAGACAGGATATTCTGGATATTCTGGCGCCCTCCCTGAAACAGCAGATGCGTCTTTGGTGGAGTTTGCTTGCGCCCGACGGCTACGGCTATCCGTGGGGACGCAGTCTGGGTGCGATCGGCTACATGGATACGATGGAAATTGCTGCTTTCCTGGGCGAGAATCCGCAGTTTCGTCCGGCGCCCCTCGAGCAACTTGCCGCCGCCTATTACAACGCCTGGAAATGGCTGCGGAACGACTACAAAGACGATACCCATCTTTTGTCGGTGTTCGCGTTTGGCCGTGGAGACTACAGCTATATCTCAAAAGAGCGCGAGTGGCAGCAGACCACCGCTTTTTTGGGCAAGGTGATGAATGCACACCAAATTTTCATGCGGGCCCTGGCACGGGAGAAAATGACGAGTTTCCCGGCGCAAATGAACCTCGCCAGAGTGGCGCAGTTCGTCCGGTTCCGAGAAGGGCCGGGGCGGCAGTTTGGCGTCTGGGTGGTACGACAAGGAAGCATGCAATTTGCCTTACCCTTCGTCAGCGGCCCGCGCAGCGGAACTTCAGACTACGAACCTGCAGCGGACGGCGCAGACGAAATTAGCCCATCAGCGGATGGCCAGAGTGTTACGGCTGTTTGGCGGAAATGGGTCGTGGTCGGAGGAACGGCAGGGGCCAACGCCGACCTAGGTCTGACTTCGGAAGTGACCTGGTCGCTTGCAGGCAGCAAGCTGCGAAGAACGGAAACCCTCACGGCGCGCAAGCCGATAAAGGTGCGAAGACTATGGATGAGCGTGCCAAGTTCGGCTGACCACGTACAAACAATCTTCACAAACGGCATGCGGACGGACCGGTTGAGTTCACAGGGCGCAATCTTGGACATTGCCGTATTGCACTCGGACTGGCCGCTGCAGCTCTCGGCGACGGCGACAGGCAATGACGGGGCGGGGCGCGGAGCGCAGGGGCCTATTCCTTTGCATTTCATTTTGGAGGGGAAAGACGTGAACCTCTCGCCCCAAGCGCCGCAAAAATGGGAAATTGAATTGTCCCTGGTCTTTGAATGAGTCCCGCTTTCCCGGTCCCAGCAGTCAGGCGCCACAGTATGGCAATGCGCAGTACCGCTACGGGCGCCTGAGCCGACGAGCGAACGAACCTGAAGGAATCCTGACGGCTGGCAGTAGGAATTGCCTGTAAGAATTTAGAGAAACGTAAGTCCACCTCTTCCCGAAAAACCTCTACCTTTATTCTTTGGGTCGTTTCCAAGGCCACTGGATAAAAGGCGAGGAAATGAAAATTCTGCTCGTTGAAGACGAAAAAAGGCTCGCTGGCAGTTTGCAGAAGGGCCTGACTGCTGAGCAACATGGCGTGAGCATCGCCCACACGGGCGAAGACGGATTTTACCTCGCGACAACCGAACCGTTCGACCTGCTTATTCTTGACGTGATGCTGCCGGGAAGAGACGGTCTGGAAATTTTGGCAGCTCTAAGGCATCGCGGACTGTCATCGCCGGTGCTGCTGCTTACCTCTCGTGACGGCATTGCAGAACGGGTGCGTGGACTTGACGCAGGTGCAGACGACTATTTGGTCAAGCCCTTTGCTTTTCCAGAGCTCCTGGCGCGCATCCGTGCTCTCGGACGCAGAGGCCAGCCGGCAGGAATTCCTGCGATGAAGCTAGCGGACCTGGAAATGGATGTTATCGCGCGGAGCGTTCTCCGGGGAGGCCGGGAGATTAGTTTGACGGCGCACGAATTTACACTCCTTGAATATCTTCTGAGACAACAGGGAAGCGTAGTCTCGCGGGAGATGCTGGCGCGGGACGTATGGAAGGAGAATTCCCGGCACACACCGCTCGACAACGTAATCGACGTGCATATCGCCAGATTGCGGAAAAAAATCGACGAAGCTTTTTCGAGAAAACTTCTCCATACAGTCCGCGGCGTAGGTTTTGTTTTGCGCGAGGGCGCCCAGTGACGTTCAGATTCTAATCTGAAGTTCTCGCGCTGCCACCCTTCAGGAACTCTTAAGTAGCAACCGGTCCTCAGACACGTGAGGATGGAGGGGAACAGTTCTTGTGAACGAAACAATCACCTTTCTGTTGTGAACCCGAGCTTGCCGACAAAAGGGCGCGATTTCCAGCGATTTCCGAGGCCGGCTCCGTAAGGATTCAAGGGACCTAGAGAATGACGACGAACAGAGCATTGCTGCTTGCCGCAGTGGTTGCAGGAACGGTGCTTGCTAGCTGGTGGTTGCTGGAACGCGTTCCCATTCGGGCGGCCGGTGCAGATCAGAGTTCGGTCGAACATGACTTGCCTACCGTTGCCGTAGTTCGAGTCGCGCCGCACGACATTGCCAGCAGTCTGCGCATTGCCGGAGAATTCAAACCCTTCCAGGATGTTGACGTGCATGCCAAAGTTGCGGGATATATTCGCAATATCAATGTGGATGTAGGCGACCGCGTTCGGGAAGGACAGACTCTCGCCGTTCTTGAAGTGCCCGAACTTTCAGCGCAGCTCGCAGGGGCGGACGCGTCTGTGCGAAGATCGCAAGAAGAGATCCGGCGTGCAAAGAGTACGGTTCGCCGGGCGCAGTCTGTGCATTCCGCCGCACACTCCGCCTACATCCGCTTGAATGAGGCCGCAGCCGGTCGTTCCGGACTTGTTGCGCAACAAGAGCTCGACGATATACAGGCAAAGGACCTGGAAGCGGAAGCGCAAGTGGCTACGGCTGAAGCCGAACAAGCCGCCGCACAACAGCAATTCGAAGTCGCGCAGGCCAATCAACAGCAATACAATGCCCTTGAAAATTATTCGCGGATCATCGCCCCCTTCGCCGGAATCATTACAAATCGCTATGCGGATACCGGCGCCCTGATTCAAGCGGGTACTTCTTCAAGCACCCAAGCAATGCCCGTCGTACGCCTGGCGCAAACTTCCAAACTCCGGCTGGTTCTTTCAATTCCCGAATCCCTTGCGCCATCCATTCATCTCGGCGATTCCGTCAAAGTTCTCGTCGAAGCGTTGCATCGCGATATTGAAGGGAAGGTGTCCCGCTTTGCCGGTTCCCTGGACCAACAGACCCGCACCATGGAAACCGAAATTGATTTTGACAATCACTCCGGCCTTTTGATACCGGGAATGTATGCCGAAACAGTTTTGACCATGCAAGCCAGGAAGAATATCTTGACGGTTCCCCTCACGTCGGTGGCGCGAAATGGAGCGGACGTCGTTGTGCGTGTAGTCAATGAGCAACGGCTGGTTGAAGAAAGGCACATTCAACTGGGATCGGATGATGGAACCACGGCCGAAGTGAGGGCGGGCCTGAAAGAAAATGACCGGGTAATCGTTGGAAATAGCAGCCAATTGGCAGTAGGGCAAAAGGTTCTGCCCCAGGAAGAAACGGGAAGCAAAGTCGAGGGGCAGACCTGATGTCGGGTTTTTCGATTAGAAATCCGTTTCTCATTATTGTGGTGTGTCTGATGATTGCGATCGTCGGTACTGTCACACTGGCGCGGATGCCTGTGGATTTGTTTCCTCCGATCAATATTCCGGTCGTGGTCGTCGCGACGTTCTATTCCGGGATGCCACCGCAGCAAATTGAGACGAACATCACCAGTCCGTTTGAACGTTTCTTTACCCTGGCCAGTGGTGTTGATCACATTGAGAGCCGGTCACTCTCAGGAGTGAGCTTAATCAAGATCTATTTTCAGTCTGGCACTAGCGCCGACGCGGACGTAAGCGCCATCTCCAATCTGGCGATGGCTGACCTGCGAAGACTGCCACCCGGCACATTGCCTCCGGTTGTTTTGAAGTTTGATGCGTCCAGCTTGCCGGTTTGTCTGATCACGCTGAAAGGTAACGGGCTCAACGAAACGGAACTTCACGACATCGGGCAATACAACATCCGCAATCAGATTGCGAGCGTTCCAGGCGCATCGGTCCCGCAGCCGTTTGGCGGCCGCTATCGGCAGATCATGGTTTATGTGGATCCCCTGAAGTTGCAAGCGCATCAGCTGAGTTCGATGGATGTGGTCCGGCAAATTAACGAAAGCAACCTGATCTTGCCGGCCGGCGACGTGAAGATTGGCCCCTTTGACTACAACTTGTACTCGAACAGTCAGGCGCCGACGCCAGGTTCGATCAACCAGATGCCTCTAAAGACGGTAGGCGAGTCTTCTGTTCTCGTCGGTGACGTGGGCCAAGCGGTCGATGCCCAGGCGATCCAAACCAATATTGTGCGAGTCGATGGCCAGGCCTCGGTCTACCTCCCGATTCTGAAGCAAGGCGGCGATACCAACACGATTGCGGTGGTGGATGGCATCAAAGAAGCGCTACGCCACATGGTGGATATTCCGAAGCAACTGATCACCCGGGTGGTCTTCGATCAATCGATATTTGTGAAAACGGCGATCGAAACGCTGCTGCATGAAGGAGCGATCGGGCTGGTCCTCACCGGACTCATGATTCTTTTGTTCCTGGGAAGCATGCGTGCCACGGTCGCGGTGTTCCTTTCTATTCCACTTTCCGTTCTGGCCGCATTCCTGGCGATCAGCGCCGGCGGAGGAACTGTCAATACCATGGTTTTGGGCGGCCTAGCTCTCGCCTTTTCCCGGCTGATCGACAATTCGGTTATCGTCCTTGAAAATATCTTCAGCCATCTGGAACGCGGAGAGAGTCCCGAGGTTGCTGCAGAAAATGGTGGCCGGGAGGTGGCTTTGGCCGTGCTAGCCGCCACCTTGACTACCGCAATTGTCTTTTTTCCTGTGGTTTTTCTCTACGGCGTGAGCCGGTTCTTGTTTACCGCCCTGGCTCTGGCTGTAGTGCTGTCCCTATTCGCCTCGTATTTTGTGGCGATGACCGTTGTTCCGCTGTTTTGTGCCAAATTCATTCGAAAACAACAAGCGGGGGAAGAAATACACGGCAGCCCCGGCAATTCGATGGGCAGGGTTATTGCCAAGTTTGATCAGCAATTTGCAGGGCTGCTCCTGAAATACGACAGCAGTTTGGCTGTGGCGCCAAGTTTGATCAGCAATTTGCAGGGCTGCTCCTGAAATACGACAGCAGTTTGGCTGTGGCGATCGGCAAACCCGGCGCAACCGTCTTGGGGCTGGCCGCAGTCTCCTTTTTGTGTCTTTCTCTTTATCCTTTGCTGGGCGTTTCCTTTTTTCCACGAACGGATGCAGGTCAATTCGTAATCAATATAAAAGCTCCTTCCGGCACCCGCATTGAACGCACGGAGGACTACGTAGAGCAAGTCGAGCAGATTGTGAGAGAAGTGGTACCGACGGACGAGCGGCAAATCATCGTGTCCAACCTTGGCATCACACCAGACTTCTCGGCGATCTATACACCAAACTCCGCGCCCCACACTGGTTTTGTGCAGGTTAGCCTGCGGGCGGGTCACCAAGTGGGCAGTTATGAATATATGCGGCGGGTTCGCGAAAAACTGCGGCAAAGACTGCCGCAGTTAAGTGCGTATTTTCAGTCGGGCGGCTTGGTAGATTCGGTCTTGAACCTGGGACTTCCTGCTCCGATAGACGTGCAGGTGAGTGACAACAATCTCAACGAGGCGCATGCAATCGAGACCAAGCTAGCAGCAGAAATTCGCCAGCTGCGCGGAGTCAGCGATGTGCTCATTCCTCAGGATGTGGACTATCCGGCATTGCAGCTGGACGTCGATCGTGAAAAAGCCAGTCAGTTGGGGCTGTCGCAAAAGGAAATCGTGGACAACGTCATTACCGCGCTCACTTCAAACGGAATGATCGCGCCCAATTACTGGATCGATCCCCAGAACGGCAATCCGTACCTGCTGGCCGTCCAGTATCCGGAAAATGAAGTGAAGACCATCTCCGATCTGAAACAAATTCCGCTCCGGGGCGCCAAGAGCACACAGCCTACATTCCTCGATAGCGTCGTCAAGGTCAGCACGCGACCTTCACCAACGGAAGTCGACCACTACCAACTGTTTCGGGTAGTGGACCTCTATGTCGCCCCGCGAGGTGAGGATCTGGGCCGCATAACACAGCAGATTGAGAAGCTTATACGCGACACCAAATTGCCCGCGGGAGCGCGAGTTACCCTCCGCGGTTCGGTGCAAGGTATGCGCGCGTCTTTCAAGAGTTTCGGAATAGGCCTGCTTTTGTCCGTCGTACTGGTCTACCTCATTCTCGTGGCGCAATTCGCGTCCTGGAAAGATCCTTTCATTATCTTGCTGGCAGTCCCCCCCGGATTGGCTGGTGTCTTACTCGTTCTCTTATTTACCGGGACTACGCTCAATGTAATGTCGCTGATGGGGCTGGTAATGATGGTGGGCATTGTCGTTTCCAACAGCATTTTGATTGTGGAATTCGCGCGCCATTTGCACCTTGCGGGCAAGCCTATCGCCGAAGCCGTCACCCAAGCGTCCCGTGCGCGCCTCCGTCCCGTGCTGATGACTTCACTGGCAACACTGCTCGGCCTCATGCCCATGGCCTTAAAGCTCGGAACCGGTTCCGAAGCGTACGCACCCCTGGCCCGGGCCATTATTGGTGGATTGCTGGTGTCGGTCGTGGTGACCGTTTATCTTGTGCCCAGTGCGTACCTCCTGATCCACCGTCGCGAAGAAGGCCAACAGCGAGCAACGACATGAACCGAGCATCCTTTTGGCGGCTATTCTGTTTCCTTTTCCTTCTTTGTGCGTCCGGGTCGGCGCAAGAGCCAAACACCGCTGGCCAAAAGCCCATGGCCTTGACACTCAAGCAGGCTGAAACAACTGCCATAAAAAACAATCCGCAAATCACGATTGGGAAGTTGCGTGCGCTGGTGGCCGTGGAGCAGGTTCGCGAATCGCGTTCAGCACTTTTACCCGAGGTAAGTATCAATCTCACAGGAGTTGCGTCTCAGCCGGGCGGACGCATTACAGCAGGAGGTTTGAATAATCCCCTGGTATATCCGAGAGCAGCGGGCGGAGTGGCGTTCAGCCAATTGATCACTGATTTTGGCCGTACCACAAGTCTGGTTTCAAGTTCCCGATATCATGCCCAAGCAGAAGAAGAAAATTCAGCGGCTACTCGAGCACAGATTCTGCTAGCCGTGGATCGATCATTTTATGGGGCTCTGGAAACACAAGCCCTGGTACGGGTGGCGGAAGAAACCGTGAAGGACCGGCGGCTGCTCAGCGACAAGATATCGGCTCTGGCAAAAGCCAAACTGAAATCGGATCTGGACGCTAGCTTTGCGGCTGTGGATTTATCCCGTGCAGAATTGCTTCTTCTCGAAGCAAAAAACAACTACGAATCGTCACTTGCGCAGCTGTCGGCTGTTTTGGGCTATGCCGATTTGCAGAACTTTGCGCTGAGCGAGGAACCCCTGGAGACCCGTTCTCCTCCTCCGGACGTCACCCCCCTCATTCAACAGGCCATGCAGCAGAGGCCCGAAGTCCATGCTCTGCAACTGGAACAGCAATCCGCGGAGAAAATGCGGCAAGCCGAGCATGATCTGTGGCGTCCATCGGTCAGTGCGCTTGGCGTCGTGGGAGAAGCTCCGGTCCGCGACGATCACATTCCAAACTGGTATGGCGCCGCCGGGGTCAATGTCAACATTCCAGTTTTCAATGGATGGTTGAACAAGGCCCGCGCCAAATCCTCCGACCTTGAAGCGGAAGCAAGTAGGCAAAAGCTGATTGATCTCCGGAACAATCTAGCGCGGGATGTTCGAATTGCTTGGGAGGATTCCAACCGTGACTATGCGCGGTTGGCAGTTACCTCCGAGTTGCGAAAGCAGGCGAGCCTGGCACTGGACCTGGCGCAATCTCGATACAACCTGGGACTTAGTTCGATTGTTGAATTCAGCCAGGCTGAGCTTCAGAAAACCGAAGCGGATATTACCGACACCGATGCCGTTTATCAATTTCACCAGTCACAGCGGGTTCTTGAATACGTTCTGGGCTCCCTGCAATAGACACCGGGTGGATCCCCTCTTAGAATGAAATTGGATTGTTGCCGGAAGCTTCGATTCCGCATCAAAAGAGCGGACGATTGGATTTATAAACTCCTATGCGTGTTCTTGTTGTCGAAGACGAACGGAAGATGGCCGAGGCGCTCCGGAAAGGACTGGAATCCGACGGCTACTCTGTGAAGATTGCCAGCACCGGTGAAGATGGATTCTATCTTGCGACAACAGAACCGTTCGATGTTGTAATCCTGGACCTCATGCTCCCGGGAAGGGATGGCCTGGAAATCCTCGCGGCCATGCGCCATCGCGAGCTCTTGATGCCGGTCCTGATTCTTACTTCGAAAGACACCCTAAAGGATCGCGTCAGCGGCCTTAACGCTGGAGCAGACGACTACCTCATCAAGCCGTTCGCGCTTTCCGAACTGCTGGCCAGGATGCGCGCGCTGCTGCGCAGAGGCAAAGCAGAGATTGCTGGCAAATTGAAACTAGCCGACCTGGAAATGGACGTCAGCAAACACCACGTCGCTCGCGCGGGGACAGAACTCATGCTCACAGCGCATGAATTCAGCCTTTTAGAATACCTGCTAAGGCACCAGGAAAAAGTTGTTTCCAGAGAAATGCTGGGCCGAGACGTCTGGAGGGAGACTTCCCGGCACACACCTCTCGACAACGTGATTGATGTTCACATCGCACGGCTGCGCCGCAAAATAGATGATCCGTTCCGAGGCAAGCTGCTTCACACAGTGCGCGGAGTCGGTTTCATTTTGCGCGAAGGCGGAGACTAGTGGTCGGGCATCCGAAGAGTCTTCGTACACGACTCATGCTATGGCATGTCTTGATGCTTGGCAGTGTGCTTGCCGTGTATGTGGCTGGAGTGTCAGTCCTGGCCTTCTGGCAGATGGATGGCGTTTTAAAAGGATTAGCGGCAGAAGACCTGGAAACTCTCAAGGGACTCCTCTACTTTAGCCCTGACGGTCAGTTGCACTTGCGCGAAGATTACCATCATCGTTCGGAATGGAAACAGTACGAGCAGCGACTGGTCGAGGTACTTACGCCTAGCGGCGAAATTTTGTATCGCAACGAGCTGCTGAGAAACCGCTCCATCGGTCGGGCCCCATTTCCCGGAGAAGGCGAGATTGGGTACTCAGAGCGCAACGAGAAGCTGTCCGACAATACCGCCATTACGGTGGTCAGCAAGAAGTACAACTTGCAGGGCCGGGATACTCTCATCCGCATTGCCTACGCTCACGAACTCATCTGGAAGCGGGTAAAGGAAACCCTAGGCATACTCCTGTTGGCGGTGCCCTTGGCCTTGGGCGCAGCGGCTCTTGCCGCTTACAAAGTCGCCTCCAAGGCGCTTGAACCCATCGAGAAGATGGCGGTACGAATCGAACAGATCAATTCCGAGCGATTGGATGAGCGCCTGCCGATCGAAAATCCCGGGGATGAACTTGGGCATCTGGCCAGAGTTTGCAACGACATGCTGGGGAGAATCGAACACGCTTTTGAACAGTTACGGCGATTCACCGCCGACGCTTCCCACGAATTGCGCACGCCGCTTGCCGCCATCCGGAGTATTGGGGAAGTTGCGCTCGAGAGGGAAGCCACGCCTGAGGAATATAGAGATACCGTAGGGAGCATGCTGGAAGAAGTGAATCGTCTTACGGCCATGGTGGAAGGCCTCCTCACTTTGTCGCGGGCCGATGCTGGACAGTTCTTGATGCAACCGTCGGTATTCTCTTTACGCGAACTGGTGCAAGAAGTTGGCGATCTTCTGGGCGTATTGATTGAAGAAAAACGAATTCGCTTTGAGATATTCGACAGTGCGAGCGCTTGTATACGGGCCGATCGAATGTATTTGCGGCAATCGCTTGTCAATCTCCTGCACAATGCCGTTAAATTTACGCCGCTGGATGGAACCATCGCTGTGCGGATGGAAGGCAAAGACCATGCAACGGTCTTGCTAACCATAACGGATAACGGGCCTGGGATCCCTGCCGCACACAGCGATAAAGTGTTTCAGCGATTCTATCGCGTGGAACGAAGCCGTGGAGGCGAGCACAAGGGCGCCGGTCTGGGCCTCTCCATAGCCAAATGGGCCGTAGAAGCGAATGGAGGAGAAATAGGGCTCACGATACCTCCGGCCGGAGGCGCCACATTCTGGATACGCCTTCCGGCGGCTTCCCGCGAACCTGCGAACTGAATTTCCCTCTGCGCATGTGGTTGTCTTCGCCATGCGCGCTTGTGTTTTCAAGTGCGAATCCCCATTTCTGAACTTCACTTGGCACCTTCGGTTTTCCTTCCGCCAGGTTTTCTTTGGCAATCTCCGTCACTTACAAATCCCATCTGAACCGCTTCAGAAAGTCTTCAGAATGTCTTAAGTGGTGCCCCTGTGCGCACGGAGCTAATTTCCTATCAGGGCACAAGTTAACGGGCAAGCAACCAGATCGGTAGCCCCCCGAGGAAGGTAAATTATGAAAGTAGCTCCAATTATTCTGCTTTGTGCGGTTCCGCTCATCACCGCCGGCGCGACGTCGTACACGCGCGTCAAAATCGATACCGTTCCCAATGAATACACCCCGGCGAACGCCACGTTTCATGAACCGGTCTCGATGAAGGGCTTTCACTTTGAGGTCAACCCGGAGACCGTTCGGGCGCGCGTGGTTGTCGATTATACGTATCCCGACGAGCAGGTCTATGGTCAGGATGATGACGCAAAAGGTCCACAACCCACGCTCGCCCAGATTCCTGGCCTCAACTACGACCCGCAAGCGCACACGATTGTGTACGCAGGGGAAGGGAAGACCACGGTTTGCGCCAACGTCCTCGCAGGCAAAGGCCTTTTCGGCAAACACCT
>Ga0193726_1000381_pt1 | contig 49503 bp, 44 predicted proteins | sample H2c1metaG_FD_144928 | JGI IMG/M metagenome (GOLD analysis project Ga0193726, IMG submission 144928) | Soil microbial communities from a riparian zone of the East river system, Colorado, United States - H2c1 | ecosystem: Environmental > Terrestrial > Soil > Riparian zone | place: USA: East River... | reverse complement strand
CTGTCAACCGGCGCGCAATACGGACCACCGATCGGCGTCCAACTTTGACCAGGGTAGGCCGGCTATTTGAAGGCTCTTCGGCATTGGATTTCATCTGATGGATGGAAGAGGCGCGGTCTGCCGCGTTAGCGGCAGAAGCTCTGGGGTCTTTTAAAATCCCACCGCATAGGAAGGCTTGAGAGCGGCGATCGAGGGATGCCCTTGATCTTGGGTCCCGGGGTTTTGGGATTTCCGACTTCATTGACGTTTCTTGAAGCGATAGCTGTCATTGCCGGTCTCGATGATTTCACAGCGGTGCGTGAGCCGATCGAGTAACGCCGTGGTCATTTTGGCATCGCCGAACACTGCGCTCCATTCTCCGAACGATAAATTTGTGGTGACGATCAGTGAGACGCGCTCGTAGAGCTTGCTGATCAGATGGAACAGCAGCGATCCGCCATCCGCCGAGAAGGGCAAGTAACCGAGTTCGTCCAACACTATGGCGTCTTGGTTGAGCAAGCGGTTGGTCAGATGCCCGGCGCGTCCCGCGCGCTTTTCGGCATCGAGCTGATTCACCAGATCAACCACGCTGTAGAAGCGCGCTCGTTTGCCCTGCAGGATGACGTGCCGAGCCAAGGCGGTCGCCAGATGCGACTTGCCGGTCCCGGTGCCGCCCACAAGAACGATATTGCGGGCGGTGGTGAGATAGTCTCCGGCATACAACTGCCGGAACCGCGTTTCATTCACCGTGGATTCTTTGAAGTCGAAGCTGTCGATGTCGCGCGGCACAGGGAAGCGCGCGAGGCGCAGCTGATATTCGTAGGAACGGGCCTGCCGGTCAGCTATTTCAGCTTGCAGCAGCTGTCCCAGCCAGGTGGTCGGGGCGAGCTTCTTCTGGCTCAAGGCCGTCAGGCTCTCCTCCAGTGCGCTCGCCATCCCGCGCAGACGCAGGGTATTCAGTTGTTCGGTCAGTTGTTGGGTTTGCATGACTCTCCTCGGGTGGATGATGGATGGGGACAACGGTGATGTGGGAGCGCAGCAGCCGATCGTAGCGATCGCAGTTGGCCGCGGGCTCGAGCTTAAGCTTCAGCGCATCGGGTACCTGCAGCGGCGCGACGGGCGCCGGGGCCGCCGCCCGATGTACGAGGTTCACGACGTGGGCGCTCGTGGCGACTTGTTCATCGAGCGCCACAGCGCAGGCCTCAGTGACGGCCTCCAGACCGTAGAGGGCGACCATCGTGAGCACCTCCACGAACTGTCGATCGCCGTCGGGGTGGCGGGCGAGCCGCTCGCGCAGGCGGGTCATGGCGGCCGGTAAATTCCAGTCTTTAAAAGGCGCGCCGTTGCGAAGCGCCCCGGGCTTGCGCTCCAGCGCCGGCACGTAATGCCAGGGGTTATATTGCACATGGCCGCGGCCAAAGAAGCGCGGATGATCCCCGATCATCTCCTCCCCGCACATCAGCACGATGCGCTCGGCGTAGGCGCGCACCGTGGCGACCCGACTGGCAAAGCGGCAATCGACGCTGTAGCGGTTGCGCTCGAAGTTCACCAGACAGGTTTGGGAGATACGAGCGGTGTCTTCGGCATAGCCGTCGAAGGGCACCGGCATCGCGCGCAACGCCGCGCGCTCCTCTTCCCAGACCTCGATGACCTTGCGACTGGTTTGCTCCGGATGGTGGCGCTCACGCGCCAGCTGCAGGCAGCGCGCGGCCAGATGCGCATTGAGTTCGGCCAGATCCGCGCAGCGTACCTTCGGAGTGAACAGCCACTCGCGCACGTTGCCGACCTGGTTCTCGACCTGGCCTTTCTCCCACCCTGAGGCCGGTGTGCAGGCGGTCGGATCGACGAGATAGTGATTGCACATCACCAGGAAGCGCCGGTTGTAACGGCGTTCCTTGCCGCTGAAGATCGCATCCACCGCGGGCTTTAAGTTGTCATAGATTCCTCGGCGCGGCACGCCGCCAAAGAACTCGAACGCCCGGGCATGGGCATCGAACACCATCTCCTGGCTCTCGCGCGGATAGGCGACTAAGAAAAATGCGCGGCTGTGACACAGCCGCAGGTGCGCAAGCTTGACGACTTGATCGATTCCGCCGAGCTCGACGTGCTCGTGGCTGAAGTCAAACTGATACGCTTCGCCCGGCGCAAAGTACTGCGGGATAAAGGCGCCCGCCACCGACACCCGCCGCCGCTCGAAGGTGCGCATCTGCCGGCGCACCGCATCCACCGCGCCCGTGTAGCCTTCCAGGCACAGCGCCTCGTACATCCGCTGCGCCGTGCGCTGCTCCCGCGACGGTAATTTCCTCTCGGCCTCGAGCCACGCCTCCAGCGTCTCGAGAAACGGCCCTAACTTCGGTCGCGGTTGGCTCGATCGCCGGTACTCAAACCGTTCGCCCTCCGCGCGCAGTGCCCGTTTGACCGTATTGCGCGATAGACCCAGATCCCGCGCGATTGCGCTGATCGACTCCCCCTGCACCAGCCGTCGTCGGCGAATCTTGCCAATCGTTTCCACGCACAGCACCCCAGTTCACCCCGCACGGCCGCTAAAACCGTACAGGGTATGGGGTGGTCAATATTGGACGCCGATTTCACCCCGAACCTGGTCAGAATTGCACGCCGGTTCACAGCGCGTGCACGCGCATTCACCCGTACGCGCTGGCAGATACCGCGATTGCGTCGCAATTTTTATTGCCGGATTCCCTGGGCAGATGTCGTATAGTTTCGACCAGCCGGCGTCCAGTCTTAGTCTCAGAAGCGGATCAGCGTGCAACTGTCCCCGCTCGTGTCGGCGGACGGGGCGCATGACCAAGCATTTCAGCAGCCATCCATTCCTTTTCCGTCAACGGGTACGCCATCTGATCGGCAAATTGTCTGACATGCGCCGCGAGCTCCGGCTGTCGCTCCCGAATCAGAATGTCGCCGACAGCCAACCAAGCACGTAGAACCTCCTTGCGTATGGCGACCAAACTCGCCTTGCCGGGTTCGACCCGCAGTTTTCCTTGCGCCAACTCCTGCGCAACGGCCTCGGCTCGCTCACGCATATACATCGAATCGCCCCGGAGGCTCGCTCGGTAGATGCCGTCCGGTTTTCGAAGTTCTGTGTCGCCTCGGACGTAACGCGGAGTTGCGTTCGCAGCGACCCCCAACGCGCGTAGGTGGCGCGCGAATTCTAGCCGCCAGTCGCGAAGGGTAGCTTTGCGAATGTGGAGGCGCTGCCCCTGTTCACTGACGGCCTTGATTACGACGTGAACGTGAGGGCGTGGCGTATCGGTATGCAGGGCCATCACGTAGCGGTGCTTGAGGGCGAATTCCTCTCGGACGAAATTCTTAGCTGCCGTGAGGACTTTCTCGGGTGGTGTTCCCGCCGGCATCGAGAACATTACTTTGTGGACTAGCCTCACCGGTTCCCTCCCACGCGTCGCAGTCAGATCGGATTTTCGGCGAATGTCGTCCAGTTCGAGGTCCCAATTTTCCACAAGGTCGCTTCCGCCGCGCATCCTCTCTCCGTCATCTGTTTCAAGATCAAGATCCCCTTTGCGTCCGATGTACTCCAGATGCTTTCTAACGGCTGCCATTGTATTGGCGGACTTCGGCAGTACCTTTACCATAACTTCCGGCGTACGGCGAACCGTCCGAGCGACCTGCTGGATTTCACCTGGAGTCAAATGGTCACGCCGACCTGGACCGCGTCGCGCGTAACTCAAGAGATCGAACGGAGGAACGCTATACGCCTGGCTCGGCATAGCCTTGTTCCCACGACTTGATGTTGGCCGACAATAATCGTTTAACGTGATCTCGAAGCGCCTCGCAGACTCGCAAGTTCGCCCTTAAGTCCTCTCGACTAGGATCGCTTGTGCGCCCGCCCTGATTCAATGCACGTGCGATATGGTTGAGATTTCGGCCGATACTGCCGAGCTCGGACACCGTCCGCCGGAGCGCCAGTAGCTCCTCCTTCGGCAACGGCGACAAGACCCGCAGGTGCGCGCGCGTTAGGACCGACACATAGGTGGCGGGGGGCATGCCTCGAGCCGCAGCGCGCTCGCGCAGCAGAAGCTGGTCATCAGGTCTGAGGCGTATCGAGAAGCGCGACACCCGAACAGCCCGGCTATCGGTCATCGCGCCGTGGGTCGCGCTGCCGGCCTGCAGCATCGTATCGATCAGGCGCTTGAGCAACGCCGAATCCGAGAGTCCCTGGTGGCGCGCAAGCGCCGCGAAACGAGTCTTCGTTTCGCGAGTTACCCAAGTCGTAAGGTGTGCACCGTCGCTCATCGTGAGTGACGTTGTAGCAAATAGCAGCCGGCAGGCTATCCTGCATACATGGTTTCTTTGCGCACAAACACCCTCTTGATTCAGCGGCATTGCTATGGTCTCTGGCATGTCGACAAGATGTTCCGAGGAGCGCGCATTCGCGAAAGCACTGGGACGAGTGACGTCCGGCAGGCCGAGGAGTATCTCGCCAAGCGGTTAGTCGAACTCCGCGAGACGAGAATTTTCGGCGCGCGGGAAGTTCGTACGTTTCGTGCCGCCGCGACCAAGTACTTGAAGGAGCATCAGCACAAGCGCAGTCTCGAACGCGACGCAAGAGCTCTGGTGATATTGGATCCGTTCATCGGCGAACGACCGGTTCAGCGTGTGCACCACGATGCGCTGCAACCCTTTGTTCGGTCGCGACTTGAGGAAGGGATCAGTCCGGGTACGATCAACCGCGACTTGGCGGTGGTAAGGCGTATTTTGGTTCTCTGTGCGCGGCTGTGGCGCGACGACAAGGATCGACCGTGGCTCGACACGCCACCGTTGATTCAAATGCAACGGCATCCGAACAAGCGCCAACCCTATCCATTGTCGATCGAGGAGCAACGTCTCCTCTTCTCCGAACTCGCCGGTCACCTGGCCAAGATGGCGCTATTTAAGGTGAACACCGGGCTTCGGGAGCAGGAGGTCGTGAATCTTCGATGGACGTGGGAGGTATCGGTGCCTGAACTCGAGACGTCTGTGTTCGTCGTTCCGCGAGCCTTTGTGAAAAACGGGTTGGACCGATTTGTGGTCTTAAACCGAGTTGCCAAATCCGTGATCGATGGCTGCCGTGGAGAGCATCCTGAGTTTGTGTTCACGCGTCGAGGGAAACCCCTCACGAGGATCTATAATTCGGGATGGAGAGGGGCACGGTGGCGTGCGGCGAACCGCTATGCGATGGCGTTAGGACAGTCGTGTCCCAAGGGATTTAGGAGGATCCGAGTGCACGATTTGAAGCACACCTTCGGTCATCGGTTGCGAGCCGCCGGCGTTGGCTTCGAGGATCGGAAACTCCTCTTAGGCCACAAGGCCGGTCACGTCACCACGCACTATTCGGCACCTGAAATCGTGGCGCTGCTGCACGCCTCGGAGAAAGTGTGCGAGTTGGGTTCCCACAAAATTCCCACGCTGGCAATTGTGCGCGCTCGAGCGGAGAACCAAGTGATTGATTTGACTGGTGGTGAGAGAGGGACTCGAACCCTCGACCTCGGCATTATGAGTGCCACGCTCTAACCAGCTGAGCTACCTCACCACGAAGAGCCGCGGATTCTCCGTATGCTGGCTACCCCTGTCAAGCCGAGTTCAGCGTCTATTCCCGCAAAATCAACGAGTTAACCGAATGCCGGCCTGAACACTCAGTGCGTTTCGGCAGGCGCCGGCGGCCCGCTGGGAAACGGCCGCTCGGGGAGGGCATTGGTATTTTGGAAGCTCTGGATCAGCCAATGGCCCGCCGACTTCTGCAGGATCTGCATCTGGATGCCTTCGTTGGGCGGCGGCATGGTCGGCGGAGTCTTGGCGCCCGTCATGGTCCAACGTACGTGCGCGATGGCGAGCGTCGGATTCAAGAAACGCACCGAGGTCTCGGTGATGGTGAGCCGGCTCTCGTGAAATACGAACCCGAATGCGCTCGTGAGCTTGCTCTCGATCTGCGCCCGGCCGCGCCACCACCAGCCGACGACATTGACCACATCGCCCTCTTCCGTGAACAGGCGTGCATAAGCCGCCGCATCATGCCGGTTCCACGCGTCCGCTTGCTGCTCTTGAACGGCGCGGATGGCCGCCTCATCGGCGCTTTGGGCGGCGGCGGCGGTCGCCGCGGCACTCCCCATGCCGAAGAAGATCATCATCAGCAACGTGATAGCACCGAGAGATCTGTTCATGCGGCACCTCGGTGCAGTGGGGTAGTAATGAACGCGAGCGAGTTCTAAACGTTGAACCTAAAGTGCATCACATCGCCTTCCTTGACAATGTATTCCTTGCCTTCCAGGCGCAATTTTCCCGCCTCCTTGGCCCCGGACTCACCCTTGCAGGCAATGAAGTCATTGTACGCAATGACTTCCGCCCGGATGAAACCGCGCTCGAAATCCGTATGGATCACTCCGGCGGCCTGCGGCGCGGTGGCGCCGGCATGCACCGTCCAGGCCCGCACCTCTTTCGGGCCTGCCGTGAAATAAGTCTGCAGACCCAGCAAGGAATAGCCGCCCCGAATGACCCGGTTGAGCCCCGGCTCATCCAATTTCAGCTCCGCCAGAAATTCGGCCCGGTCGGCCTCCTCGAGCTGCGCGATTTCCGCTTCGATGGCCGCGCAAATCGGCACCACGATGGCACCCTCGCCCGCGGCGATGTCGCGCACCCGATCGAGCCGCGGATTGCCGGTGAAGCCGCCCTCATCGACATTGGCCACGTACATCACCGGTTTGTCGGTGAGCAAGTGCAGATCGCGCAGCAATAGATGGTCATGCGCGTCCAGCTTGAGCAGGCGCACCGCCTTCGCCTGGTTCAACTGCACGCGCACTTTCTCCAACAGGTCGCGCAATTTGACCGCGTCCTTGTCCGCCGCTTTGGCCGCCTTCAGCGCCTTCTGATAGGCGCGCTCCACGCTGTCAAGATCGGCCAGCGCCAGCTCCGTATTGATGACTTCGATGTCGCTGGCGGGATCGATCTTGCCGGCGACATGCACGATGTCGTCGTTCTCGAAGCAGCGCACCACATGGGCGATGGCATCGACTTCGCGGATGTGCGCAAGAAATTTGTTCCCCAGCCCCTCGCCTTTCGAGGCGCCGGCCACCAACCCCGCGATGTCGACGAATTCCACCGTGGTGGGCAAAATCTTCTCCGGGTGCACGATGGCGGCAAGCTTCTCCAGCCGCGGATCCGGCACCGGCACCACGCCGACGTTCGGGTCGATGGTGCAGAAGGGATAATTCTCCGCGGCGATCTGCGCCCGGGTCAGCGCATTGAACAAGGTGGACTTGCCCACATTGGGCAGTCCGACGATTCCGCAACGAATGGGCATCAGGTTTTTCCTGCCCGGCTGTGCAGCCGGGTCATGGCGCGCTCCGCGCCCTGCTCGAGCAATAGGGGCATGACGTCCGCGGCGGTGCTCACCGTTTCGAGAATGAGGTCTTCCTCGGCACGCGGCGCGCGGGTCAAAACATAGTCGATGACTTCAGCCTTGTTGCCGGGATGACCAATCCCCAAACGCAGGCGCCAGAACGTCTCGCCGATATGCGTGATGGTGTCGCGCAGGCCGTTGTGGCCGCCGTGGCCGCCGCCCTGCTTGAGACGCACGCTGCCCACCGGCAGATCGAGTTCGTCGTGCGCCACCAAAATCTCTTCGGGTGCAATCTTGTAGAAATCGCTCAGCTGGCGCACCGACAGGCCGCTGCGATTCATGTAGGTCGTGGGTTTCAAGAGGACGATTTCGCGCTCGCTCAAGGTGATGCGCGCGGTTTCGCCCGAGTACTTGCGGTAGTCGCGAAATTCGCCGCCATGACGGCGCGCAAGCAGATCCACGAACCAGAAACCCGCGTTGTGGCGAGTGACCAGATGTTCGGGGCCCGGATTGCCGAGACCGACGATGACGCGCAACGGTAAACCACTCATCCTGAACGCACTCACCAGACAAAAAAAATAGAAACAGTAGGGGCCGCCTTGCAGCCGGCCCCTCTGCTCCAAAAAGTCGAGACTTACTTCTTGGCCTCTTTCTTTGCCGGCTCTTTCTTGGCCTCGTCTTTCTTCGCCGGTTCGGCCTTCTTCGCCGCGTCGCCGGCTGCTGCCGGTGCCGCTGCCCCTGCTGCTCCCGCCGCCGGTGCCGCTGCCGCACCTTCCGCCGTAGCGCCTGCCGCCGCTGCCGCGGTCGGTTCGGGTTCTTCCGCACGCGGGCTGTGGATGGCCACGACCGCTGCGTCGTCCTTCGCGAGGTCGACCAGAGTGACGCCTACGGGAATCTTGAGCTGCGACAAGTGGATGCTCTCGTTGAGCGACAATCCGGAAATGTCGACCTCGATGAACTCGGGCAGATCCTTCGGCAGACAGGAGACTTCCGTCTCGGTGCGCATGTGCGACACGATGCCGCCCTGCGACTTGACCCCGGGCGAGACCGCCGCGCCGGTGAAGTGCAGCGGAATGCTGATGCGGATCTTCTCGTTTTCTTCGACCCGCTGAAAGTCGACGTGCACGATGGCATTCTTGAACGGGTGCCGTTGCACGTCCTTCAAGATGGCCGCCTGAGTCTGATCGCCCACCTTCAAGCTGAGGATGGTCGAATAAAAGCGCTCATTGTCGAGCATGATCAAGAGCTTTTGATGGCTCAGGGTCAATGTGCGCGCCTCGGCGTGCCCGCCATACAGAATTGCCGGTACTTTTCCTTCGTGACGCAGGCGGCGGCTCGCACCTTTGCCTTGCGTCTCGCGGAACTCGGCGACGAGTTCAAAAGAGGTTTTCATAATCTTCTCCAGTTGCATCACAAACACGGCGCCCTCGCATCGCGACCAATTGCGGGGGCACCACCAATTCAGCTCATTCAGTCTATATACAGCGAGCTCACCGACTCTTCGTCGTTGATGCGGCGGATCGTCTCTGCCAGCAATCCGGCCACGCTCAGCTGGCGTATGCGCTTGCACGCCTTGCCGCTCTCCGACAGCGGGATCGTATCCGTCACCACCAGCTCATCCAGCACCGACTTCGAAATGCGTTCGATCGCGGAGCCCGACAGCACGGGATGCGTGATGTAAGCGACCACCTTGAGCGCGCCCTCCTCTTTGAGGGCCTGCGCCGCCTGGCACAAGGTGCCGGCGGTATCCACCATGTCGTCGATCAGTACGCAGGTGCGACCCTCGACCTCGCCGATGATGTTCATCACCTTCGATTCGTTCGGCCGCGGCCGCCGTTTGTCGATGATGGCCAATTCAGCATCGTCCAAGCGTTTCGCCAAGGCGCGGGCTCGAACCACGCCGCCGACGTCCGGCGACACCACCACCATGTTCTGGTACTTCTGCTTCCAGGCATCGCCCAGCAGCACCGGCGATGCGTACACATTGTCCACGGGGATGTCGAAAAACCCCTGGATCTGATCCGCGTGCAGATCGACCGTCAGCAATCGATCGACCCCCGCGCTCGCAATCATGTTCGCCACCAGCTTCGCCGTGATGGCGACGCGGGTGGCGCGCGGCCGGCGATCCTGGCGCGCATAGCCGAAATACGGCACCACCGCCGTGACCCGCTTCGCCGACGCCCGTCGGCAGGCGTCGGTCATCATCAGCAGCTCCATCAAATTCTCGGCCGGCGGAGAGGTGGACTGCACGATGAACACTTCGCGGCCGCGCACATTCTCCATCAACTCGACGCTCACTTCGCCGTCGCTGAACCGTCCCACATCCGCCCGGCCCAGCTGCACGTGCAAGTGCCGTGCAACCTCCTGCGCAAGCGCGGGATTCGCCTTGCCGGTAAACACGGCAATCGACAACGAATCGGACTCATTATTTTTCGACATGGGCTCAAGCTCTAAATGGCTGGGGTGGAAGGATTCGAACCTCCGTATGGCGGGATCAAAACCCGCTGCCTTACCGCTTGGCGACACCCCAAAGGAATCAACTCAATCACTTCACACAGCCGATTCGAAAGCAGTCGCTAACCTCTCCAGCAAGGGCGAGTCGTTCAATCCACGAACCAAAAAAGCATCCATCCCCGCCGGCCGCTGACTGACAATGTCTTGTCCAACAGTCGGCGACTCGCAGGCCAAAAATACACAGGCTCCTGTCCCCGTCAGGCGCGCGGAACCGAAGGCCGACAGCCAATCGAATGCGCGCGCAACCTCGGGATACCGGCGCCGGACCACACCCAAGCAGTCGTTTCGCCCACCAGACTTAAGGAAGCCGTGAATTGTGATGGGCGCAGAATTTCTTGTCAATTCAGGATCTTGAAATACTTCCGCGGTGCTCACTCCGATATTTGGCTTTAAAATCAAATAGTTAGTCTCTATCGGGGCGAGCGGCGGATACAGCGGCGTCAGGCGCTCCCCTACTCCCTCGGCCCAGGCCGCGCGACCCTGCACGAACACCGGCACATCCGCCCCCAATTTCAGGCCCAGCGTCGCCAATTCCGGGAGGGGCAGATTGAGACGCCACAAATGATTGAGCGCCACCAAACAAGTGGCCGCATCCGAACTTCCGCCGCCCAAGCCCCCGCCCATGGGGATGCGTTTGTGCACGCTGATATCGGCGCCCAGCGGACAACCCGCCGCAGTTTGCAGCGCCCGCGCCGCGCGCACGCAAAGATCCTGCTCCTCGGCAACCTGCGGCAGGTCGCTGAGCCGGCGGATCCTGCCATCGCCGCGGACCTCGATGCTGATCTCATCGCCGAGATCGACGAATTGAAAACAAGTCTGCAGTTCATGATAGCCATCCGGCCGGCGGCCAAGGATGTGCAGGAACAGATTGAGCTTGGCCGGCGCCGGCCATGGCCTCGTCATTGCGGCGGCTGCCAGCGATCGACGGCGATTCGCACCCGCACGCCCTCGCGGCTCAACACCACATGCGCGGGCAGCACATCGCCGCCCGCCGGCAGGTAGCGGTCGTAGTCAATGCTCCACCCTGCCTGGCTCAGTTGCGCCGCGCGGTCCTGGCCGTTGCGCTTGACCTCGAAGGCCGCGCTCGGATCCGGCACCCCGAGCAGCCAGAAGCGCAGGTGATCGAGCGGCAATTCGAATCCCAATCTTTCCTGCAATTGCGCGGTCACGGCATCGCTCGGCGGCGCGCCGTTCAGCGACAGACCATCGACCGTGCGCTTCAGGACCACGGCCCCCGCGCCGAACGGTCCTGACAAACGCACCTCGGTCGCCGCATCGCGCTGCTGCCAATTCAACGTGGCCTGCCAACCTTGCTCGCCATAGGCCACGGCCGCACGGCCCTCGAGCTGCCAGGTCGCGGCTTTCTGCAAAGCACTGACTCGCTGCTCCCAGCCGGTGGCCGGCGCGGGCGGCGCCTGCCGGGTCGTCGCGCAAGCGGCGAGCAGCGCGGCACTCAAGCAGACGAGCGCTAGTCGGGTCATTCCTTTAGTTCACGGCGGACGACGGCGGCGGCGCGGCGTGCAGGCGTTGCCGCGTCGCCTTGAGCAATCGATTGTCGCGATCGATGGCGGACGCTTCGGACCAGATATGATCGGCCTCGTCGGGTTTGCCGAGCCGCCACAACACCTCGCCCAAGTGCGCGGCAATATCCCCGCCGCGATCGTCCTGATACGCCGTGCGCAAATAAGTCTCTGCTTCCGCGACGTGGCCCTGCCGGAACATCACCCAGCCCAGACTGTCCAGAATGGCCGAATTCTTAGGCGCCGCCGCGTAGGCGCGCTCGATCAGCTTGCGCGCCCGCGCCAGTTCGCGGGAATGATCGGCCAGGGTGTACCCCAGCGCATTCAGCGCGGCCGGATCATCGGGCCTGCTATTCACCAGATCCGTCAATTCACGCAAGGCGGCGGGAATGCGGCCCATTTCCTCGTCGCTCGAGGCCATCGCATAGCGCAATTCGACGCTGTCCGGATAGTCCGCGCGCGCCGCCTCGAGCACGGCAAGCCCCTTGGGCCGATCGCCGGCGTCCATGTAGATGCGCGCACGGGCGGCCAGGATTTCCGGGGCGCGCAGCGGTTCATCCTCGACCAGCCGGTCGAGCAGCTCGTCCGCCGCGGCCGGCGCGCCATGCTTCTGCAATATCGAGGTCGCCCGCAGCAGTGCCGGGACGGCGTTGTCGCCGCCTTGCACCTGCGCGTACAGCCGCAGCGCCTGCTCGGGATCATCGTGGCGGTCGGCGATCACGCCCAGATAGAAAAAGGCATCGTCCAGGTACTTGTCCGCGCGCAGCAGCTCCGCGAATCGGGTGCTCGCGGCATCGAAATGGCCCTGTTGAAATTCGACCAACCCCAGCAAGCGCAGCGCCACGGGAGCGTATTCCTTGTTTTTGGTCAACATCTCCAATTGCTGGGATGCCGCCGAATCCCGCTGCGCGGTCATCAGCAGCAGGGCATAGTCCAGGCGATTCGCGGGGGTGTCTTCGCGCGCCAGCGTCTCTTGCGCCTGCGCCAGAGGCTTCTCGGCATCGCCCGCCATGATCTGCGCCCTGGCGAGGGTTTGCAGCAGCTCGTGGCGCGCGCCGTGCTCGCTGTCTTGGTCGCTCGTGGGCAGCGCCAGGGCCGCCGTGAAACTGTGCACTGCCGCCGCCGGATCGTCGGCGCGCAATGCGGTGAACCCCTGCACTCGCAGCGCCGCCGGCGAGCTGGGATACGAACTCGCCAAACGATCGGCGAGTTGCCGCGCGCCGAAGATGTTGTCATTGCTCCCCAGTTCAGCTTCGAGCGCCTTGAACTCCGCATCGGCGCCGAGCGGCGAGCCGGCCAGCACGTTGCGATAGTGGCTCGCGGATTGATCGATCTTGTACAGCGCCAAGTCGGCGCGCGCGGCCGCGCGCTGCGCCTCCACGGATTTCGGGTCCACCTGGCTCCAGCGCGCGGCCACCTTCTCCGTCAAGGTCGGCTGCAGCGTGTCCGCCGCGACTTGCGTCGCTCGCTCGAGCAATGTCACGTCGGTCTCGCCGGCCGCGGCGGCCGCGTACTGCAGGGCGGCCGTGCGCGGCTGATGACGGGCCAGGGCTATCTCGCCCGTGACGGTATAAAATGACTGCGAAGTCGCGGCTTCGTCGGCCTTGGGATGACTCGCGGCACAGGCGCCACAGGCGGCCAGCCCAAGCCCGATTAAAGCCCTTGCGAAGATTGGAATCGAGAACACGGCCGCACTATAACGAAATGACCACCCTGACGCCGCGGATTCTAAGCTTGATCTAACGGCACCTCTTCCACCAGAATCAGAGGGTTACGGTTAAAAAGCGTTCAATGGCATTCAACATCCTCGGCCTCAATCATAAGACCGCACCAGTCGCCCTGCGCGAAAAGGTGGCGTTCAGCGAGGAGCGATTGCTGGCGGCTCTGCGCACCTTGCGGCAGGAATCCGGGGTCGCGGAAGTGGTCATTTTGTCCACTTGCAACCGCACCGAGGTGTACTGGGCAGGGTCCGCGAGCGGTGCCGAGCTCTCGCAGTGGCTCGAACGGCATCATGGGGATCACCTGAACCTCGCCCCCAGTTTGTACGTTCATCAGGAACAGCGGGCCGTGGAGCATGCCTTCAGCGTGGCGTCGGGCCTCGATTCCATGGTGCTCGGCGAGGCGCAAATCCTCGGTCAATTGAAGGATGCCTACCGCGCCGCGCAAGAAGCCGGCAGCACCGGGCCCACGCTCAATAAGCTGTTCCAAGCCGCCTTCTCAGCCGCCAAACGCGTGCGCTCGGAAACCCGCATCGGCGAGAACGCGGTGTCGATCGCCTCGGCCATCGTCAGCTTGGCGCGGCGGGTGTACTCGGACTTGAGCGCGCATACCGCCCTCATGGTCGGCGCCGGCGAAATGAACGCACTGGCGGCCCGCCATTTCATGAGCGCCGGGGTCAAACGCATGGTCATTGCCAATCGCACCCTGGCGCGGGCTGAAGATTTGGCCGCGGAGCTCAAGGCCCACGCGACCGGCCTCAACGATCTTGACCACGAACTGGCGCAGGCCGACATCGTTATTTCTTGCACGGCCAGCCTGGTGCCGCTCATCACCAAGAGTGCGGTGGAGTCGGCCATTCGCACGCGGCGGCGCCGGCCGATTTTCATGGTGGATCTGGCGGTGCCGCGCGACATCGAACCCGCCGTCGCCGACCTTGAGGATGTGTATCTCTTTTCCATCGACGACCTGCAACAGCTGATCGATGAGAACCGCCAGCAGCGCGAGGCGGCGGCGGGCGGGGCGCGGCTGCTCATCGACGAGGAAGTGGCGCGATTCTTGAGCGAATCGCGCGCCCACGACGCGGGGCCCGCCATCCGCGCGCTGCGCCAGCAGGCCGATGCTATCCGGCAGCAGACCGTGGAGCAGGCGCGGCGCCTGTTGGCCGCCGGTAAATCGACCGAGGAAGTCATCGACTACTTGGCCAATACCTTGACCAACCGGCTGCTGCACACGCCGACCCAGGCCCTGCGCCAGGCGGGTGAAACGGCGGATTCAGCCCTGGCGGAGGCCCTGACGCGGGCTTTGATCGAAGAACGCGACCGAAGTTGAGTTCAGAAGCCTGCCTGAGCATTCACCGTGGCCGCTATAATCCGCGCCCATGAAAGATTCCATCCGGCGCAAGCTCGAGCGATTGGACGAGCGATTCGAGGAAATAAGCCGCCTTCTCTCGGACGCGGGGGTCATTGCGCGTCAAAATCAATTCCGTGAACTGTCCATGGAATATTCGCGATTGGGGCCGCTGGTGGAGCGCTACCGCCGCTTCATCGCGCTCGAGCGCGACTTGGGCTTTGCCCGGGAACTGGCCGCCGACAAGGATGCGGCCACCTCAGCGATGGGCGAGGAGGAACTCGCCGACCTGACTCCGCGCATTGCGGCCGAAGAACTCGAGCTGCAGCGCCTGCTCGTTCCCAAGGACCCTCAAGACGACAGCAACATCTTTCTCGAAGTCCGCGCCGGCACCGGCGGCGATGAGGCGGCCATTTTCGCCGGCGACCTGTTTCGCATGTACACGCGCTACGCCGAATCCAAGGGTTGGGAGGTCGAGACCTTGAGCGAGAGTCCGGGCGAGCACGGCGGCTACAAGGAAGTCATCAGTCGCGTCATCGGCCGCGGCGCCTATTCGCTGCTCAAATTCGAGTCCGGCACGCACCGTGTGCAGCGCGTACCCGCCACCGAGGCCCAGGGGCGCATTCACACCTCCGCCTGCACCGTGGCCATCCTGCCTGAATTGGAAGAAGTCGAGGCGGTGGAATTGAATCCGGCGGACCTGCGCATCGATACCTTTCGCGCCTCGGGCGCGGGCGGCCAGCACGTCAACAAGACCGACTCGGCCATCCGCATCACCCACATTCCCACCGGCGTGGTGGTGGAATGCCAGGACGAGCGCTCGCAGCACAAGAACCGCTCGCGGGCCATGTCGCTGTTGAAAGCCCGGCTGCTGGCCGCCGAGCGCGAGAAGCAGCAGAGTCAGCAGGCGCAATCGCGCAAATTGCAGGTGGGTTCGGGCGATCGCTCCGAACGCATCCGCACCTATAATTTTCCGCAAGGCCGGGTCACCGATCACCGCATCAATCTCACGCTCTACAAGCTCGACGATGTCATGAACGGCAACCTGGATGAGCTGATTCGCGCGCTTAATCAGGAATATCAGGCCGAAGAGCTGGCGCAGCAGGTTGAGTGACGTTCATGAGCTGCCGGTGAGCACCATCACAGAAGCCCTGCAGAGCGGCGCGCGCGCCCTCGATCGCCACAGCGATTCACCCCGGCTCGACGCCGAATTGCTGCTCGGCCGGCTGCTCAAGATGTCGCGCGCCGCCCTGATGGCGCACGGCGAGCAGCCCGTGGCGGACGCATCAGAACGGCTGTATGCCGGCCTGATCGAGCAGCGTGCGCGGGGCGCGCCGGTCGCCTATCTCACGGGCACCCGCGAATTTTGGTCACTGCCGCTGCGCGTCACGCCGGCCGTGCTGGTGCCCCGGCCCGAGACCGAACTCGTGGTGGAATTGGCCCTGGCCGTATCGGAGCCTGGGTGTTCGGTGCTGGATCTTGGAACCGGCAGCGGCGCGATCGCGCTGGCTATCGCCGCGGAACGGCCGGGATGGCGGGTCACCGCCGTCGACATCATGGCGTCCGCGCTCGACGTAGCACGCCAGAATGCGCGTGATCTCCGTCTCTCCCGCATCGATTGGCGCTTGGGCTCCTGGTTCGAGCCCGTCGCCGGCGAACGCTTCCACCTCATCGTTGCCAATCCGCCCTACGTTGCCGCGGACGATCCGGCGCTCGACCAACTGCGGGCGGAACCGGCAATCGCGCTGGCCGCGGGGCCTTCGGGGCTGGAGGCCCTGGCCGCGATCATCGCCGCCGCGGCGGCGCACCTGCATGAGCGCGGCCGGCTGATTCTGGAGCACGGCTGCGATCAGGCGCCAAGCGTCGCGCGCTTGCTCGAACAGCACGGCTTCGCGGCCGTTCGCACGCATCCCGATTTCTCAGGCAAACCCCGCGCGACGCAGGGAACCCTTCACTCACCACATCAGGAAACGACATGATCCGCTTCGAAACCACGTTGGGCGACTTCACCGTAGAGCTATTCGAGAAAGACGCGCCGCTGTCGGTCGCCAATTTTCTGCGCTACATCGACGACGGATTTTTTGATGGGACCATTTTCCATCGCATCGTCCCGGGCTTCGTCATCCAGGGCGGAGGCTTCACCGAAGACATGACGCAGAAGAAGACTCAGCCGCCCGTCAAGAACGAGGCGGACAACGGCCGCAAGAATGAACGCGGCAGCTTGTCCATGGCGCGCACCAGCGACGTCAACAGTGCCACGTCGCAGTTCTTCGTCAACTTGAAGGACAACGACTTTCTCGATCACTCGCGCGGCAATTTCGGCTACGCCGTGTTCGCGCGTGTGACCGAGGGCATGGAGGTGGTCGACAAGATCGCCGCAGTCGAGACCGGCCGGCGGCGCGGCTTCGACGACGTTCCGGTCGAGGCGGTGATCATGAAAAGCGTGCGCCGGCTGCCCGCCTGACCCGAGCGTGGCGCAGAAGCGCTCAATTGTCGCCCGATTGGCGCGCGCCATCGTGGTGTTGGCCGTGATCTGCATCGCGGCCAGCGTGCTCGCGGTGCTCTCACTGCGTTGGATCAATCCCTTCTACACGGCGTTCATGGCCGAGGCGCAGCTCGACGCTTGGGCGAACCGCGACGCCAACTACGTCTACCGCCATAGCTGGGTGGACCTGGACCGCATCTCGCCCAACCTGCCGCTGGCGGTGGTCGCGTCGGAAGATCAGAAATTCCCCGAGCACTGGGGCTTCGATGTCGAGGCCATCGAAAAAGCCTACGCCCTCAATCAACACAGTCACAAGGTGCGCGGCGCCAGCACCATCAGCCAGCAAGTCGCCAAGAATCTGTTCCTCTGGTCCGGGCGCAGCTACTTTCGCAAGGGACTCGAGGCCTATTTCACCATCCTGATCGAGAGCCTGTGGCCGAAGCGGCGGATACTCGAAGTCTATTTGAACATCGCCGAATTCGGCTACGGCACCTACGGGGCTGAAGCGGCCGCGCAGCGCTACTTCCATAAACCGGCCGCCCGCCTCACGCGCGGCGATGCCGCCGTGCTCGCCGCCGTGCTGCCGAACCCGGAGCGCTTCTCGGCGGCGGCGCCGTCGCGCTACGTTCAGCAGCGGCGTGAATGGATACTGGGACAGATGCAGGCGTTGGGCGGCCCAGAAATGCTGGGTGAGATCGACGCGTATCCGAACCGGCGCCGCTGAGGCGCAGTATTTTTTCCAGGATGGCCGGTATTTCGAAGACGGCGTGGTTCTGAATGCGTTTGACCGCCGCGCGATGCTCATCCAGGTGAGCGGTCAGCGTGGCGACGCCGCTGCGGATGGCTCTGAAGGAATCGAGCACGATGCCGGCATGATGTTCCTGCACCCACTCGGTGTTGTAGCGCTCCTGCAGCATGGTCCACGCGTTGCGCACCACGATGACGGGCAGCCGCTGCTGAATGGCCTCGCTGAGGCTGCCGGGACCCGGTTTGCCGATGAAGAAGTCGCTGAGCCGCATGAAATAGCGCATCTGCGACGTAAACCCGATGACCACTCGGGGCGCTGCTGCGTTCATCGCGCGCAATTCATCCGCCAGCGCCGAATGATGGCCGCAGACCATGATGAGCTGCGTATCGTCGAGGCGCCTGGCAATGCAGCGCATGACCTTCGAACCATGGCCGCCGAACATGACGATGCCGGTGGGCCGGTCCGGATCGAGCTGCAGCTTGATTCTTTCGGCACGCCGGTCGACGGCCGAGTCGTGATAGAAGTCCGGACGCACGATCATGCCGGAAGTTGGGTGAATGTTCGCCGCGGCGTAGCCGGCGGCGCGGGCCTGCGCGACGGCCTTCGCCGTCCCGCAGATCAAGTGTTGCGCCTGGTGCGGCTCGATCCAGAAATGCGGCGGCGAGTCAGCCATGTCGGTCAGGATGGTCACATAGGGCGCCTGCGGCCGCGCCGCGGCCAGCGCCTGATACATCGCGCGGTTGAAGTTCGGCACCAATGACACCACCAGGTCCGGCTGCGTCTTGACCCAGTGACGCTGCAACTGAGTCGTCAAGGATTTGTGGCTCAAGCGAATCAGCGCCTGCAAGACCTTCAATTCCTGGCCTAAGCCCAAGGTCCAGCCGCGGGCCAGCCGCGCGTTGTAATACTGCTCGGGCTTCATCCCGGTGGTCTTGCCGAAGATGTCCCCAGGATCGAGCACCTCGAACAGATTGACCAGCCGAACCGCCCACGGCAGGGATAGTTCGCGGATCACCGAGTCGAGGGCCAAGGCGGCGGAGCGATGCCCTCCGCCGGCGTTGAAGTACACAAGATCGATCGATTTCATCTCGCCGACATTCTGCGCAGGGACTGTGACTATTCGGTGAAACCCATTTATCGGCAGGTTCGCCCGCGCGCATAATCGGGGGTTTTGGGGATGTCATGAGCTACGTGAAAGCAACTCATCTCGGCTGGGCCCTGGCCGCCACGGCATTGCTCAGCGGCACCGCAACCTGCGCAGCCATCACCGCGCGCGCCGCGGCGCCGGCCGCAACACCCTTGAGCCACGGCCGCTTCCAGAATCTGCGCGTGTACACGCCCGCCGGCGCACCGACGAGTTTCGTGCTGTTCGTGTCCGGCGCTGCCGGCTGGGATTCCGCCGCGGACGGCGCGGCGCGGCAGCTTGCCCAGCAAGGCGCCATGGTCACCGGCATCGACTGGGCCAAGTTCAAGGCCAACCTCGAGGCCGACGACGACGAGTGCCTGTTCCCGGACGGCGACCTGGAAAATTTGAGCCACTTCGTGCAGGCCTACTTCCACTCGCCGAATTATCTGCCGCCGATTCTGGTCGGCGTGTCCGCCGGCGCTCCCTTCGCCTATGCCATGCTGGCGCAGGCGCCGCGCAACACTTTCGCCGCGGCGCTGACGCTGGGATTTTGCCCCAGGCTCGATCTGCGAAAGCCGCTGTGCAGGGGCTCGGGGCTCGAATTCAGCCGCAATGCTCGAGGCAGCGGCTTGGATTTGCTGCCCGGCAAAGCACTCGGCAATCCCTGGCTGAATCTGCAGGGCGAAGCCGACCGCGAGTGCCCGGTCGAAGCGGCGCAGGATTTCATCGCGCAGGTTCGCGGCGCAGCCATGCTGACCTTGCCCAAGGCCGCACGGGATGTCGCCGCGGCGCGCGGCGGCTGGATGCCGCCATTCATCGCCGGCTACAACAAGCTCGCGGCGCAGAATCCGACGCGCATCGCGCCGCCGCCGCCGGGGTTGAGCGACCTGCCGGTGATCGAAGTCGCCGCACAACCGGGCGTGCTGCCAAGTGCCGCGGCGCGGCTCGACAGCTTTGCCATCCTCATGTCCGGCGACGGCGGCTGGGCCGGCCTCGATCAGGATGTCGCCGGCGCGCTCAGCGCCAAGGGCATTCCCGTGGTCGGCTTGGATTCACTGCGCTACTACTGGACCGCGCGCACGCCGGACGGTCTGGCGGCGGACACCGACCGCATGATTCGCTACTACCTGTCGCACTTCGGCAAGCAGCGCGTGCTGCTCATCGGCTACTCGCAGGGCGCCGACGTGCTGCCGTTCGCGGTCAATCGGCTGCCCGCAGCGACCCGCGCGCGGGTGGCGCTCGCCGCCGTCATGGGAATGTCCGAACACGCGCTGTTCGAATTTCACTTGAGCGGCTGGATCTCGGATGACAACTCGGGACCCGCGACTCTGCCGGAGATCAATCGCATCGCCGGCATTCCGGTACTGTGCATTTATGGCGCGGACGAGAGCGACTCGCTGTGCCCGAAGCTGGACCCGAAGAAATTCGCCATCGTGAAGCTCAAGGGCGGCCACCATTTCGACGGCGACTACGCCGGCCTCGCGCAGCAGATTTTGGCGGTGGCGAATCCTTGACGCTGGGCCGGCAGCCTGTTTTAGCGACGGGACCGGCTCCTACGCAGCGTCCGCCGTCGCCGCGGCGGCGCGCTCGCTGCGGGCATCGGGGTCATAGCCGAGAATCGGCGCCAGCCAGCGCTCGGCCTGCTTGAGCTCCCAGCCCTTGCGCTGCGCGTAGCTGGCCACTTGATCTCGGTCGATTTGCCCCACCCCGAAGTAATGTGCCTGCGGGTGTGCAAAATAAAAGCCGCTGACCGCCGCGGTCGGAAACATGGCGAAAGATTCGGTCAGGCAGATGCCGGCGTTGCGCTCCGGATCGAGCAGCTGCCAGAGGGTCGCCTTCTCGGTGTGCTCGGGGCAGGCCGGATATCCCGGAGCGGGCCGGATCCCGCGATACTGTTCGCGAATCAGCTCCTCGCCGCCGAGCCGCTCCTCGGCGGCGTAACCCCATAGTTCGCGCCGCACGCGCTCATGCATGCGTTCGGCCAGCGCCTCGGCCAGCCGGTCGGCCAGCGCCTTGAGCATGATGCTGCTGTAGTCATCGTGCGCGGCCTCGAAACGCGCGACCGGGTCGTCGATGCCGATGCCCGAGGTGACGGCGAATCCTCCGACATAGTCGGCGCGGCCGCTGCCCACCGGCGCCACGAAATCCGCCAGGCAGGATTGCGGCTGGTTCTGCGGCCTGGACTTCTGCTGCCGCAAGTGATGCAGCCGCGCCTTGACCGCCTGACGGGACTCATCCGTGAACACCGTGATGTCGTCATCGCCGCTGCTGTTGGCCGGGAAAAATCCCACCACCGCGCGGGCCTTGAGCCATTTTTCCTCGACCAGCTGCTGCAGCATGCGAGTGGCATCCGCGTGCAGTGCGCGCGCCGCCTCGCCCACCAACGGGTCCTGCAGAATATCGGGAAACTTGCCGGCGAATTCCCAGGCATTGAAAAACGGCATCCAATCGATGTAGGGCAGCAGTTCCGCGAGCGGATAGTCGTCGAACGTGCGCACGCCCAAAAAACTCGGCACCGGAGGCACATAGTTGAGCCAATCGATCTTGAGCTTCTTGGCCCGCGCCTGCGGCAGCGACAATTGCGGCGTCTTGACGCTCTTGTTGCGATGCTGTTCGCGGCGCCGCTCGTGCTCCGCCTTGATGCCGGCAATGTACGCATCGCGGCTGCTCGGAGTCACCAGCTGCTGGCAGACGCCGACCGAACGCGACGCATCCTTCACGTAAATCACCCCGCCCTGATACTGCGGATCGATTTTCACCGCCGTGTGCGCCGGCGAGGTGGTGGCGCCGCCGATCAGCAGCGGCTGCTTGTACCCCAAGCGCTGCATTTCCTTCGCCACATGCACCATTTCATCGAGCGAGGGGGTGATCAAGCCGGACAAGCCGATGAGGTTGGCGCCGATGCGCGTGGCGGTTTCCAGAATCTTTTCGCAGGAGACCATCACGCCCAAATCCACCACTTCGAAGTTGTTACATTGCAGCACCACCCCGACGATGTTCTTGCCGATGTCGTGTACATCGCCCTTGACGGTGGCCATCACCACCTTGCCGTTGGAGCGGCTGCTGCCGTCCTTCTGCTGCTCGATGTAGGGGATCAGCACCGACACGGCCTTTTTCATCACCCGCGCCGACTTGACCACCTGCGGCAGGAACATCTTGCCCGCGCCGAACAGATCGCCGACCACGTTCATGCCGTCCATCAGCGGCCCTTCGATCACATCGAGCGGCCGCTTGGCCTCGAGCCGCGCCTCTTCCGTGTCCGCGAGCACGAATTCATCGAGGCCCTTGACCAGCGCATGCTGCAGGCGCTGATTCACCGGCAGCTTGCGCCATTCGAGATCGTCGATGCGACGGGGACCGCTGCCGCCGCCCTTGAATCTTTCGGCGACTTCGAGCAAGCGCTCCGTGGCGTCGTCGCGGCGCGCCAGAATGACGTCCTCGCAGCGCTCGCGCAGATCGGCGGGAATGTCTTCGTAAATTGCCAGCTGGCCGGCATTGACGATCCCCATGGTCAAACCGGCGCGGATCGCATGGTAGAGAAATACCGAATGCATGGCCTCGCGCACCGGATCGTTGCCGCGGAACGAAAAGGACACGTTGCTGACGCCGCCGCTGACGTGCACCGCCGGCATGCGCTGCTTGATGGCGGCGGTGGCCTCGATGAAATCGAGGCTGTAGCGATTGTGCTCTTCGATACCGGTGGCCACCGCGAATATGTTGGGATCGAAAATGATGTCCTCGGGCGGGAAGCCGATGCGCTCGGTCAGCAGCTCATAGGCGCGCTCGCAGATCGACACCTTGCGATCGATGGTGTCGGCCTGGCCGCGCTCATCGAAGGCCATGACCACCACGGCGGCGCCGTAGCGCAGGCACAGACGCGCATGCGTGAGGAAGGCCTCCTCGCCCTCCTTCAGGCTGATGGAATTGACGATGGGCTTGCCCTGCACGCACTTCAGTCCGGCCTCGATCACCGACCATTTGGAGGAGTCGATCATGACGGGAACGCGCGCGATATCCGGTTCACCGGCAATCAGGCACAGCAGCTTGTGCATGGCCGCCGCGGAATCGAGCATGCCCTCGTCCATGTTCACGTCGATCATTTGCGCGCCGTTCGCCACTTGCTGGCGGGCGATGTCGACCGCGGCCGTGTAGTCGCCCGCCTCGATCAGCTTGCGGAACTTGGCGGAGCCCGTCACGTTGGTGCGCTCGCCCACGTTGACGAACAGGCTGTTGGCGTCGATGGTGAGCGGTTCCAGGCCGCTCAAGCGGCAGGCCCGCGGGATGCTGGGCAGCTCGCGCGGCCGCGCGCCGGCGACGGCGCGAACGATGGCGCGGATATGATCCGGGGTGGTGCCGCAGCAGCCGCCCACCATGTTGACGAAGCCGGCGGCCGCAAACTCGCCCAGGATGGCGGCGGTTTCTTCGGGTGTCTCGTCGTAGCCGCCGAAGGCATTCGGCAATCCGGCATTCGGGTAGGCGCACACATGCACGTCCGCCACCCGCGCCAATTCCTCGACATAGGGCCGCAACTGCTTGCCGCCGAGCGCGCAATTCAGGCCAACCACCGTCGGACGGGCATGCCGAATGGAATTCCAGAAAGCCTCGGTGGTCTGCCCCGACAAGGTCCTGCCCGACGCATCGCTGATGGTGCCGGACACGATGATGGGCAGCTCGATCGCCATCTCATCGAAGATCCCGCGCACGGCGAACAGCGCCGCCTTGGCGTTCAAGGTATCGAACACCGTTTCGATCAGAATCATGTCGACGCCGCCCTCGATCAGCGCGCGCGTGGCGAGCCCGTAGCCGGCCACCAATTCGTCGAAGCTGATGTTGCGAAATCCCGGATCGTTGACGTCGGGGGACAAGGAGGCGGTGCGACTGGTCGGACCCAGCGCGCCGGCCACGAAGCGCTGCACGCCGGTCTCGGCGCCGATCTCATCCGCCGCCTGGCGTGCCAGCCGCGCGGCAGCGAGATTGAGCTCGCCCACCACCGCCTCCATTCCATAGTCCGCCTGCGATACCGGACTCGAATTGAACGTGTTGGTGGAAATGACATCCGCGCCGGCGCGCAGGTACTCGCGATGAATGTCGGCGATGATCTGCGGCTGCGTGAGCGCCAGCAGGTCATTGTTGCCGCGCAAGTCGCGGCGCCACGCCGCGAACCGCTCGCCGCGAAAGTCCTGCTCGCCGAGAGCATGCCTCTGAATCATGGTGCCCATGGCGCCGTCGAGAATCACCAAGCGCTGCTGCAACAGCGCGGCGAAGGCGGCGGCACGGCCGCTGGGGAGGGGGCGCTGCATTCTCACGCCACCTGCGCTTCGAACAGGCGCGGCCGCAGCCCCAGGGCGTGGCAAATGGCGTAGGTGAGTTCGGCGCGATTCAGGGTATAAAAATGAAACTCATCGACGCCGTGTTGGCGCAGCCGCTGCACCTGCTCGATCGCCACATTGGCGGCGATCAAGCGTCGGGTCTCCGGGTCCTCATCCAAGCCGTCGAAGCGCTGGCGCAGCCACAGAGGTACGGCGGCGCCGCAGCGCTCGGCGAAGCGCAACAGCTGCGGGAAACGGGTGATCGGCAGAATGCCCGGAACCAAGGGCACGCGGATGCCGGCCGCGGCGCACCGATCCCGGTATCGCAGGAAAACATCCGTGTCGAAAAAAAACTGCGTGATCGCGCGGCTGGCGCCTGCCGCGACTTTGCGCTTCAAGTTCTCCAAATCGGCCTCGATGCTGCCGGACTCCGGATGTCCTTCCGGATACGCCGCCACCGACATATCGAACCGGCCGACGGTCTTGAGTCCCGCGACCAAATCCGAGGCGTAGGCGAAGCCGCCCTCATGCGGGCGATAGCGCCCCTCAGGCGACTGTGCGGTCGCGGGCGGATCGCCGCGCAGCGCCACCAAGTGCCGCACCCCCTGCTGCCAATAGTCCTGTGCGATTTTCAGCACCTCGGTGCGCGCCGCGCCGACGCAGGTCAAATGCGGCGCGACCGTGAGATGCGTCTCGCGCAAAATCCGCAGCACGCATTCGTGCGTGCGGGCACGCGTCGAGCCGTCCGCGCCGTAGGTCACGGACACGAAATTCGGCTGCAGCGGAGCCAGCCGCTGCACGGCTTCCCACAATTGCTGCCCCATGGGCTCATCGCTGGGCGGGAAGAATTCGAACGATACGGCCACTGGATTTGACACGGGCACTCCTAACCGACGCTACTCGACGATTAGCATGCAAGCGTCTAGGCTATGATTCAAACTCATTATCTTCATACAGAGGATGAAACCTACTCATGTCATCCACGGCATTGGAGCTGAGGCACCTAGAGACCCTGCTGGCGCTGGCCGAGTGCGGCAGCCTGTCAAAAGCGGCAGCGCGCCTGTTTTTGACTCAATCCGCCCTATCGCACCAGCTCAAAGCCCTGGAGAGCCACTACGGCGCGGCCTTGGTCGAAAAAAACGTCCGACCGCTGCGTTTTACCGCCATTGGGCAGCGTTTGCTGGCGCTGGCCAGGGTGGTGCTGCCGCAGGTCGCCGAAGCCGGCCGGGACGTGGCGCGTCTGGCGCAGGGTCATGCCGGACCTCTGCGGGTCGCGGTGCAGTGCCACAATTGCTTCGACTGGCTGATGCCCGCCATGGACGCCTATCGGTCGCTGTGGCCGGAAGTCGAACTCGACATCATTTCCGGATTCGTCGTCGATCCCCTGCCGCTGCTCGATCGCGGCGAGGCCGAGCTCGCCGTCATTCACGACCCGCGCGAAGCCCACCCCAATGTGGTGTTCAGCCCTTTATTTCGTTATGAAAGCGTGGCTCTCATGAGCCCGCGGCACCGTTTGGCCGCCAAGCCCTGGGTGGCGGCCGCGGATTTCGCGGATGAGACGCTCATTACCTATCCGGTGCCGGACGAAATGTTGGACGTGATGAAACACTGCCTCACGCCGGCGGGAATCAGTCCCAAACGGCGGACGGCTGAATTGACGGTGGCCATTCTGCAGCTGGTGGCCAGCGGACGCGGCATTGCGGCGCTGCCCTCCTGGACCGTGGGCAACTACATCGAGCGCGGCTATGTGGTCTCCCGGCCCATCGGGCCCGACGGACTGCGCTGCGACCTGTATGCCGCGACCACCACCGCCGGCGCGGACGCCTCCTATATAAGGGAATTCATCGCCCTCACCCGCACTCAAAGCCTGACTGAACTGGCGGGCGTCTCCGCCTTGTAGCGCTCGACGCGATCGCGGCGCTCGCCACGCGCGCCTTTCTCTCGCTTCTGCCCCACGCCGCGCGCGCTGCGCCCGGCTAATCCCTTGATTTATCGACCCTCAGAAATCCTTCAGCAAAGCCTTCGAATAGGTTTAGGACTTCGCGCCCCCGTCCGTTGCAAAACCTCTCCCACGCCGGCGGCGCCCATGGCCGCACGGCGACTGAGACCAACAACCATTTTTGAGGAGTCGATCATGAAGACCAAGCTAGTAAAGAATCTGCGCGCGGTGATTCATTGCGCCATCGGCGGGGCCGCTCTGTGCACCCTGCTGGGCACGGCGGCGGCGGATGAGCCGCTCCCGACCCGGACCGTCAAGTACGCCGACCTCGACATTTCCCAGATGGCAGGCGCCCAGGTGCTGTACCGGCGCATCGAACTGGCGGCGCTGCAGGTGTGCCCGTTCGGCGATCTGCGCAACTTCTCCGCCCGGCCGGCGCATGACAGCTGCGTCAAGCAAGCCATCGACAACGCCGTGAAAGGCGTCAATTCGCCGATGTTGAGCTCGCTGCACGTGAGCCGCGCGCTGCATCTCGCCAGCAATTGAACGAACCCATCTGAACAAATTGACCCATTAGGAGAGTCTCATGAACACTCAATCAATTCTTCGCGCCGGCATGCTCGCGGCAATTTGCAGCATCGGAACGCTGGCGGCTGTCGCCGGGGCGGCACCAAGCTCGACTCCGGTAGTGCACAGCACCTCGGTATCGCTGTCCGATCTCGACCTCTCGACCACGGACGGCCGGCGCATGGCGCGCGACCGTCTGCATGAGACGGCGCGGCGCCTGTGCTCTCAAGTGGCCGCCAGTCAGGACCTGTCGCATCAGGCCAACTTCGTGGCTTGCGTGGACGCCACGCTGGCGAATGCCTTGAGGCAACTCGACACACCAACCCGCGAGGCAGTCGCCGAGAAGGGCAAAACCTGGGGAGTCGCCGCGGCTCCGCCGATCATGGCGCAGAAAACTCCAGAGCCTGCGAAGACGCGCGCCGCGACGGTGTGGCTCGGCGACCTCGATTTATCGACCCCCGAAGGTGTGCGCACCGCGCGTTCGCGCGTGCACGAGGCAGCGCGCCGGCTGTGCGAACAGGTGAGCGACCTGGATGACCGCTCGCGTCAGGCGAACTACGTCGAATGCGTGGATGAGTCCACCTCGGCGGCGCTGCGGCAATTGCCGAGTCCGGCGCTCGCCGCCGCGCAGAATGCGCGGCAAGGCGGCGCCACGCCCTGATGCAACGGCAGGGGCCAACAGCGGCGGCTTGCAGTTCGTTTGATGACGGCTGCAAGTCGCCGGCTGACTTCTTCCGGGCATATACTGATTGGCCCGAGGAGTCGCCGATGCCGGCAGAGAAATACAACGGCCCCATTCAAGTCGGCGAGTGGCTCGTCGATGCCGCGGTGGATACGATTTCGCGTAACGGCGAGACCCAGAAACTCGAGCCACGCACCATGCGGCTGCTCATGTGCCTGGCCGACTCGACCGGCGCCGTCGTCAGTCTCGACCAACTGCTCTCCGACGTGTGGACCGGCGTCGTCGTGGGACCCGCATCGGTCTATCAAGCCGTCTCGCAATTGCGCAAGATCCTCGGCGACACCGATCCTCAGCCTACTTATATCGCCACCGTGCCGCGCAAGGGCTATCGACTGATCGCCTCCGTTCGGCCGATGGCGCCGCCGGCACCGGCCGCCAGTACCGGCGAGGCCGGCGCCGCTGTGTTTCTCGAACGCCGGTTGGTCCCAGCGGCTGTCCCGGCCGTTGTCCCGACGGTTGTTCCGCCGCGCAAGCGCCGGCTCCGCGGGTGGCTGGTTGGCGGCGTTGGGCTGATCGCACTCGCGGCGCTCGCCTGGGTGCCGCTGCGCCGGTGGCTGTACCCTCCGGCGACGGCAGACTCCATCGTGGTGCTGCCGTTCATCGACATGACCGCGGAGAAAGGTGATCAGCCGTTTTGCGATGGCCTCACCGAGGAACTTTCCAATTGGCTGGCGCAGATTCCGGCCCTGCGGGTGGTCGCGCGCACCTCCGCGTTCGCGGTGCGCGGACAGGGCAAGGACATCCGCGAAATCGGCAAGACGCTCGACACCAACCACGTCATCGAAGGCTCGATGCGCAAGTTCGGCGATCATATGCGGGTCACCGTGCAGCTCATCGATGCCCGCAACGGCTACCACCTGTGGTCAGCCAACTACGACCGGCCGATGGACGACACCATTAAAATGCAGGAGGACATCTCGCGTTCGGTCGCGCAGAACCTGCAGATCCGGCTGACTGAGGATACGAATCAGCGCTTTGCCGCGCGCCGCACCGCCAATCCGCAGGCCTATCAAACCTACCTGCTCGCCCGACACTTCCAGCTACTGCGCACGCCCGAGTCGACCACGCATGCCATTGAACTCTACAAGCAAACCCTGGCCGCGGATCCTGGGTTTGCCCTCCCCTACGTGGGGTTGAGCTATGCGCTGCTCAATCAACGTTACTTCGACAACAGTCCGGTTGCCGATGCCGCGGCGGCCATCGAACCGATGATTGCGGCGGCGCTGCGCATCGATCCGCGTCTGTCCGACGCCTACGCCGTGCGTGGGGCGTTGCGCGACGATCAATCGAGGTTGACAGAGGCTCTCGATGATCTGCATGTCGCGATCGCCATCAATCCGAACGACAGCGGCGCCTTCGGCGAGATCGCACGCATCTTGCTCGTCGACGGGCGGCCGCGCGAAGCGCTGTCGGCTGCGGTGCGTGCCGCCGCGCTGGATCCGCTCGACTTCAAGCCGCAACTCCAGCGGTGCACGGCGCTTCAAGACCTGGCGCGCTACGATGACGCCGTGGTCGCCTGCGAACGCGCGCGGGTGCTGCAACCCGACAGTCCGCTGCCCGCCGATGAATTGGCCTGGCTTGCCGGCGCACGCGGACACCTCGATGAAGCCCTGCGTTGGAACGCGGAATCATTGAAGGCAATGCCGGGCTACTTTGATCCCTACTGGACGCGCGCGGATTTCTTTCTGGCCTTGGGACTCGCCGCGCGCGCCCGGGAAGCCATCCAACAGGGCCGCGCCGCCACTCACGATGACGACAGTGCCAACGCGGCGCTCGCCAACGTCGTTTACCGCGAACAGGGTTCGGAGGCGCTGCGGGCCTACCTGTCGGCGGTGCCGCTGGATCAATCGCCCCACGCACTCGATCTGCTGCAAGCCGCCTATTCACGGCTGCTGCTGGGCGAGCCTGCCGCGGTCAAACCGCTCATCACCCGCGCCCTGGCGGCGCCGGATCGGGCTCCCGGTCTCGAAGAGACGCCGTGGTATGCCAGATATGGCGTCTCCTATCGAATCGATCTCGCCGCAGCCGAACTCGACACCGGGGATCGCGCGTCGGCGCTGCGCGAGTTGGATCTGCTGCAGGCGATGTTGGACCGAATGATCGCCGCCGGCGTTGAACGCTCCGGGACCTACGAGCTTCGCGCAAAAACCCAGGCGCTGCGCGGCCACCCCGACGATGCCATGCGCGATCTTGAGCGGGCGGCTCAGCTAGGCTGGAGACGCGTTTGGTGGGCGGAGCACGAGCCCTACCTGCAGTCGCTGCGTTCCCGAGGCGATTTTCGCAAGCTCATGACCGATGTTGGCCGTTCCAACAACCGGCTCATCGAGAAGCTTGCCGCGGGCCTTTGACGTTACCGGAATCGGTAGCCGATCCACAAAGCAAATTCGGCGAGCTGCAGGACCAGGTGCGGACCGGGACCGTGGTGCCCGCCGGCCGCGGCGTACTCGATCGGGTTACCGTGTCCGAAGCCGGAGGCGCTGGCCGCCTCGTCCCTAAATTTCTCGCCAATGGCCAATCCCATGTCGACGATGGCTTGGCGGTACATTTGCTGCCATTGCGCGAGGCTGGTGCCCTCCGGAATCTCCGCGAGCAGTTGGCGAAACCTTTGCGCGAAAGCGTCGTTGCTGGACATGTTCTAATTCTCCCTGTGAAACACGGGCGGATCACCACTGTCTATATCTCACCGCCGCCGTGAATGCCATATTTTTAGGCTTGTGTGCGATGCCGCATGCGCCGCCGTTTCACGGTCCGTCCGGCGCCGCCACGATGGCCTGCCAATTGATCAGCGCATTCCACAGCATGCGCTGATCGCCGCGGTTCAAATCCCGATACAGCGGATTAAAATTGAAGGCGACCACATGCCCTCGCCCCACCGGCATATCAAGGATGGCCGGCCGGCCGATCAGATTCTCTTCGCCCCAGACTTGGCCGCTGACCAAGAAGGGCGCGCCATCCCCGCTGCCCCACTGCAGCACCACATGACGGGCATCCACCGGGCCGTCGAGACAGGTGGTGCAATAGGCCATGCGCAGCCAGCGCCGCGGCATGGCATACAAGGCGAAGTTTTGGCGAAACACATAGCTCGAAGCCGGATACCCATAGGCGATGGGATGATCGGGGCGCGCGAAATTCACCCGCACATGCGATCCCGGAGTGCGGGTGACCGCGTCCTGCGACGCGGCCGCCGCCGCGGCGCCGCCGCCGGCCGCCACCCGCGGCACCCCGCCCGAATCGCGGCGCACGCCACGCACGATGCCGCCCTCGAGGGCCAGCATGCTGCCATTCCCCAAGGTGACCATCAGGCCGCCGTGCTCGATGAAGTCCTGGATCTGCGCCAGTCCCTGCCAGCCGACGCCGCCGGTAATGTCATTCGACTCCGCGGGAGTCCCGTGGCTCGGCGTTTGCGGAGTCTTTTTGAAGGGCATCGGCCCCCAGGATTTGGGGATTCCCTGAATCTGCTCCGCCAATTCCAGATCGACGTGGCCGTACAACAGCACGTCGATTTTCTGATGCAGATTGCCGGCGCGGATGTCCTCGTCGCGCAAGTAGGTATAAGGAATTTTGCGTTGATCCAGCGAGTAGCGTACCCAGCCGATGGAATCCGTATCGGCCCAAGGCACCCACAGGCCGAGGCGCGGAACGTTGGCAGAATGATGCGCTACCGGAGGCGCCGCGTCGGCGCTCGCGAATTCCAATCCCATGGGCTCGGCCAGATCGCGCAGCGCCTCGGCGAGGCCGGCCTGCGCGGGAATGATCCATGACCCTGCCGGGTAGGCGCTGCCGCCGGCGGTGAAGGCACGTTCAGCAATCTCGACTTTGACGCGCGCCAGCCGGTAGCGAGCCTCGAAGATACCCTCCTGGCCGGAATCCTTGAGCAGGAACACCGGGCCCCGGCCCAAGACCTGTCCCTTCGGTTGCGGCGGCGACGTCAACGGCACCAGCGTTGCCGTGCGGATGGAAGGGTCGGCCGTGGGCACGACCGTCAAATGATAGAAAGCCGGCAGTTCCCACGACACATCGTCGTAGGGTTCGGTGCCGTTCTTCGGATAGTTCTGCGGCGTGAGCAAATCCACCGCGTAGTTGCGATAGGGTTGATCCAGACGCACCACATAGGTTCCGGCGGGAAAGCTGCCCTCCGTCACCGTCACCGCGGCATCGCTGCGGCTGACTTCGATGTGCTGCGCCTGCAGTCTCGCCACCAATTGCGCGGCCCGCTGAGGGTCCCCCTGATCGGCCGGAATCAGAAACGCGAACGGCGGCTCGTCCAACCCCCGGCGCCAGCTGTGCACGCCCTTGGTATAGAAATTCCGCAGCAGCATGGTCGAGTTGGCTGCCGCATAGTCGAGTGCCGCGAGCATTCCGGTTTCGTTGTAGTTCACATTGTCGCGTGCCGACCACAGAAACTTTCCGGCCGGCGGCGGCAGCACGCGATACCACTCCTTGGAAGTTTCTCCCGCCGGCAGGGTGTGGGCCAGGGTTTCCGCCGTGCCGTTGCCGAAGGTCTCATAGCCGCGGCCGACGGCATTGTGGTTCATGGCCACCGAGTCTAGGAACATGTGCCCGAAACCGTCGCCGAAATTCCAGGTGCTCACGCCGGGCATGCCGAGCCCGGTCATGGTCTCCACCTCGTGAAAGCTCAGGGCCAAGAATTCGCTGAAGGTGATGGGATCGATGTTCGGATTGTAAGGGCCGGTCCCGTTCCACGTCAGCAGCAACGGATTGGCCTCATGCAGATCGTGCACGATGACCGGGTGCCACTCGAAGAACATGCGGCTCACGGCCTTGGTGGTTTCGTGAGTCAATTGATGGGCGTCGCGATTGATGTCCACCATGGCGTACTTGGACCAGTACGGCGGCGATTGACGCGGCAGCGTGTCGCGCTCGGTCTTGCCCTTGAGAAAGCGGTAGAACCATTCGACCTGCTTGTCCCGGCCGTCGGGATTGGACACCGGATTGATCAGCACCACGAGCTTTTCACGGATCCGTCGAATCATCGGCTGGTCAGAGACGGCGAGACGATAGGCGAGTTCCAGCACCGATTCGGTGGATCCGGTTTCATCCGAATGCAGCGCTGCATTGAAGTAATAAAACGGTCGTGAGCGGGCGATCAGTTGTTCGGCCGCTGCGCCGTCGGTGATGCGCGGATCCGCGAGCGCCGCATTGGCGGACTTCAGGGCCTCCAAGTCGGCAATTCCCTGCTCATCGGCGATCGCCAGCAAAATGATCTCGCGGCCTTCCTCGGAGCGGCCGATGGTGAAGACCCGCACCCGCGGCGATGCCGCCGCCAGCGCGCGGCTGTACGCATAGGCCTTGGCGGAATCCACCAACTCGCCCGGCGCCCCGGGGATTCTTTTCAAGAAGGCGCGCGGCGAAGGCACCGTGGAGGATGCGGGAAGATACGCGACCCACGGCGAGAGAAAGCGGGCCTCCGTCGTCGCCTTGGCAATTTCCTCGGCGGAACCGGGTTCTGCGCGATCGGGAGCCACCAAGGATTGGGCGCGCGCGCCGATCGGCGCCGCCAAGGCAATACACATCAACATCAGCAAAGGTCGGTAACGCATGAGTCTCCGCGGGCGTGAATGGATGGCCGCAAACCCGCGGCAGTCTACTACGCCATGACGGCATTCCGGTTATGCTTGAGCGTCGCGGCGGCAACCGCTTCTTCGTGAGGGATTGATGAGAACGTCGCTGCAGAGTTGGCTATTGCTGTTCGCCGCCCTGACGGGCGTGGCGGCGGCGCAAGGTGTGGTGGCGGCGCAAGGCGCGAATGCGCCGCAGGCCGCGGCAGGGCCGGCGGCCGCGGTCGATGCGGCACGTCTCGCGGCGGCAGCGCACGAGCCGGATCAATGGTTCACGCCGGGACGCGACGCCGAGGGCACGTATTTCTCGCCGCTGGATGCCATCAACGACCGCAACGCCGCTCGCCTGGGCTTCGCCTGGGACTACCATCTGGGAACTCGCCGCGGTCTCGAAGGCACGCCCGTGGTGGTCGACGGTGTGATGTACGCACCCGGCAATTGGGGCCGGGTGTACGCGCTCGATGCGGCCAGCGGCAAGGAACTGTGGACCTACGATCCGGGAGTCGACGGTCAGTGGGGCCGCTACGCCTGCTGCGATGTCGTCAATCGCGGTCTGGTGGTTTGGCATGGCCGGGTGTACATCGCGAGCGTCGACGGCTATATGCATGCCATCGATGCCGGCACCGGCAAACGGATTTGGAAATCCGACACGCTGCCGGCCCGCGGCCCCACGGAGTTTCACTATGCCGTCACCGGCGCGCCGGTATTGGCCGGCGATGTGATCGCCATCGGCAACGGCGGCTCGGATTTCAAGGGCGCGCGCGGCTTCATCACCGCCTTGGATCTCGAGACCGGCGCCTTCAAATGGCGGTTCTATACCGTGCCGCGCGATCCTAAATTAGGCGCGCAGGATCAGGCGGATTTGCAGGCCGCCGCGAAGACTTGGTCGCCGGACTATGACTGGAGCAACGGCGGCGGCGGCTCGGCCTGGGACGGGCTCGCGTACGACGCCGCTCTGCATCTGGTCTACATCGGCACGGGCAACGCCACGCCCTACCACGGACGTTACGATCCTTCTCGCAGCGGCGATGAGCTCTATGTGTCATCGATCGTCGCCGTGCACGCCGATACGGGGCGGCTCGCGTGGTACTTCCAGGAAGTCCCCGGCGAGGCCTGGGACTACGACACGGCGAACAAAATGATCCTTGCCGATCTGCCCATCGGCGGCAAGACTCGCCGCGTCATCATGCAGGCCAGCAAGGATGGCTTTTTCTACGTGCTGGACCGCGCCACCGGCGAGTTTCTCTCGGCCAAACCCTTTGCCTACATGAACTGGACCAAGGGACTCGATCCGCAAACGCACCGGCCCATCAAGCAGCCCGCCGCCGATTGGGATAGGGCTCCGGCATTGATCTTTCCCGCCGTGTTTGGCGCGCATGGCTGGCAGCCCATGTCGTACAGCCCGAAGAGCGGCCTGGTCTACATCCCGGTGTTCGATTCTCCCATGATCTTCGTCGACACCTCGCATCGCCGTGCCGGCCTGATCGAGGGCAACTTCGACCTGGCGTTTTTCCTGCCGCAAGACTATGCGCCCAAGGATTTGCAGAGTCTGTTCGGCAAGCTGCCCACGCTGCAGGCGCTCGCGGCGAACGGCCCGCGGCCGCAATCGCGGGGGTTGATTCGCGCCATCGATCCGGTGAGCGGCAAAGTGGCCTGGGAGCGGCAGACGCACAGCCTGTGGGACGGCGGCCTGCTCTCCACCGCCGGCAATGTAGTGGTGCGCGGCGATGCCGCGGGATTCGTCAGTGTGTACACCGCGGATAGCGGCAAACTCATCAAGCAAATCGATGTCGGGACATCGGTGATGGCGGCGCCGATGACCTACCGGGTGCACGGAGTTCAGTACCTGTCGGTGATGGCCGGCAGCGGCGGCGGCATGATGGGACTGCCCTTTCCGCCGGATAGCGCCGCCTACCAGTACGGCAACGAGGGCCGCATCGTGACCTTCCGGCTGGACGGCGGGCCGACCCCGAAACCGGCTCCCGCCATGGATCCGCCCCCGCCATCACGGCCCGCCCGCGAGGGCAGCGCGGCCCAGATCGCTCAAGGCGAAGTGCTGTACAACCGCTACTGCGGGCGCTGCCATACCTTCGGCCGCGGCTTGCTCCCCGATCTGCGCCGCATGTCGCCGGCCACGCAGCAATTGTTCTATGACATTGTGCTCGACGGCGCCTACGCCGCCAAGGGCATGGCGCGCTGGAGCGATGTGCTATCCCGCGGCGACGCCGAGGCCATCCATGCCTACCTGGTCGAGCAAATCTGGCAGCTCAATTAGCCGCCGGCTTTCCGTCCTGCAGCCAATCGGGTTTGAATCCCGAGTCCGCGAGCCAGCGAATGGGCGCCAGCATCGATTGGATGGCCTCGGTCATGTGGCCGAAATCAATGTGCGCAATGTCGTCCGACGGCTGGTGATAGTCCGCATGCAGGCCGAAACTCGACACGGTTTGCGCGATCACACCGCGCAGTGCCAGGGTGTAGTTGTCGGATCGCGTGAAGAACTTCTCCGCGGGATGCGGGTCGGCCACCAGTCTCGCGCCATGCGCGGCCAGCTGCGGCCCCAAGTTGGTCCGCTCCCAGCCCGTCAGCCAGAGCGTGTGCGGCGCGATGCTGGGATCCGGGCGGCCGATCATTTCGAATTCCAGATTGGCGGCGATGCTGGTCAACGGCACCACGGGTTTGTCGACGAAGTACCGCGCCCCATAGCCGCCGACCTCCTCGCTGCCGAACCACGCAAACACCACGGTGCGCTTCAAGGGTTTGCCCTTGGCCAGCGCCTCCGCCAGCGTCAACACCGCGATTGATCCGGAGGCATCGTCGTCGGCGCCGTGAAAAATCCGCTCCGCGCCGCTGTCGCGCGCGCCCAGATGATCCAAGTGCGCGCTCAGCAGAATGATGTCGTCGTTCGCGCGGCTGGAGGTTCCCGTCAGTGCTCCCACGGCATTCCAGGTATGACTGCTCGTTTCCCGGGACTCTGCCGTCAGAGTCGCGATCGACCCTTCGGCGAGCGCCGCCACCGCCGCGTAGGCATCGGCCGCGAGCATGATTTGCGAGGGGCTGTTCTGAACCAGGGCCGCCGGCTCGGCGAGCCCGGCGATTCTCGCGCGCCCGACATTGATGGGGCGCTGCAGAAGTTCGCTCCAATGCGCGCGTCGTGCCGCAGTTTCATGCCAGATCACCAGGGCCGCCGGCCGAATGTCGGCCGCGTTGTCCGGCGGCGCATCGGCGGGCATGAGCAAGGTCGCGCCCGGCCGCACCGCGGTGCCCGCCCCGTACTTCTGCAGCGGGCCCTGGGCTGAAGCGGCGCTCAATCGCATGACCCACATTTGCTCGCCCTGGATGGACGTGCCGGGAGCGATGCGCAGGATCGGCGCTCCGGTGACCACGGTGCGATCGATCTCCACCGTTTGGACGTAGCCGCCGTTGTCGCCCAGGGCTTTCAGACCGCTGCGCCGCAGCTGCGCCCCGATATAGGAGGCGGTAATCCACTCGTCCCGGCTGCCGCTGCCGCGGCCGTTCAGCGCGTCACCGGCGAAAAACTCCATGTGCGCCCGTACCGTCGATTCGTCGATCCGCTCCGCCGCGCTGGCCGCGATGGGACCGAGTGCGGCGACGGCCAAGAGCACGAAAGCAGACCTGCACGCGATAGTCATGTCATCTCCTGGAATCGTCCCTAATCCAGCGGGCGAGAGTAGCGGATATGCGCCCGCCCCGCGTATGATTCGAGCCTGCGAGGGACGCTAAGAGGAGCTACGCATGCGAGTCTCATTACTGGTGGGAGCTTTGGTCCTTGCCGGGTGCGCCAGTCAGCCGCCGGGCACGTTGTCGGAACATGATGCGGACGCGCAGCGGGTGGCCCTGGCCCTCAAGCATGGCTACAAGGTCACGAACCAGGACGGCGAGGTCATGTACTGCCGCTCTGATTTCGCGACCGCGTCGCACATCCAAAAGAACACCGTTTGCCTGACGGCACACCAGATGGATGAGATCGATCAGGAAAATCAGCGGGTGCTCGATTCGCAGAACAAGTCGAGATCCGCGGGCGCCGGACTCCCGCCCATGAGGTAGCAATGCCATGCCGGTGCCGACCACATGAATCCCGCCGTTGAGCAATGCGATGTGGCGGTGATCGGCGGCGGCCCCGGCGGCAGCACCGCGGCGGCATTGCTGGCGCGCCTCGGCCACAAGGTCATCGCGCTGGAAAAAGCGCATCATCCGCGTTTCCACATTGGTGAATCGCTGCTGCCCATGAATCTGCCGGTGTTCGAGCGGCTCGGCGTGCTCGACAAGGTGCGCGCGCTCGGCGTGCTCAAGCCCGGCGCCGATTTCGAGTCGAGCAATGAGCACGGCTACAGCACCTATGCGTTTGCCCGTGCGCTCGGCGGCAGCCCGCCGCATGCCTATCAAGTCTGGCGGCAAGACTTCGACAAGATGCTGTATGACCATGCGCGCGACAGCGGCGCGGATGCGCGCGAGGGCCACGAAGTGGTCGCGGTGGATCAACAGGGTCCGAGCGAACTGCGGCTCGATGTGCGGACCGACGACGGTCTTGCCTACTGCATTCAAGCGCGCTATGTGATCGATGCCAGCGGCCGGGATGCATTCCTGTCCGCCAAGAAGAAGCTGCGCCGCAAGAACCAACGGCATCAGAGCGCAGCCATTTTCGGTCATTTTCGCGGCGCCGAGCGCCGCCCGGGCGAAGACGCCGGCAACATCAGCATCTACAGCTTCGCGCACGGCTGGATGTGGATGATTCCGCTGCCCGGCGACGTGATGAGCGTGGGTGCGGTGTGCTGGCCGGACTATCTCAAGGAGCGCAAGGGACGAACCCTGGAATTCCTGTTCGATACCCTCAAGCTCAGTCCCGCCCTGTGGCAGCGGCTCGAGAAGGCCGAACTCATCGGCAATGCGGTACAAGTGACCGGCAACTACTCCTATGACTCCGCGTGCATGGGCGGCCGCGGCTGGATCATGATCGGCGACGCTTTCGCCTTTCTCGATCCGGTGTTCTCCTCGGGTGTCTATCTGGCGATGTTCGGCGCCGAGCAGGCGGTGGAGGTGGCGGACGCCGCCTTGCGCGACCCGTCCCGCGAGGCGGCACTGCTGCGCAGGCTGGAGAAGCGCCTGCGCGCCGGCATGGCGCGTTTCTCCTTCTTCATCTATCGCTTCAACGGCCCGATCATGCGGCAGATGTTCCGCTCACCGCAAAATACCTTGCAGCTGGAGCAAGGCGTGATCTCGATGCTCGCCGGCGATTTGTTCGACACGCCGAGGGTGCTATGGCGCCTGCAACTGTTCAAACTGATCTATGCGGTCAACGGCCTGTTTCACTTCCGGCACTGGCGCGCCGGGCACAGGTACCGGCTGGCGCAGGCGCGCGCGCCGTTCACCGGCGGCAACACGCCCTTCGACCGGTGAAGCCTCGAGAATGAGGGCCTGCGCACCGCACTCCGACAGAGTGCGCGCGGCAATCGGCGCCGCGGCGAACAGGGTCACCTTGGTCAATGCGTCGGCGGTCATGCAATCGGCCGCGCGGACCGTGATGCCGCGGTTGCCCACATAGGGCTCTGCGCTGCGGGGGTTCACCAGCGCCGACACCGTTCGGCCCTGCGTGCAGCGGCGCGAGAAATAGGCTCCGGAGGTGGCAAGCGCTGCATTGCGCAGCGTGACGGGGTGGGCCGCGGCGGCTGGCATGCAAGGATGGCGCAGATGGATGGTCTGCGGAGTGGGTCCGGCGACGCGTAAATCCCCGCCGGCATTGACGATGATGTCCGCCCCGTCCAGGGTCTGCAGCGATTGCACGGCCAGGTCGACCGCGTAGCCCTTCGCGATCCCACCCAGGTCGAGGCGCAGCGGGCGCAGGAAGCGCACCTTGCCGTCGGCGGCAAGCTCGACATCGCGCCAGCTGGCCGCGGCATCGACGCTTCCGGCGCGGCGCGGCAAATAGCCCCAAGCTTCAAGCCTCGGCGCGACACAGGGATCGAAGGCGCCGTCGCTCGAGCGCGCGAGGCGCAGCGCGGTTTCCAGCACGCGGTAGGTATGCGCATCGACTTGGCGCGCGCCATGCACCGCCTCCCGGTTGAGCCGCGACAGCTCACTGTCCGGGTCTTGATAACTCAGCAGCGCCTGCACCCGTTCGATGACGGCAAACGCAGCGTCGATCGCCGCATGCAGCGCGCGCTCGGAGCCCACGGCGGACAGGCCGATGTCGACCACGGTGCCCAGCAGCGGGCGCGCGCGGCGCAGTTCGGTCCGCGCCGTTTCAGCGGCCGGCGATGGCGATTGCATAGGTTGACAGCAGCCGACGGATGCCGTCGGTCACGTGCGCGCAAGACAGGGTGGCGCCGCTGATGTTTTGAACGCCGCGGCCGATGCGCAGCGCATCGCCGTGCTGCCGGCCCGTGAACTGCGCCAGCCAATGCACATTGCGCACCTCGCCGCCGTAGGCCTCGCGATATTCCAAAATCTCGGTTTGCCGCACCTTGCCGTCGCGGCCCAAGGCAACGGCATAGGTGATGAGATCGTGCTTGCCGATGACGGCATCGACGAAGAAATAGCCATCATCGGCCGTCCACGCCCGCAAGCCGCCCGCATACACCTTGACGCCCGAGTCGCGCTCGATCGCGGCAATGTCCGCGGCGCTCAATACCAGCGGCAACGGCGTCAACGCTTGTCCCTTGAACATCAGCTGCTGCGCCTGCTCGACGCTCATGTACACCAACGCCTGCGCCGGCGCGCACACGGCCGCCGCGGCCAACGGTATGACAACGATGGGGAAACCGGGATGCATGGCTAGAAGCTCAAACCCAGTCCCAGATCGAATCGCGTGAGGTCCTTGTTCACGTCGAAGGTTTGGTAGTCGAGCTTGAGGACGATGTGCGGCGTCACATAGAAGTTGGCGCCGAAAGTCCAGACTCGGTCGCGCGGTTGCGGCCAGGGCCTGCCGTCCGCGGCGAGCCCCGCGGGAACGGTGGCAAACCCGGTGGGAATCCCGTCGAAGGAGGCGCCCATGTCGTAGTGTTCCCAGCGCGCGAAGGGAGCCAGGCGGTAGCCATTGCCGTCTTCCCAAACGGTGTATGCGCCTTGCAGATAGTAGCCGAGGAACTCCGACGGCAACGGATTGGATGCCCCGGCATTGTCCACATTGAAGGTTGCGGTGTTGGAGATGCGGCCTCTGGCATACACCGCCGAAATTTCCGCGGCTCCCGGAGTCCAACGCGCATGGCCCTCCCACAGAGTGACGCGCTCACTGGGCAAACAGGCCGGGACGGACGGCACCGCGGCTTCACCGGTGAATATCGCGGCGCCGGCCAGCAGTCCCGGAATGCCCGTATAGTTCACCGACAGGTACTGCGACAAGTGATGCGCGTTCGCCAGCGACAGCTCCTGATGCGTGGCCTGCAGGGGCGCGACGTCATTGTCCTCGAGTTCCAAGGCCGTGCGGTACTGCGGGTCCTCCGGATTGATTTCCCAGCCGCCGAGATTGAGGCCCGTGGTCACGCCCACATCCCAATTCAAGCCCATCTGCGTGTTGCCGTGCAAGCCGACGCCGCCCTCGCGCCAGGTGCTCGGAATGATCAAGGTTTCGACGAAGTTGCGCTGCACGCCATAGAAGTTGGTCGGCTCGTGATGCTCATTCAGCAAGCCGAACGGCATGAGGAACAGGCCGCCCTTGATCGATGCCCACGGGGTCAGTTGGTGGTCGACGTAGAATTGCTCCACTTCGAACTCACCCTTGTCGTCCGCCGACGCCACGGCATGCTCCACCTCGTACTCGGAGTTGAACACGGTGCGGTCGTCGAAGCGGTAACCGATGCCGAAGACGGCGCGCGCCAGGTCGAATTGCGTGTCCGTCGCCACGTGCGTCGGATGAGTGTAGTAAATCTCGCCGTAACCCCACAGGCTGAGATTCTCGGAGATGCCGGCAGAGCCGGTCGCGGACGCCGCGGCGACGCCTGCGGCCTCTACCGGCCGCTGTTGCCCCGACGGCTGCGCCGACTGCTGCTGCACGGCCGACTGTTGTTGCACGGCCTGCTGCTGCTGTGCCGAGGCCAGCGTCTCGTTCTGCAGCTTGAGTTCGCGCACCTGCTGCTTCAGCGCAGCCAACTGCTCTTGCATTTCATCGAGCTTCTGTTCCAACTTCTGCACCCGGTCGGGAGCGGCCGGCGGCGTATCCGCCGCGTGCGCCGCCGGCAGCAATGCCGCCGCGGTCAATGACAGAGCGAAGAACTGATTCCGGATGGCGTTCATGGGTTGGCGGTCCTCGAGGGGATTAAGGGGTGACGGCGCCGTCGAGCGCCGCCTGGCATTGAGCCGGCAACACCAGGGCATCGGGGTTTTTGGGATCGAAGCCATCGTCAAGCGTGCACAGGAACGTGATCAGGTCGTTGATCTCGCCGGCATCCAGCGCCGGCTGTCCGCCCAGCGCCCGGTTGTAGGGAATTTCCAGGGTGTTGACGTTGCCCAGGTAACCCGCATCGCTGGCGGGCTGATGAATGTTGACGGTGAACTGGCCGCCATACAGGCTCGGCAGATCGTCGAACTTGGTGACGCTGCCGTCCGCGGTGGTCGGATAGAACTGATCGGGATTGGTATCGCGCCGCACGTAGAAGCCGACCGCATCCTTCAGCGTGGTGAACCGGCCGTTGTGAAAGTAGGGTGCGGTGCGCGCGATATTGCGCAGAGTCGGCACCTTGAATTGCCCGCACAGGCTGGACAGATTCATGGCCCCGTCGTTGCGCAGCGGTCCGCAAATCCCGAGGTCGTAGTAGCTCTGTATGCCGTCGTCGCTGTTGATGGGCGTGTATGCCGGCGCGCTGGCCGCAGTATTGGCCGGAATCTTGATATTGCGCGGCACGCCGAGATTGTCGAAGCTGAAATCCGTGAACAGGGCCGGTGTGACCCCGTCGCCCGACGTGCTCGGATGGCAGGCGGAGCAATTGCCCTTGGTGGGGTCGTTGAACAGCGCGAGCCCGCGCAGCTCTTGCGCGGTGAGCGTTGCTTGGCCCCGCAGCCAGTTATCGTACTTGCTCGAGAAGGGATGAAATTCCGCGCTCTCGGTTTCGAAGGCGCCAAGCGCCTGGCCCATACGCTGCAGCGCCGTTGGCGCATCGTTCAATATGTCGGCCCCGTACAGCGCCATGAAATCCGCGGCATAGGGCCGCCCCTTGAGCCGCTCGATCACCGCGGCGGCGTCGGCATTCGCCATCTCGAACGGTGTGATGAAGGGCTGAATCGCCTGGTCGGCCAGCGTCGCCGCACGGCCGTCGCGGAAGAAGCCGCCGTTGGGGCTGCCGTCGGCATCAAAATAAAAAGCCGGCGCGAACGAGGCGTACATGAGCGAGGGCGCATTGCGGAATCCCGGCTCATCCATGTGAGCGCCGCCCAAGGGGACCGGCAAACCATGGTCCGGGCCGTCAGCGCTTGGATCGGCGGCAAATGCATAAGCCGCCACGTGGCAGGTGGCGCAGGACTGCTGCCCGGACACCGACAGCGCCTGATCCACGAAGATTTTTTCGCCGAGCTGCGCGGCCGCGGAGAGCGGCTGATCGGCGCTGCCGCTGCCGCCGCCGCCGCCGCCGGCGGACGCCCCGCCGCCGCAGGCGCACAGCGATGCCAATGCGGCCAGCAGGGCCACTGACATGAGTACGGAGCGCGGCTGCAGAGTGCGGTCATTCATACGATTGCAGCCCACGGTCTTTGCGCCGCGCGGCTCCCTAAGCAATAACAATAATACGAACTATAATAAGAATGATTCTTATTCGCAACTAAAATCCACGTGCACCCCGCAAGCGAGGCTCAGGATGGCGCTACGCCGGGGGCAGCGGATCGCCCTGCGCGCGCAGGCGCGGACGGCCAATTCTCTTGGCAATTCGGTGGGTTAGGTAGGCGAGCGGAATCGCCAGCCCGAGGATCCAGTGAGTCAAGGACACCACGTCGCGCGCCCGCTCATCCCCGACGTAGTAGAGCAAGTAGCCGCTGACGATCAACAGCAGCAGCGAGCCCAACAGCGCGCCGCCGCTCCACCGATGAACTCCCCGAGTCCAGGCCTTGACGACATGCATGCTCCACAGCAGGCCGCCGGTCCAAGTCGCCAGCAATGCAAAGCCGCCATGCGCCTTCAGCCACCAGAGTTCGGCAGAGCTGGGCAACCCAAAGGCGTCCTGCGATTTGATGAAGTAATGCGCGATGAGCCAGCCGACGCCCGTCGCCCAGACGCCGCTGCCCACGCAGTTGATCCAGATCCGGGTTCGCTTCGCCAAATGAATTCGCGACATGCCGTATTCTAAACATACGCTAGGGTTCGTAGCCGTCGGTGAGCGTTTTCAAGAACAACACGATGTCCGCGATGTCAGCCTCACTCAAGGCAGGCCGCTCGCCGGCGTGCCGGTCGAAGGGCGCCTGCACCTCGACATTGCCCTGATACTGCTGCGGCAGATCGTCGAATCTCACGGCAGCGCCGTTCACCGCGCGTGGATACCATTTCTGCGGCTGCGTGTCCCGCTCCGCATAGAAGCGCACCACGTCATCCAGCCGGTGAAACACGCCGTTGTGGAAGAACACGCGGCGCGTCGCCGTATTGCGCAGCGAGGGCGTGCGGAACAGGCCGCAATAGTGGGGCCTGTCCGCCAAATCGGTGCGCAGCGGCCCGCACAGCCCGAGATCGAAGTAGCGCTGTTCTGCATTCGCGGGAATGGCCCGGTTGCGCGGTGCCCCGAGCGCCGCATAGCCAAAATCCGTGAATGGCGGGAACGCGCCCTTGGTGATGCCGCTGGGGTGGCAGCGCGCGCAATTGCCGCGGGCCGGATCATTGAAGGCGGCAAGGCCGCGCAATTCGCCGGCGCTCAGCGACGCCTCGTGCCGCAGCCAGGCGTCATACTTGCTGCTATAGGGATAGAACTCGGCGGGACTTTGCTCATAAGTCTCGAGCGACAGGAGCACGGCCTTGAGACCCGTGGCCGCCTCATCCAGCACGCGCGCGCCGAAGGCGCCACGGATCAGCGGCGCGTAGCCCGCCCGCCGCACTCTGCCGACCACCTCCTCCGCGCTCCGGTTCGCCATCTCAAACGGCGAGAACAACGGCAGGCGCGCTTGCTCGTGCGCCGATTGCGCCCGGCCGTCCCAGGTGCGCCCGCCGGCCGGCCCCTGATCGATGCCGTCATCCTCTTCGTCGTCGACATAATGCTCGGTGAACGGCGGGATGTTCTGCGTGTACCTCAGCGAGGGCACGGCGCGCACGCCGGGGCGCCGCCCGTCGCTGCCGCCGAACTGCACCGGCACATCGTTCGGCGGACCCAAGGCATGCTGCGGGTCGTGGCAGGTCGCGCAGGCCACTTTGCCCGAGGCCGACAAGGAGGCATCGAAAAACAATGCACGGCCGATCTCGGTCATCGCCGCCGCCGTGGGCACCTTGTCGAAGGAATCGGCATAAAACGGCGCCCCCGTGCGGTCCACACCGGCGGCAGCGGCGGTACCGCCCGCGCCGCCGACCAACGCCGCATAGGAAATTCCCACTAGGCCGGCCCAGACTAGTGCTGCGCCCACTCCCGCTCGGCCGTGCGAATTACGCATCGTCGCTGGGTGCTTGGCTCTACCCTGGGCGATTCGTCGACTGACGGCGAAGATGCGCCGCAATCCGCCGCAAACGAGGATTTCTCGCCTCCGCCCCGGCGTTGAAATCCAGCATGTCTTGCAAATCCTGTAAACGCTGCGCGTAAGTAGACTTGAGCGCCATGCGCAGCCGATTGAGCTCCGCCGCCTCGAAGCTGCCGGCCGGCGGATCCAGTTTGCCGTTCATTGAAGCGACTCCTTACTCATCGAGAAACTGTTTGATTTTCTCGAGTTGTTCAATGTCCAGCAGGTCCTGCGGACGGTTTGCGTTACGCTTCATTGAGATCAAGTGATCTTTGGTGAAGCGTTGGTAGCCGTGCAAGTTCACGGCCACGCCTCCGACGACCACATAGCGCACTCCGGTCGTCTGCAACGCCGCGAAAATAGTGTCGAACTGGGTCACACTTCAAATATACCACCCAAGTTGCAGGCCGACTGAAGGGGTGTACACGCCGCACCCCAAAAGGCATCAGTGCACCGAGCTGCCGCGGTCGCCCGCCACCGAGGCGCTGAAGAGTTGCTCGATATCCACCGCGTCGAAGACATAGGCGCGATTGCAGAAGTCGCAATGGACTTCGACTTGCCCGCGCTCCGCCAGAACCGAACGGCTCTCCGCCTCGCCCAGACTCTGCAGCATGCTGCCGACCCGCTCGCGCGAGCAGCGGCAGCGGAAATAGACCGGCGCCGGATCGAATAGCCGCAGGTCGTCTTCGTTGAACAGGCGGCGAAGTATTTCTGCGTCGCTGAGCGCGCGCAGCTCTTCGGCCGTCAGCGTTTCGCCGATCAGCTGCACGCGCCGCCACGCGTCATCGACGGCGTCGGCAATGGCGGCGGTCCCCGGCAGGTCCTCGCCGGGAAGCTTCTGCAGCAGCATTCCGGAGGCGCCCTGCGCATCGGCATGCAGCCACAGCCGGGTCGGCAGCTGCTCGGAATTCTCAAAATAAACCTGCAGCGAGTCGGCCAGGCGTTGGCCCACGATCGGCACGATTCCCTGATAGCGCTGCGCGCCGTCGTCCGTTTCCAAGGTCACGGTCAGATTGCCGGCGCCGATCAAATCCGCGATGGGCGCCGCATCCATGTCCGCGCCCGCCTCCACCGTCGGCGCATCCCGGAAGCGCGCCAGCCCGCGCACCCCGAGGCCGCTGGTGCACTGCGCCAGCAGCAGATGCACGGGTCCGTCGCCCTGCAATTGCAGCGACAACACCCCCTCGAATTTGATGGTCGCGGCCAACAGCAACGAGGCCGCCACCGCCTCGCCCAGGGCATCGCGGATCGCCGCCGGGTAGTCGCGATGCTCGATCAGCGCGCGCCAGGCCGAATCCAGATGTACCAAGTGTCCGCGGATCGGGTATCGCTCGAACAGGAAGCGATGCAGACAGTCGCGGTCATGCATCTACGGACCCTGCAGCTTGACCTTGAGCAATTCATTGAGCTGCGCCGGATTCGCCTTGCCGCCGGTCGCCTTCATCACTTGGCCGACGAAGAAGCCGAACAATTTGTCCTTGCCCGAGCGATAGTCCGCGAGTTGCTTCGGGTTGGCGGCGATCACGGCGTCGATCACCCCTTCAATGGCGCCCGAGTCGGTGATCTGTTTGAGGCCTTGCGCCTCGATGATGGCATCCGCGGACTTAGCAGAGGACCACATCGCCTCGAATACCTCCTTGGCGATCTTGCCCGAGATGGTCTGATCGACGATCCGCGCCAGCAATCCGCTCAATTGCTGAGGCGAGACCCGCGACGCCGTGATGTCGACATTGTCGCGATTCAGCGCGCTCGACAATTCGCCCATCACCCAGTTGGCGGCCAGTTTGGCATGCGCCGCGCCGACCTCGCCCACCGCCGACTCGAAGTACGCGCCGAGTTCGCGGCTCGCGCTTAAATTCCCGGCATCGTATGCCGACAGCGCGAAATCCCGTGCGAAGCGCGCCGCCTTGTCGTCGGGCAGCTCCGGCAGAGTCGCGCGTACCGCGCTGATGAACGGCTCGTCGATTTCGACCGGCAGCAGATCCGGATCCGGGAAATACCGGTAGTCGTTGGCCTCCTCCTTGGAACGCATCGGGCGGGTCTCGTCCTTGTCCGAGTCGTACAGCCGGGTCTCCTGCACCACCGTGCCGCCGCTCTCGAGCAGCTCGACCTGCCGCGCGACCTCGTAGTGAATCGCCTTCTCGACGAAGCGGAACGAGTTCAAATTCTTGATCTCGGCGCGCGTACCGAATTTCTCGCGGCCGCGCGGCCGCACCGACACATTGGCGTCGCAGCGAAACGATCCCTCTTGCATATTGCCGTCGCAGATCTCCAGGTAGCGCACCAGCGTGTGGATTTTTTTCATGTACGCCACCGCCTCCTTGGCCGAGCGCATGTCGGGCTCGGAGACGATTTCGAGCAACGGTGTGCCCGCGCGATTCAAGTCGATGCCGCTGGCGTGCGCCAGACCCTCATGCAACGACTTGCCGGCATCCTCCTCCAAATGCGCGCGAGTGATGCCGATGGTCTTGACGGCGCCGTCGTCGAGCATGATGGCGAGCGTGCCGCGCTTGACCACGGGCAGTTCGTACTGGCTGATCTGATAGCCCTTGGGTAAATCGGGGTAGAAGTAATTCTTGCGCGCGAATACCGAGCGGCGCGCCACCTCGGCGCCGATGCTCAGGCCGAACTTGACCGCCATGCGTACGGCATCGGCGTTCAGCACCGGCAGCACGCCGGGATACGCCAAATCGACCAGGTTGGCCTGGCTGTTCGGCGGCGCGCCGTAGGCCGTCGCCGAGCCTGAGAAGATCTTCGATTTCGTGGCCAGCTGGGCGTGAATCTCCAGCCCGATGACGACTTCCCAATCGCTCATTGCGCGTACCCGCGCGGCATTTGCGTATGCCAATCCGTGGCCGTTTGGAATCGGTGCGCCGCATTCAGCAGCTTGGCCTCGGAAAAGTGCGGCCCGATCAGCTGCAGGCCCATGGGCAGGCCGTCGACGAAGCCGCAGGGCAGCGACAGCCCGGGCAGCCCCGCGAGATTGGCGCCGATGGTGTAGATGTCGTTCAAGTACATGGTGATCGGATCGTCGACCTTGGCGCCGATGGCAAAGGCCGGGGTCGGCGTGGTGGGCCCGATCAAGAGGTCTGCCTGGGTGAAGGCGGCGCGAAAATCGTCCGTGATCAGGCGGCGCACTTTTTGTGCCTTCAGGTAGTAGGCATCGAAATACCCGGCCGACAACACGTAGGTGCCGGTCATGATGCGGCGTTTGACTTCGGCGCCGAAGCCCTCGCCCCGCGAGCGCTTGTACAGGTCCATGAGATCTACGGGGTTGGCGCAGCGATAGCCATAGCGCACGCCGTCGAAGCGCGAGAGATTCGAGGAGCACTCGGCCGGGGCAACCACATAGTAGGTGGGTACCGACATGGGCAGATGCGGCAGACTGACCTCCACGGTCTCGGCCCCGAGGCTTCGATAAATCTTCAAGGCGTCGTGAATCAGCGCCGTGTTGCGCGCCTCCAGACCGTCGAAGAACTCACGCAATAGCCCAATTTTCAGGCCCGCGAGCGGCTGATCCAGGCCGCCGGCGTAATCCGGAACCGGGGTGTCGATGCTGGTTGAATCTCTGGGATCGAAGCCGGCCATGACTTGCAGCACCGCGGCCGCATCCGCCGCGGAGCGCGCGAGCACGCCGGCCTGGTCGAGACTGGAGGCGAACGCGATCATGCCGTAACGAGACACCCGTCCATAGGTCGGTTTGACGCCCGTCACACCGGTCAGCGCCGCCGGCTGACGGATGGAGCCGCCGGTATCCGTGCCGGTGGTATAGGCCGCCAGGCGCGCCGCCGCCGCGGCCGCCGACCCGCCCGACGAGCCGCCGGGCACCTTGGTTAGATCCCAGGGATTCTTGACGGCGCCGTAGTAGCTGGTTTCGTTGGAGGAGCCCATGGCGAACTCGTCCATGTTGGCCTTGCCCAACATGACCGCGCCGGCCGTCTTCAAGCGCGTCACCACCGTCGCATCGTAGGGTGCGATGAAGTTGTCCAGCATGCGCGAACCGCAGCTGGTGCGTACCCCGTCCGTGCAGAAAATGTCTTTATGAATGAGGGGGATGCCGAGCAATGGCCCCTGCTCGCCCTGGGCCCGTCGGCGGTCGGCCGCCGCCGCTTGGCTCAGCGCCGGCTCGGCGGTCAGGGTGATCAGCGCGTTCAAGGCCGGATTGAAGCGTTCGATCCGGCTCAAGAAGTGCCGGGTGAGTTCAACGCTCGAAATCTGACCGGCACTCAAGGCACGGCCCAGCTCGCCGATGGATAGGTTGTGAAGCATCGTCACTTAAGAATAGCAGGCCTTAAACCAGTGCGGCGGGCCCTACTCGATCACTCGCGGCACGACATACAACCCGGCCTGCACCGCCGGTGCATTGGCCTGGTACTTCTCGTGGTTGTCGCTTTCCGACACCACATCGGCGCGCAGGCGCTGATGCTGGCCATCGAGCGGGTGCGCCATGGGTAGCACTGCGTCGGTTTGCGCACGTGATAATTCGTCGACGAAGTTCACGATGCTCGACAGGCTCTTCACGTACACCGGCATTTCTTGCTCGGTGATGTTGAGGCGCGCGAGGTGTGCGATTTTCTCGACATCTTGGCGGGTCAGGTTCATAGGATTGCGTAAAAGTGCGTGCCATCTCACGCAAAATAAGCCTTCGGGATGATACACGTTGCCTTGTGATATGTCGTGTCGGTTGTTACATTAGCCGATCTTTTTTTAACCCCATTTAGTCGCGAAAAATACCCCATGTTCAAACGCCTTAGAGGTTATTTCTCCAATGACCTCTCAATCGATCTTGGCACCGCCAACACCCTGATTTACGTCCGCGAGCGCGGCATCGTTCTCAACGAACCGTCGGTCGTCGCAGTGCAAGACGAACCCACGCGGGGGGGCAAAATCATCGTTGCGGTCGGGGTGGAAGCCAAGAACATGCTGGGCCGAACGCCGGGCCACATCACG
>Ga0193726_1000380_pt1 | contig 49800 bp, 38 predicted proteins | sample H2c1metaG_FD_144928 | JGI IMG/M metagenome (GOLD analysis project Ga0193726, IMG submission 144928) | Soil microbial communities from a riparian zone of the East river system, Colorado, United States - H2c1 | ecosystem: Environmental > Terrestrial > Soil > Riparian zone | place: USA: East River... | reverse complement strand
AAGAAGACACCGCCGATTCCAAGAATGCGCCCGCGCTGCTCCATTTTGACAGGCGGCTTCGACTTTTCAGGTTGCGGAGATTGCACTTCCTGTCCTCCTTTTGAGCATACCGAGATGAGCAACAGCGAGCCGAGCGCAATTGTGCTCCAGGGTATTCCTTGCATGCGCGGACTATACATCGATTCGAATGGAGAAAACAAGGTTCGCCGCGAATCACCCTTTCCAGGTCGCGCATGAAGTCTCGAACTGGCTTGGCATCGCCCGTAGAGAACCGGGCTTGCGGGATCGTAAAGTAGGAAGAGTCTTTGGAAGCAACTTTCTCGAGTCTCTACTGCTAATCCGACAGACGAACCGTAACTCCGGTTTGCTGGTCATTCCGACAACGTCTACTTTGGGCAAGGCAGTGCTTTGCGAATTCGTTTTTTGGGGGAAATTTCCAGCCAGGAGAGCGAACACGCCAGTGCTCGTTTAGGGTTTGCGAAGCGCCTGCAGGTAAGCGTGTTTCAGCGGGAACCGGCCGATAACTTCTTTGCCCAAGGGGGGACGACGCGTGGAGCGCTGGCAAGAGACTAGCGTCTCCACCCACGCGGACGCTCCCCCCGAACCTTTCTCGCTTTGCGATTCTGAGCGCATCATGGTGCAGAGCTTAAACGGCATGGACGATCGTTCAAGCCACTCTAAAGTGCTACGCCGCGCGTTGTGCCGCCACTGGAACGGAGCAGCAGTAAAAACTAATATCGGAACCGTCGTAACCTTCATCCAAGAGTGAGAGAAGCGCGGAACCATGGCTGATTCAGCTACAGCAAAAAAGATGGCGCGGCCAGGTGCGTCCTTTGCACGCCGCTATGGACTGGCTTTCGTTTCGGTCACCGGCGCTCTATTGCTGGAGCTTCTGTTTCACCACTTCAATCTGCCTCATCCGTTTGCTGCATTTGCGCTGTCCGCAATCGCGATCACGTTTTGGTACGGCGGCACGAAGCCCGGTATTGTGGCGGTTTTGCTTTCGTCCGTGATTCGCGGCTATATCTTCGAGGCCGAAACCAGCAGCCTCTCGCGCGTTCTGTACGAGCTGGTGTTCCTGACCTTTGCAATACTCATGATCTGGGTAGGGCGGAGAAAGGAGGCTCTAGAGGTCGCGATCGCGGACCGAACTGCAAAACTCACGGCAGCGAATGAGGACCTACACAGGCGCAAAGAGCAGCTCGATGGATTGTTTGAGCTATCCCCCGACGCGGTAATCCTGACCGACGATGACTTTCACGTGTTGCGGGTCAACATGGAATTCACACGAATCTTCGGGTACACAGCAGAAGAGGTTGCAGGACGGTGGCTTCCGGAATTAATAGTGCCCGAGGAATTGCGCACTGAGGCTCTCAAGCATAAAGATCGGCTAATTTCAGGAAACAGAGTTGAGCTGGAAGCCATTCGGCAACGCAAAGACGGTGTTCGCTTTGATGTTTCCGTCGTCGCGAGGGGCATTTCGCTGGGCTTCGAGCAGGTAGCCATCTACTTCATCTATCGAGATATTACCGAGAGCAAAAAAGCAGAAAGGGAACTTAGACGGAGTGAGGGTTATTTGGCTGAAGCACAGAAATTGACTCACACCGGCAGCTGGGCCTGGAATGTGCGTACGGGCGTTCTCTTCTGGTCGCGGGAAATTTTTAGCATTTATGACTATGAATATAAGGAAATGGGACTCACTTGGTCACAGTTCCTTGAAAGAGTTCACCCTGAGGATCGCCCACAAATCGAGCAGAGTGCGAGAATGGAAGCCTCTGGAACGGAGTGGCTAGATTCTCAGAGTGATTTTCGCATCATTCTCCCGGACGGCACCATAAAGCACCTCCATTCTGTCGCTCATCCTGTCAGGGGTGACTCGGGTGAAATCACTCAAGTCATCGGCACCGTCATGGATGTGACCGAACAGTGGAAGGCCAGAACCGAATTGGAGAAAGCTTTCGAGGAAATTAAGCAGCGCACGGCGGCTCTTCGGCGGAGTGAGGGTTATTTAGCGGAAGCACAGAACTTGACCCATACAGGCAGTTGGGCGGTGCGCGTCCCTCAGATGGAAAACGCACAGGGTGAGGGCGGTCAAGGGCTTGCCGCGCTCCCAAGGTTCGGCTGGAACGCTTCCTATTGGTCAAAAGAGATGTACCGGATCTTCGACCTCGAACCTGGTCCCACGCCACCATCGTTCCTGGAGGTGGTCCGGCGGCTGCACCCGGAGGACGCGGGCTACTACACACCTGTGGTCGAGCAGGCCATTCGGGACAGGACCGATTTTGAGGCCGACTATCGGCTTCTTCTGTCAAACGGGGCGGTCAAGTACATTCATGTCGTCGGACACCCGGTAGTGAATGCATCCGGTGATGTCATTGAATTAGTCGGCACGGCGATGGATGTCACCGAGCAGCACGAAGCGCGAGCGGCTCTGCAGACTGCGTTTGAGCAAATAAAGGCGGAGGAAACAGAACTTCGTCGGATGACCGACGCCATCGCCAGTTATATCTATGTCTTGCGCCCGGATGGGGCAGCCCTTTATGCAAATCAGACAGTGCTCGATTACACCGGCCTCACTTTGGATGACATGCAGAGAGAAGACCAGCGCGCACGGGTCTTCCACCCCGACGATGTGGAAAGGCTGCGCGCGGAGCGCCATGAGGCGCTCGCGCGCGGTAAGCCTTTTGAACTTGAGCAACGAGCGCTGGGAAAAGACGGGAACTACCGGTGGTTTCTTGTCCGCTTCAATCCTCTTTGCGACGACCAGGGGCACATTATTCGCTGGTATGCGACTGGGACGGATATCGAGGATCGCAAACAGGCCGAGGAGAGGATGCGTGACGAAAACCTTGCGCTGAGGGAGCAAATCGATCAGGCGTTCATGTTTGAGGAAATTGTGGGTTCCTCACCGGCCCTGCAAACCGTGCTCTCCAGCATTGTGAAAGTGGCCCCCACCGATTCCACGGTGCTGATCACCGGGGAAACCGGCACCGGGAAAGAATTGATTGCTCGCGCCATACACAAGCACTCGCAACGCTCCGGCCAGGCGTTTATCAGCGTAAACTGTGCGTCAATTCCTTCCTCCTTGATCGCGTCGGAGCTGTTTGGCCACGAGAAAGGCGCCTTCACCGGCGCGCTGCAGCGCCGCCAGGGCCGCTTTGAGCTGGCACATTCCGGCACGATTTTTCTAGACGAGGTGGGCGATCTTCCCGCAGAGACTCAGATTACATTGCTCCGAGTACTTCAAGAGCGGCAGTTCGAACGAGTGGGTGGTAACCGAGTTCTGCCCACCGATGTTCGCGTCATCGCCGCAACCAACCGTGATCTAACGGCAGCCATCGCCGCGGGAACGTTTCGAGCCGACTTGTTTTACCGGCTTAACGTTTTCCCCATCGAGGTGCCTCCACTGCGCAAGCGGAGGGAGGACATTCCGATGTTGGTCGAGTACTTCGTCAAGCGCTACGCAGAGAAGGCCGGGAAGAAAATTCGCAAAATCGACAGAAATACGCTGGCGGAGTGCCAGTCGTATCCTTGGCCGGGAAATATCCGCGAGCTGCAAAACATCGTTGAGAGATCGGTGATCTTGAGCAGCGGCGACACTTTTTGGATCGAAAAGGCTTGGCTGGCCAGCCAGGAGGCAGCTCGGCAGGAGTTGCCAGGTCCTTTGCCAGACACTCTCCAGAATCAGGAGAGAGAAATTATTGAAACGGCCCTAGCTGAAAGCAAAGGGAAAGTCGCCGGCCCGGAAGGTGCGGCAGCGAAACTCGGAATTCCCCGATCGACGCTGGACTCGAAAATCAAGCTGCTGGGGATCAAAAAACACAGGTTTATCTCTGAGTCGTAGTACGCCCCTCCGATGAATTCCCGAGAATTCGTCACTTGCCGAAGCTTCGTCATCTGCCGTTGTGTCTAGTCCCATGTTTTCAGTGTGTTGCATGTGGCCTCGGTATTGCATTCCCACATGTGCCAGCGACTGTGATGGCGGCAATGCAGCGCATCGCGGCCACTGAGACTTGGGCCAAACACACAACTGATGACCTTGAGGATCGAGAGATCAGCGCGGCAGGGATTCACGGTTTTTACCCTAAGCGGGCGTATGAAGGCGGAGCAGGTCGCGGAGCTGAAGGAGCTTTTCGATACAGACCACCGAACCATCATTCTCGACTTGCAAGAGATAAGGCTGGCGGATCGCGACGCCGTGAAGTTTCTAAGGAGTTGCGAGAGGGACGGGATCGAGCTTGAGAACTGTCCGGCGTACGTCCGCGAGTGGATGGAAAGAGAAGAAGATTGAGCGGACGTGCGACGTGGCACTGCTGCGGCGCGGGTTTGCAGGAGGAAGTTCATTGTGGAGATGACTACATCTTTCTCGGTGCAGAGCGATACCTCAGCGGTTAACGATCTTCGAGTGTGGAGCGAGGAGCAGTTGATAGCAGCCGCCAAGGCTGGAAGACAAGCCCCCTTCGGAGAGCTTTGCGAACGCCATGTCAAAAAAGTCTTCCGCGTCATTCATCGGATCACGCGAAATCGCGAAGACGCGGAAGACGCACTGCAGGATTGTCTTCTGAATGCCTTCGCCCATGTCAAGGATTTCGATGAAAGATCGCGATTTTCCACCTGGCTGACACGCATCGCCATCAACGCGGCGCTGGCGAAGCTCCGTAAGAACCATTGGAAACGAGAAATTCCCATGAATGAACCAAACCCGCCCTGCGAACTCGAGCGCCACAGTGAGATTCAAGATCACGCTCCGGATCCAGAAGAGACTTACCGCCTTCGTGAACGGCAAGAGATTCTGAATACCGCCATTTTGGGGCTACGGCCACGAGCTAGAAGGGTTGTGGAGCTCCACCAATTACAGGAACACTCGCTCACAGAAACCGCACAGATTCTGGGGATCTCGACTGCAGCAGTGAAAGCGCGGATGTTTCACGCGAGAGTTGCCCTGCATCGAATGCCCCTGCTGCAACGCGTCGCCAGGTCCAATCGGCTGGGCGCCAGATAGATAAAGAGGCATCTCAATGGCAGCAACTATGAAGATCGCAATTCCTCCGTCTAGGCAGCCGAAAACGGAGCCCCATGCCAACTCGATTCAATTCCTCGATGAGGATCTGGCTTTGCTGCAAGCGTCTGGCATTCCAGAAGAATTTCGGAAGCTATCTCATTTCTTGCCGGTGATCGTGCTTGTTCCGAAGTCGGCTGTTCCTGATAAGACCACCCAGAAAAAGCCGGGACCCAATGGGTCCGTCACTGGCCTCACCGATAACAGCGAAGCCTGCCTACCGCTGGATGCAGCGAAGGCCTGGTTGAGAAATCCCAACGCCACAGACACGTTTGAGTTTGGCGGAGTGAAAGGGTGTTTTTCAACGATGGAAATTCATTGCAATGGTCGGCCCGTTATTCTCACATGTATGGAATTCAAAACGCTCGCGTATCTGATCCAAAACCCTCGGAGAGTAATCTCCCGGGACGAACTACTCAATGAAGTGTGGGGATACGAGAACTATCCTTGCACCAGGACTGTCGATAACCACATTTTGAAGTTGCGCAAAAAACTGGAACCAGAACCCGCCCATCCCAAGCACTTTCATACCGTCCATCGCGCTGGATACAGGTTCTTGCCCTAAATCCACTTATCCAATTCTGTCCGAGGCGGGACGAAACAGATGGCCACGTGCAAACTCGCAGTGTTGTCACCAGGCAAGAAACGTTTAGGAGACTTTATGATCGCGAACTACGTGAAGGCCGGGCTCCTGTGCCTATGCGCGCTTGGAATGTCCAACAACTCTGTCGCCCAAACACCCGGCGCGCCGATCAAGAATATCGTGCTGGTACATGGAGCGTGGGCAGATGGTTCCGGCTGGAAAGGCGTTTACGACATCCTGGTTCGGGACGGCTTTAAGGTCAGCATCGTCCAAGAACCGGAGACCTCATTTCAGGACGACGTTGCCGCTACAAAGCGCGTCATTGCTCAGCAAGACGGGCAGTGCATTCTTGTTGCCCATAGCTATGGCGGCGCCGTCGTTACTGAGGCCGGGACCGATCCCTCGGTCGTCGGATTGGTGTACGTCGCAGCGCATATGCCAGATGCTGGAGAGAATGAGGCAGATGACGGACGGCGCTTTCCAAGCGACCTCAGCAAGAGTACCGCGATAAAGAAAACCGCAGACGGGTTCACTTATCTCGACCCCGCCCAGTTTCATGAGTATTTTGCCGCCGACCTGTCTGTTGAACAGGCCGCGTTCATGGCGCGATCACAGGTATTCAATTTTGCTGACAACTTCAAAGCAGTCATCACCAAGCCCGCTTGGAGAAGCAAGCCGAGCTGGGTCGCAGTAGCGACGAAGGACAGAACCATCAACCCCGATCTTGAACGATGGTACGCCACCCGTGCGAATAGTCAGAAGGTTGAAATTGAGGGCGCCAGCCACGCAGTCTACGTCTCGCGTCCCAAGGAAGTTGCAGACGTAATTGAGAGTGCAGCTCGTGCGAGCTTGAAGTAACTCGGACTCGACCCGGGGGACCAAGGGAAACTTTTTGCAATTTCAGTCGTTACCAGGTCGCTTGCTTGCAGAGGCGATCCCACGTGCCACCATACCTAATCGAACGAGCCGTCTCTCTCTCGTAAATACTCTGTGGGAATCCGGGTTCGATTTGGCTTGCTCCATTGAGTGATTTCAACTGTTCGGCGGAGAGTTCCAGATCCAAACTGCCGAGAATCATTCTCAATATTTCGAGAATATCCTCACTGGCGAGGCCTTTCGCCGATGTGCCGTCCGGCTCCGGATCGGTTGAGCAGACAGGCTGGTGGGAACCATGTTCTGCGGATGCCATTCGCGGATTATAGTCCCCCTGGCGATTCCCAGCCTCTTGAAACTTCTGGCGTCCGGCCGAGCGCTTTCTGCTTCGGAGTCCTCGCGCGGACCGTGTTCGACGCCGGACGACGTCGCGCCAGTCCCAAGTCGACGCGCGCGAACTACGACGCTGCGGTCGCAACCTATCGGCAGACCTCACTGACACCGTTTCAACAAGTCGAAGACAAGGTGGCTCCTTTGCAGCAGACGCCTCTATCGTGGTGAACTACGCTTCGAGCAAAGAAGGCGCAGACCAGGTTGTGTCGAAGTCCGCAGAACGGGGCGGCAAGGCTTTTGCGGTGCTGGGTGATGTCTCGCAGGGAGGCGAAGTGAAATGACTCTTTGCGAAGCAAGTGTGCGGGTCCGGAGGGTCGGATGTGCAGTTCAACGACGCCAACGTGTACCCGTTCGGCCCGTTGGAGTCGGTCACGAAGACGGAGTTTCAGCGCATGTACAACACCAATGTATTGGGATCCTTGCTGGCGACGCAGGAAGCGCATTGTTTTTGCCATCAGCCACAACAAATGCCGGTGGATAATCTGGGTGAATTACCGGAGCACGAAAATATTCATCCGGCAAATTGTACGCCATGCCGATTACAATAAGGAGAAATGGAAAGATGACTGTGGTTGCGATTCAGGCAATACACAGCGCCGAAAACACAGGGGACTTCGATGCAAGCGTCAGGGGGAACCGGAACTAAGGACCGGGACCGATGGAACACCGTAGAAGAGTTGTGCGACCGCTACCTCGGCGGGCGCCCGTCTGAAGCCGCACTTCAAGTGCTCAGGAACGCCGAACGGCAACGGCCGGAAGTGCGCGATTTCCTGGAGCGCGCGTTTCGACTCATGGCACTTTCGAAGTTCGACCCGCGTGATTTTTCACCCTTCGTGGCACGCTTCTTCACAGTGATAGCGCCGGGCATTTTGCCTGGCGCCTGGGGAGGAATCGTCCCGCCCTTCACGCTCCCGGGGCGGCATAGGAAAATCGATGCCTATTTGCGCTCGAATGCATGGGCGAGCTTTGAGCCGGGAACGGTCTTGTTGGATGTGGGATGCGGATTTCCTCCGCAAACTTCCATTGAAGCGGCGGAAGCGTTTCCGGACTGGCAAATCGTGGGCGCGGATCCGACTTTTGAACAATATCTCCTGTACGACGAACGCGAGAACTATGCATGTCTCGACCGAACGGGAAGGGTGCGGTATTTTCAAGCCACCCGCCCGGAAGAATTTCTCCGCCTGTACTCCGATCGGGACGCTACGATTCAGCATTTTTCGCAGGTGTTCGCGCAACTGCTCCCCAGTCTCCCTACCGATGAGGGAACACTATCCACTGCGGAACACGACGGCAGGCGCCTGGTCCGCCATCCTTTGAGTGCCTACGAGCGATCCAACCTCACATTCGTCCAGGGGGGATTTGGATCAAGCGACTTGCCGGAAGCGGGAGTCGTGCGCAGTTTCAACGTGCTCATCTACTACGACGCGGATTTTCGCCGTAAAGCGGAACAATGGGTGGCGCAGGTTCTGCGCCCGGGAGGACTGTTTGTTTGCGGCCGGGACGATTCGGAATCGCTAAATGCTCACTATTCGGTGTACCGCACCGAGGGCGGCCGGCTAGTGGAAAAGGAATTTGCGTTCGGCGTAGAAACAGTCCGTCATTCCCTCTGGTATGCGCTGCACGATGGCGAGCGGGAGACCTGGCGGCTTGCGGAGCTGTTGGGGATCTTGCGCTCCGATCGGGAGTTTCTGCGCGATTACGACGCCCGGTTGGACGCCCTGTTGGCAGAAAACAGGATAGCCGTTCGCGACGAGAACGGATGTCTCGCCGAGCCGCGCGACCCGATCGACGTGGCGCAGGCGCTTCCGGCTTACCAACAGATCGCCCATGAAATCGAGGCAGAGTTCACCGACCGGGCTGTTTCCGTGCTACAGCGAGCGGGCCTGCATGCATGGCGAAATCCGGTGGGACACATCGCCGTCGGCCCCTGACACAGGTGACATCGAGCGGGATATTTGCCATTTACGGCGCGCAACGGGATGCCGTGGGATCAGAACATACTTCAAGCCACTACTCAAATTACCGGGGATCGAATTGCCCCGTGGTGATGGCCTTTACATTCTTCGCAACGGCAAACGCCACTTTGCTGAGTGGCTTCCGGGCTCCTCAAAAACTCGTCAGCGACGCCTGGGCCGCGTCGACGGCTCGCCGATCACGGAAACCGTTTACACGCCTGTGATCAGCGAAGAGGGAAAACATATCGCGGGACAACTTGGCGATGCCGTGTGGGAAGTTTTGGACCGGAAACAAAAACGGCTCAGGGTTGGAGTACAAGCCGTTGATTCTGAATCAAGAAATGCGCCTCCTCCCAAGCCAGTAGCCGTGACTTTGCAAAGCAGGGGAGTCATCGCTTTTATGCTCGTCCCCTGGGGTGCAGCGTCATCAAAGATGTCGTCTGACCGGTCGCGTGCGAGAGTTCTCCTTGACGATCTTAACTCTCGTCGGCCGATCGCACAGGCGGTCGAAAAACCGAAGTAATTCTTTGATGGAAAGGAATTCGGCCGCCTCTCCTGACACGATGTGCTCGACCTGGCCGGAAATCTCTCCGCGGCCCGGCCTGTCAGCATAAATCCGCACGACGAACGAGCGATGGATCGAAAGCGTTGGCGAGTCCATCAGTGTTCTCCCTAGCGAGCGTGGCGATTAATGTAGGAAGCCTTGCAAACCGCTATTGCCTTGCCACTCGGGTGCCTTTCGGAACTGTAGGTGTTTTTCGATGATCCAGCCAGCCACTGCACGACCCAACACAAGGCCGGCGTCAGTTGAGTACCGGAAATGAAAGCCAACGCGCACCCGTGAGTCCGCGCACTCCGCGGCGGCTGCATCGAAATTGGGGAATGAACGTGTCGGCATTTCCGGAGGAGCGGTGGTCGTTTTCATCGTGAAATTTAGATCATCGCCGAACGTCTGTTTCAATACCGCAAACGAAACCTCACATACGGCGGCGTGTGCCGACACGTATTCGGGAAAGGGCGGTGTGGTTCGCAGCGGTTCCCAACTCGAGTCGGGGGCTGTGGCTGGGTTGCCGTCACCGGCTGCCTCCCGCACAGCAGTGTAAGGTCGCCAATGGTTGTGCTCGTATTTGGAATCCCAATTGGCGAGATAGCTGTCGAACATGCCCATGTTGAGGTGCGCAAACATGCGGGTGGCCCGCCAGAGATGTGTCCGCTTGGCCGTAACCAGTTGTCGAGCCAGTCGGTTCATTGAGCCCTCTGTGAATTCCATCCACCAGACCGCGTAGCCCGTCTGGTCCGGTGTGCGCACCAGGCTATCTACCCGACCGAAGTCCTTCACTTCGTTATACGCAGCGGCGTACTCACGGCTGGTGAGTGGCGGCGGAGGGGCAGGGCGGAACTGCGTGGCATCACGAATGCCGAAGGGCTTGGCGAAGCGGAATCCGGGCTGCAAGACGAAACCATTCCAGGTCGGCGTAGTCTGATACGCTCCGAGTTCGCTTGAAAAGTTATAGGTGCCCTGGAAATCCCATCCATCCGCCGCACGCAACGCGAGAATGGCCGCTGCGCTTTTCGAACCAAGGGATATTCCACTCATTTTGCGGTGACCATCAGGCACTAGCGAAAGCCACTTTGCAAGCTCCGCATCGACTTTCACCTGCTCTCCTGGATACTGCGACACGATGACATCGTGCGCGGCTTGTGCAGCCGCAGCAACTGGATCGGCGTCGGGCTCTTGACCACGAAACGCGTATTGTCGATATAGAGGCACGATGGCGTTGAGTGCATCATGCATCGCGATGTGCATCATCGCGTGGGCGCGAACGCCCTTGAAAGTAAGGAACTGATCTTCGGCAAACGCAATGTCATTTACGATTTGATTCCATGCCACAACCAAAGCAGAATCCACAAACCGCATATGAGCCAGTGCCTCGTTCTCTCGGTGCTGATCCTGGTGGCCTGAAACCTGGTCCTCAAGATTCGTTTTCGCTACCCCTTGGACAGCTTCAACTGTCAGCGAAACGGCAATGATCAGAAGCATGATTTTACGTAGTCTCATCTAGAACCTCCTTAGGTTCGACGAAGGCTTATTCGCTCTCGTGCGACAATCTGAGGCAAATCATCTAACTTGCGCGCTGCTTGAGTCTTGAGGCAGTCTTGAAGAAGTTCTGAAGTTTTTGGGTCTACCGGTGAATCGAGAACTACCAAGCATGCGGAGCCCGCGTTATTTCCTATTCGAATCCTTTCGCCTGGATGTTCTTGATGAACGCCTGTGGCAATACGCTAAGAACGTGAGGCTGGGCCAGAAGGCACTTGCCATTCTCCATCGCCTTGTCACCCAGCCGGGCCAACTCGTAACAAAAGAAAATCTTTTCGCGGCGGCGTGGGCGGGTGTTGCGGTCAGCGATGCATCTCTAGCCACTGCTATACGCGAAGTACGCCGCGCTCTCAGCGACCGCGCAAGAGTTCCACACTTTATTGAAACTGTGCACGGTCGCGGATACCGTTTCATCGCGCCAGTCACTGGAACAGATGCGGTTACCCCACAAGCAGAACTAAAATCAGGTCCGAAAGGGCCCGAAGTTTCTCGCGCTTTTCCACTTTCAAACGTTACCTCGGTCTGGCGTCTCGTCGGCCGCCAGACCGAGTTGGAGCAACTACATAGGTGGCATGCGGCCGCGCAGCAAGGCACGCGCAGGATTGGGTTCGTTTCAGGTGAAGCCGGTATTGGCAAAACCGCGTTGGTGGAGGCCTTTCTCTCCGATGCAGTGCGTGACGGTGCGCGCGTGGTTCGCGGACAGTGCATCGAACACTACGGTGCAGGGGAGGCTTACCTGCCAGTTCTCGAAGCGCTCGGACGACTCGGGCGTGACGCTTCTCTCCCCATTGCCGACATGTTGCGCCAATACGCTCCCAGCTGGCTGGTCCATCTACCTTCGTTGTTATCTGGCCAGCAGTTTGCTACTTCCGTGCCTGTCAGTGCGGAAAAGATGCTCCGAGAGCTTGCCGAAGTCCTCGAAATCCTTACGACGGAAAGCACTTTAATCCTCGTCCTCGAAGATCTCCAGTGGAGCGATACGGCAACGGTGGAAATGCTAGCGTACATTGCCCGCCGTCGTGATCCTGCGCGTTTGCTGGTCATCGGCACGTATCGGCCGGTTGATGTCCTGCTGTATAAAAAGCCTTTGCGCACGGTCATCACAGAGCTGCGTGCTCACCCGCAATATGTCGAACTGGTTCTCGATTACCTTTCCACTGAGTCGCTCGAACAGTACCTTTTGCACCGGTGCGGGCCCCAACCTGGGCTGAATGAATTTGCGAAAGGGCTTCGCCGCCGCACCGGAGGCCTGCCGCTGTTCTTCATCGCGATTGTTGATGAGCTAATGCGTCCAGCGCTCCCGGATGGCGGAGCAATGCTCAATGTCCCGCATACTATTGCCGCCGTAATTCCGGCCAGTGTGCGCCAGCTCATTGAGCACCGATTCGAGCAGTTGTCCGTAACCGATCAAACAATTCTGGAGGCGGCCAGTGTGGCCGGCGAGCCCTTCTCGGTCGCCGCTATTGGTGCCGTTACGTCGGTTGAAGAAGAGAGCATTGGAGCCCGTTGCGCCGGTTGGGCCCGTGAAGGCCAATTCCTCCTTGGCGATAGAGCTGTGCCGGGACACGACGGGACAATAGTCGCTCGTTACCGCTTCCGACACGGTTTGATTCCAGAAGTCGTGTACGCGTGCATTGCTCCCGAGCGGCGCGCACATCTTCATCATCGGATGGGTCGATATTTGGAGAGTGCGTATCGGAACCAGGCACCGACAATCGCTGCGGAACTCGCGATGCACTTCGAGCAAGGGCAAGAACTAGGTAAAGCGGTCTCGTATCTGAAACATGCCGCCTGGAATGCGGTACAGAGATCGGCATACTCAGAAGCGCTTCGGCACACTACGCGCGCGCAGGAGATTCTCGACTCGATTCCTAAAAGAGGACGCGCGAGTCTCCGGCAGGAACTCGAGCTTCTGCTCTTACGCGGCCACGTGCTTAAGACGACCGAGGGCTGGGCGGTTGAGGAGGTCGAGCAGGTCTACGCCCGCGGCCGCGAGCTTTCAAAAAAACTTCCTGACACTCCTCTCCTTCTGCAGGCGCTTTGGGGATTGATTGGCGTGACCTTCGTCCGGTCGGAGTTGGGGAAGACCCAGAAACTTGCTCAGGAGTTGCTTGCTAGCGCCAGAAAGCGGAGCGATCCGGTCCACCTCGTCGCCAGTCATATGGAACTCGCTGGAATTGCTTTCATGCGTGGAAAGTTCGCCAGTGCGCGCAAGCACTTCCGGCAGGCTGACACTTTCTATAAACCAACCCAACACCGGTCCCATGTCGCGGCTTTCGGCGCGGATCTGGGATTATTTTCCCGCATTTGGGCAACCCACCTCACGTGGCATGAAGGCTACATGGATCGAGCTTATGCGGGAGCTGAGGAGACCCTAGGCATCGCCAGAGGCCTAAGCCACCCTTTTACTCAAGTCATAATACTTGCCTATGCGACCATGCTTCATCAGTTCCGGAGGGATATCGACGGGTTGGAGCAACTCGCGGAGGCAACCATCACGCTATCGAGCGAACATGGGTTTTTATATTATCTCGGGTGGGCCGAGGTGCTGCGGGGATGGAGCCGCGCTACAAAAGGCGCTCACGAAGAGGGCATTGCGGACATTCGGCGGGGCATACAAACCCTTCAAAAGACTGCGGGCGTACGCCTGCCCTATTATCGTGGCCTTCTTGCTGAAGTTTGCAGATGCCATGGCTTGCTGGACGAAGCGCTTCAAAGCCTGACTGATGCTTTTGCCGAGGTGCGCGAATCCGAAGAACATTGGTGTGAGGCCGACCTTCACCGCCTGAACGGCGAGCTGTTTCTCTCACAGGGAATGAATCGAGGCACCGATGCCGAAGGATGTTTTCGCAGGGCAATCGGGATAGCTCGACATCAACGGGCGAAACCTCTCGAATTGCGGGCAGTTGTCAGCCTGGGTCGACTATGGCGAGATCAAGGCAGGCGCACAAAGGCACGTCGCCTGGTCGCTGAAGTATATGAGTGGTTCACCGAGGGTTTCGAGACCGCGGATTTACGCGACGCCAAGGAACTCCTGCACGAACTAAGTTCGCAGTAAAAAAGCGGATAGCAGAATGAGTCGGTCGATGGAGGTGATCAGGCGAGAAGCGAAAATATTTTCACGCGTGCTGAGTTGCGAGAAAACGTTGAGGCAGCACAGCGGGCGCGTCGTTACAGAAGCGAACAACGAATTTCTGGCAGATTCGGATGAACATCTACCCGGGAACGTACACGCCATGCGCGATTGCCAAGGATTCTCTATTGCAGTGTGAATTGCATCTGCGTTGAATGGACGAGATTGCCGGTGATGCCACGAATAATGGCTGTGCCGTTTCCTGTGACGACAACATTCAGATTGCTGGAAGTTTGCGACGGCATGGTATTGGAGTCGCCTGAGTATTTGGCACTTGTGATGTAAGTTCCTGCCTGGGGAACCGGGATTTGGAACTGAGCAACGCCGTTTACAAGATTGACCACAACGCCGCCACCGTTGACGAGAAACGTAACCGTGCCGCCGGGAGTTTTCGAGGAGGTCACCTGTGCGGTCAGGTTGATGTTCGTGCTGAATGCGACCTTCACGTTGTCCGAAGTGAGAGTAATGGACGAGGCCACAGGTTGGCTGTTTCCGCCGCCGCCACCGCCACCACCAGTTCCCGTGGGGCCGCCACCGCAGCCTAGGAAAAATGCGAAGAGAGCTAGGCTAGATCCAAAAACGGCAATGCTCTGTAGCGGGGCACGACGCGCATACCGAGAGTATGCGAACAGCAAAGCGCTCGCCAGAACTGTTAGAAAAACGAGCGGCCCGTTGCGCGGCGCTGGGAAATTCGGTCCAGGAAGACGCAAGTCCAGAGGCGCGGAGCTAACTGTGTTCGTTGCGGACGGGGCGACAGAGTTGAAGGTAATAAGAGAGCTGCCGAGATTACCGTTGCTAAGATTGACGGTCGCCGGAGAAAAACTGCAGGTGACATTCAGCGGCAAATAGCCTTCAAGGCAGGAGAGGGTGACCGGACTCGCCGCGTTGCTGACAGGAGTAACAGAAATGTTGGCCGTGGCAGGCTGACCCGCAGTGGCCGTTACAGAATTCTGGGATGTGGAAACGCTAAAGTCGGGAATGTTGACGGTGACGTTGATGAGCGCGCCGCTTTGGTTGTAGGTGGAATCACCGGGGAAGATCGCATTGTAGAATCCGGAGGTTTGAGCCTGCGTGGTTATCGTCGCGCGCAGCGCGAGGTTGCCGGAGGAATCGGTAAATGGTGTGTAAGTGACAGGGCCCGGCAGAGGATCATTTTGGAAAGTGAAATTAACGGTTGAGGTGATTGCCGGTCCCTGGGGGACGGCAGAATCGATCACGGCAGTCAGAATGATCGTGTCTCCAAATTGCAGGGTAGTGGACGGAACAGTAAGAGTTGCCGTGGTGCCGTAATAAACGCGCGTGGACATCGAAGCCACGGCTGAAGGCGAATAGTTCGTGTCGCCGTTGAACTTGGCCGAATAGGTATGCGGACCGGCAGCTGCCTGGGAGATCGGTAAGGTGACGTACAAGAAAGGGCCGTTGGCTTGCCAGCCGCAAATGGGCGTTCCCTGCAAAACGGTGGCCCCATCGGTGAACGTGAAGTCGCAGGCCGGCATGGCCCCGAAGACATCCATCGTCAGGATCACGCTGAGGGCGAATGGAGTCGCCACAGTGGGAGGAAATGGCGGATTCGACGGAATGATTCGGCTGGTGGCCGGTGTAACGCTGATGGAGTAGGTTCCTGTGGCGGAATTGAAGCTGGGATCGCCGGAGTATTTGGCGGTAAGGACGTGCTGTCCACCTGCCAGCTGAATGGCGAAATCTTCGGTGAAGCCAAACGAATTCAGGGGGAACAAGCCGCTGTCGAGCGGGACGGCGGGAGTTCCGTTCAAACTGTCAGACAGAGCCACGGAACCTGTTGGACAGGCCGGAGGCGTGCAGGAATGCGACGGCGGATAAGTCAGCACAATGTTGGAGTTCCCGACATCCAAGCGGGCGATGTAAGGAGACCCGTAGACGAGAGAGTTTGGAGCGTTCCCAGTTTCGTGGCCTGTCTGCGGATTGAAGACCGGAATGCTAATCAGAACTTTTGCGGTTTCGGGATTAACGGTGAGATTTTGCTGGGTGGAACTGCTGGGAGCAAACGTTCCATCGCCAGTGTAGCGAGCAGAAATCTTGTAGGAACCGCCCAACAGTGACTTGGTCGAAGCGTTGACGGTTCCGGCTGCCCCCAGTGTGAATTCACCAAGGCCATAAGTACTGCCGTCCGGAAGCGTGGCGATTAGCGCGACATCGCCGGATGGCATGCCGGTGCCCGTCGCCGGAACAACGGTAATGGAGACAGGGACACTCGAACCATGAGCGATCGTCGTAGCGCTGCCGCCGTTGACCGCCAGCGACGTTGTCGTGGCTTGTGTTGAGACACTCAACCAATTGTTTACTAAATTCGCCGCGTTCACCGAACCGAGGCCAGTGGCACGATCGTACCGAGCGCCAGCGTTGTATGCGGGAGCCGAATTGGAAGGGTCAACGAGCACGCCGACCGTCGTGGCAACAGTGCTGCTGCAGTTTGGCGACTTACCGGTGCAGGGAACCGAGTTATTGCTCTTTGCGACGTCATTCAGCGTGCAGGTCGCGGCCGGCAAAGTAGCGCCGTTGGCGGCGCACGATGCGCCCGTCTGCTTGGAAAGCGCATAGAGAATGACGTTAGCGTTTCCCTGGCGAGAGCCAGTCTTTTGATTGACGAGCGCCATGATTCCGGCGAGGGCGGGAGACGAAACCGACGTACCTCCAACACCAAGAAATGTGGTATCGAGACTCGATAAATTGCACGTGGGGACCGGAGTCGAGTCCTGCTGACACATGATGTAAAAACTGTCATGAAACCCGTTGCCCGCGAAAAGAGAAATGTCAGGCAGTTGGCGATGAGTGTCGCTGGGCATGCCAGTAATACCCATCTGCCAGAACGGCTTTGGGTAAAGCGTGCTACTGCCTCCACTGCCAGCGACGATGTTGGAATTATTTCCCGCCGAGGCACAACTCGACGCGCCTAGTTGCGCGCAAGAATCGTTCCAGGGGATCTCGGGAACATAAGAAAGCGCGGAGGCAGGAACTGGCAACGGGCTGGTCGGCGTGTTGTTCGTATTCCAGAAGGTAGAAGTCCGGTTGTCTTGATCAAAATCGGTGCCGCCGACGGCTATGTTGAACGGCGTAGACGCCAGGCCACTGACCGCCAGCCCTTTTGTCGCCGTCGATTGCGTATTAAAGTTATCGCACCCAGCAGAACCGCCGTCACCTGCGGACACCAACGAAGTGATGCCCTGTGCCGCGGCTTGCTCCCAAAGGAAATTGTAAAACTGGTTTTCCGCCGCGCCAAGATTCTGTTCGCAACTGCCAAAACTGGTGCTGATCACGCCCGCGAGGTTGTGATCCACGATGTAGAGAGCGGAAAGGTCGATACCCGCGGTCGTTTCCGTTGGCGACGATGTTACAAAGAGAATGTTTGCGCCTGGGGCCACAGCACCAGCCCATTCCACGTCCAGGTCCGACTCTCCTTCAGACGAGTTCACGCCAGGATCAATACCGTTGACGATGATATTTTGAGCCGAAAAATTGGCCGGCAATCCGAACATCACGCGGAAATCCACGATGTCCTGCACATCGATATCCGACTCGCCGACTATAGCGATGGTCTGCCCGGTGCCATCAATTTTTGGATTCGCGTTCAGCAGCGGCGCGGTGTTGTAGATAACCGCGAAATCCGCCGGGCCTACCGCAAAACAGGGCCCATTCGTGCAACCAAACGTGGTGAAATCAGGAGTGATTTTGCCGGTGCTCCTGGATCGGCTGAACACACCCACCTTGTGCAAATGGGATCTTCGTGGAAAGTTATGCAGTGAAACAACACCGGCGACAGCGGGCGCCAGGGCCGCAGGAATTTGCGGATTGGACGAATTCGCGAAGTGATCTTCTGCGCCAACGCGGAACCTATGCATTTGGGTGTGGAAGGCATTTCTCACCTGGCCAGCGTTCCCGCTAAATTCGATGACTGTCCGGCCTGGCCCGACATGAACGTCGGAGAAGCCTTGCGAGGTCAGCCACTGGGAGATCGCGCGCAAATCCGAATCCGCCACTCCGAACTGCGCGCCAAATTGCTCCGGCGTCAGCCATTGATGAAAATTCGGATTGGCTTTCGATTGCTGGTCGTCTAACAGTTGCCGAAGTGCAGCTTCCTGGTCCGGACCGCGCTGCAACAACAACAACATTCGTTTCAGTGGTTGGTTGTCAGGGACCAGTCCTTGATCGAATTCCGCGCGAGCAAACGGCTTGACGTTTCCTTTGAGAATGACCATCTGCTTGTTATCCGCGGCTTGGACGATGCGGCCGGCCGGCTCGACGTTCTGGGCCGTGACGTTGCCGAAGGGCACAATCAGCGATAGCAGGAACAGGGAACGACAAAAGCACGAATGCGCGCTCGGGAGAGTCATGGGGCCCGCCAGTCTAGAGAATTAGACTCCAACTGATGCGCGGCCAATGGAAAACCTGGGACAAAAGGGCTGGCCAGATCGCCGTGAAGCGGATGGAGACTACCACAAGTTTCGTTAACTCACACAAGTTTCTTTAACTGACTAGGTACTTGGCCTGAGTGGCTATAGTCGTCGTTAGCCCATGCCATGATATTTCCGGTCGAATTAGCACATGAAATGTGCGCTTTAGCGAGCCGCTGAAGTAGAGCTACCAGCCTCAGCGAGATCGCACCATTCGGTACATTTGTACGCTGCCAACTTCGACCAGATTCCCCCCCCGAAAAATAAACTTGAAGCGGCAGTAGGGAACAGACAAAGAAAGACCGCCAGTCCCAACGATGCCCACCAGCTGCACCAGGAACGAAGGTCCAGCACTGTATCTTGTTTTGTTTTAACCGTGATTTTTTGCCGGACCTAACCTTTTTAGAGCGAAAGATCTAAAGGCATCTATGACCGTCACTCGAGATGCCTTGCTGACAGCGATACCGATTTCAGACATTGGTATCCAGTCTACGATGTCACAGGCGACTACCGAGGCGACGCTGTGTTTGACTGCTGATAGGGGCAAAATGGCGATACCCATGTGCGCATCAACTAGCGATACCAGCGTTGAGATCTCTCCTGCGGTCTGGGAAACATTGGGAACAATTCCCGCATCGCGAAGCATCCCCACGATTAGATCGTGGAATCCAGGGGCATAGGTACGCTCGTACATCACGAAGTCCTCACCCGACACTTCGCTAAGGCGCACCCTTTTTCTTTTGGCCAGTTTATGGGACGCGGGTACCACGAGTACGAATGGTTCGCGATGCACTGTGACGACATCGAGGACCGAGTGCCCACCAATAGGCAGACGAAGAAATCCAACGTCGAGCGAACCGGTCTCCAGCATCTGTATCTGATTCACCGTGAGGATGGCTCGCAAAGAGAACTCTACTTCGGGATTTAACTCTCTAAACTGGCGAACGATATTCGGCACAATCTCACTTAATGCTGTTGAGATGAAGCCGATCCGCAATAGTCCCAGTTTCCCACTGGCAGCCAGCCTCGCCCTGTGAATCGCTTGGTCTAATTGCGAGAGCGCCCGAGCGGCGTTATCGCGAAATGCGACGCCCGCTGCGGTGAGCGTGGTTTTGCGCCGGTTCCGCTCGAAGAGTCGCACGCCGATCTCTTCCTCAAGGGATCGTATCTGAAGGCTTAATGCTGGTTGGCTGAGATGAATCAACTCCGCTGAACGCCCGAAGTGCAGAGTCTCGGCTATAGAGAGAAATGACCGAATTTGGCGAAGCTCCATATATCTACTTATTGTCCAATCTTATCACAGAGAATAAAACAAACAATGTCTCTAATCAGAGTCCGAAGCGTCCAATCAGTGTGCGGCAAACAAGTAAATTCGATACCGCAAGAAACGAAAGGAAGAACTAAGGAACATGAAATTCAATTTCTTGCAGAAGCAGACCTCACGCCGCGAAATGTTGCGAGGTTCTGCGACGCTGGTTGGCAGCGCTCTCTTGGCGCACCTCTTCCCCGCGACGCTGCTCCCCGCCTCGGCAGCGGGCTACGCGCCGCAAGCGCCTTCGCCGGCCGACCTGCTCGCGAATATGCGTGCCAAGTTCAACGCCGCTCCCATCCAAACGCAAAAGCTTGCCGACAATATCACCATGCTCTCCGGCCCCGGCGGAAGCGTGGTAGTCCTCAACGGCCCCGACGGCAAATTCCTCGTGGACACGTTCGTTGCGCCCGCATGGCCCAAGCTCAAATTGGCTCTCGAGGGCCTTGGCAACGCTCCGCTGAAATACGTCATCGACACCCACTGGCACTTCGACCATACCGATAACAACGCGCCTCTGCACGGCGCAGGAGCCACGGTCCTTGCCCACGAAAACACCAAGAAGCGCATGTCTGAGCCTCATGATCTGCCGGTCTTATATAGAGGACCAGACGGCGCGCTCGCCGGCTTGCATTTCAACCCCTCGCCCGCGGATGCCTTGCCGCAGCAGACCTTCGCCGCCAGCTACACATTGCGAGCCAATGGTGAAACCCTCGCGCTCCAACACTTTGCTCCTGCGCATACGGATTCGGACCTCTACGTTCATTTTCAAAAGGCCAACGTGATTTCGATGGGCGACACGTTTTTCAACGGTATGTATCCCTACATCGACCCCGGTACGGGCGGTACAATCACCGGCATGATTGCCGCGGCCAACGAAATTCTCTCTCTCGCCGACAATGAGACCAAGATTGTTGCCGGGCATGGCCCGCTCGGCAACAAAGCGGACCTAGCGAAATCCCGGAACATGCTGATCACTTCCCGCGATCGCGTTCAGAGATTGAAGTCCGCGGGGAAATCCGCCCAGGAAGCGGTCACGGAAAAGCCGTTCGCCGATCTCGACCCTGTCTGGGGCAAAGGCATCATCAACTCCGACCAGTGGATCCAGATCGTCTACCTGACGCTCTGAGTCTCCTGCTGACTATTTTCCAAGGTATGCCCATGACAAACGCTCTCTCAAGGAGTTTACCGGTGGCAAAGCAGACGATGGAGCAGGTGCCGCGTTCGTGGACGACGCGGCGCGATGAGAAACAACGACGCATGCAACTGATCCGGCCCTGGATGACGGGGCCGATCCTGCCCAGGGAGAGAATTATCGCGGCGCTTGAAACACTTATCGTCAGCGGAGACAGGATTGTGCTTGAGGGCGACAATCAGAAACAGGCTGATTTCCTCTCACGTTCACTTGTCAAGGCCGATCCGAAGAAGCTTCACGATCTACACCTGATCATTTCGAGCATCAGCCGACCGGAACATCTCACGCTGTTTGAGTTGGGAATCGCGAAGAAGGTGGATTTCGCCTTCGCCGGTCCGCAAAGCCTGCGCGTGTCACAACTGTTAGAGGATGGCAAGCTGCACATCGGCGCGATCCACACCTACGTTGAACTCTATGCCCGACTGCTCGTCGATCTAATTCCAAACGTAGTGCTGGTTTGCGCGGAGCAGGCGGACCGTGAAGGCAACCTTTACACCGGACCGAACACGGAAGACACGCCGGTCATCGTGGAAGCGGCTGCCTTTCACGATGGAATCGTCATCGTGCAGGTGAACGAGATCGTTGACAAATTACCCCGTGTCGACATCCCGGCTTCCTGGATCGATGTTGTCGTCGAGGCCGACAAGCCATTCGCAATAGAACCGCTATTCACACGCGACCCGCGCCACATCGACGAATTGCAAATTCTGATCGGCATGATGGTGATCAGTGGCATCTATGAACGGCATCAAGTTCACTCCTTGAACCACGGAATTGGTTTCGATACTGCGGCCATTGAACTCCTTCTGCCGACCTATGGCGAGTCGCTCGGTTTGCGCGGAAAGATCTGCGAACACTGGGCGCTGAACCCGCACCCGACAATGATCCCCGCAATCGAAAGCGGCTGGGTCAAAAGCATTCACTGTTTCGGTAGCGAAGTCGGCATGGACCAATATGTTGCGGCACGTCCGGATATCTTTTTTACCGGCCGAGATGGCAGCCTCCGTTCGAACCGGGTTCTGTGTCAGCTTGCAGGACAGTATGCAGTTGATGGATTTATCGGTTCGACGCTGCAGATGGACGCCGACGCAAACTCTTCGACTGTGACAACTGGTCGTCTTGCAGGGTTCGGCGGCGCGCCAAACATGGGACACGATCCGCATGGCCGGCGACACTGCACTCCGGCGTGGCTTGACCTTGTTTCGGAGAACAAGCAAATCGTTCGCGGTCGAAAGCTCGTGGTACAGACCGTGGAGACTTTTCAGAAAGGTGGCGTTCCTGCGTTCGTTGAAACTCTCGACGCTGTGCAAGTTGGCAAGCAGGCAGGGATGCCAATCGCCCCCATCATGATCTACGGCGATGACGTGAGCCACGTCGTAACCGAAGAGGGCATCGCGTATCTGTACATGGCCGAAGGGCAGGAAGAGCGCCGGCGCGCTCTCGCCGCAGTGGCGGGAGTCAGTCCAATCGGTTTGAAGGCAATCGCTTCTGAGACGGCCGCACTTCGCAAGAAGGGAATCGTCGCATACCCGGAAGATATCGGCGTTCAACGCCGGGAAGCGAAACGCTCTCTGCTTGCGGCAAGAAGCATGGAGGATCTGGTCGCATGGTCCGGTGGACTCTATAACCCGCCTGCGCGGTTTCGGAGCTGGTAATGCGGACAGACTTCTCATCCAGCGCAGCTCTCAAGACTCTTTGGCCACTTTCCAATCCTCAGGCGTGGGCGATGCGGCTGGCGCGCCTGGCCCGCGAGGCTCTAATTGCCGAGGCAGAGTTGAGCCCGAAACCCGGTCTGGTTGACCGTCGCAGTGCTGGTGCTCACAAGGATCTGTCGCTCGCCATCATGAGGCGCTCTGCCTTGGTGATCGAACCGTACCTATGTGAGATGGCATTGATTTCCATCGGAAGTTACCCCAGTCAACGGATGCGGGAACGACTCGCAGCCACTGGACGCGATGCGGAACGCGCGATGCTCGCGGCAACGGGAGGCAGCAACTCTCACAAGGGCGCCATCTGGATTCTTGGTCTGCTTGTCTCCGCTGCTGCCATGCATGTCGAGGGCGCGCCGAAGGCTTCAGAAATTGCAACCCTTGCGAAGGAAATCTCATCCTTTGCAGATCTCGCCGCACCTCGACTGGTCTCACATGGCGACCTGGTAGCAAAGAGGTATGGTGGCGCGGGAGCGCGCGGTGAAGCTCTTGGTGGGTTCCCTCATGTTGTTGACATAGGTTTACCGGTGCTTGGCGCCAAGCGCGCAAGGGGCGCGACGGAACACGTGGCCCGCCTCGACACATTGCTGAGCATCATGGCGAGTCTGGATGACACTTGCCTGCTCTACCGCGGAGGACAAGGAGCTCTTCTCACGGCAAAGGCGGGTGCCGCTGCTGTGGAGAGAGCCGGCGGCAGTGGAACCGAAATCGGTCGACAGAAATTATTTCATCTCGATCAACGGCTTCTGGAGTTGGGAGTCTCTCCGGGTGGCTGTGGAGATCTATTGGCGGCCACCCTGTTTCTTGATGCCGTCGAGCGGAGACAAAACGAAGTACAAGCGGACCAAAGTGGGTCGGAGGATCAAGATGGAGCAGATTGAATTCAATTACCCAGCAAAACGGAAGGTCCTCAAAAGCGCCCATGTCGGCGTCGTGGGTTCTGGGGAGCTGGAAGTCCTCCTCGAACCTGCCGAAGGCGAAGCTGCCCACGTTTTCATTCGGACCAGTGTAGATGGCTTTCTTGACACTTGGAAAGCTGTGATGGATCGGTTCTTCACGAAATACGACGGGGCCGTCCGCATTCAAATCAACGACGCCGGGGCAACGCCCGGCAACGTCCAGCTACGCCTGGAGCAGGCAGTGGAGGTGAGCGAGCAATGAGCAACGAAGGATATAACGCAAAGTTCATCAACCGGCAGAGTTTCATAGAACTGGACGCACGGGAGCGGGCCAAAGCGCTCTTCGATGAGGGAACATCGCGCGAGTTGCTTGGCCCCTTCGATCGCGTGGAATCTCCGTGGCTGCCGATGCAGGGCGTGACGCCACAGGCAGACGATGGCTGTGTGGTGATGAAAGGAAAAATCGCGGGGCAAGCGGCAGTCGTTGTTGCGCTCGAGGGCGCCTTTCAAGGCGGTAGCATCGGAGAGGTTTCCGGCGAAAAGATGACTGCCGCTCTCGATCTGGCCTGTGCCGATAGCGAGAAGGGTATACGGACCAGCGCAGTGATTCTGCTCGAGACCGGTGGTGTGCGTCTTCAAGAGGCGAATCTTGGCTTGGCGGCAATCGCCGGGCTCATGGCCTCCATTTTGGCACTGAGAAAACATGCTCCGGTGATCTGTCTCACCGCAGGCACGGTCGGCTGCTTCGGAGGAATGGCGCTCGCTGCGGGGCTCGCAAGCTACGTCGTTATGACGCGCGAAGCTCGACTAGGGATGAACGGTCCTGAGGTGATCGAGCAGGAAAGCGGCTTCGAAGAATTCGACTCAAGCGATCGCGCACTCATCTGGGCAATTCATGGCGGGGAGCAGCGATACGCGACGGGTTTGGCCGATGCGCTGGTCGGCGACGATACGCCCCAGGTTGCCAACGCCATCCGGCGTTTCGTCTCGAAGGGTGTTCCACCGGTGCATCGGAGTTCGCAGGTAGCACTTTATCGCAACCGAATTGCGAAGCTCGATGCGTCGCAGCAGTGGGATCCCAAAGAGTTCCGCGCACTCTGGACAACGAATGGCGCGAACGAGGAAAAACGATGAGCGAATATACCGGCGTGCGAGGAACCGTGTGGTTCCACGCGTTTACTGGGCAGTCGTCACCCATGCAGGGCGACCCTAAATCTGTGCTTATCGGGGATGCATCGCTCGGCAACGAGTACGCAAGATTCCTCTGCGTTGTTCCAGACCCACACGGTCGCTTTCCTTGTGCCCGGCATGGGGAAGTAGGACTGGAAGAGGCTTTTACCCTCGCTACACGCGTTCGCGAAGTGATCGAGCACGATAAGAACACGATTAAGCGCCCCATCATCGCCATTGTCGACGTGAAGAGCCAGGCTTATGGCCGACGCGAAGAGACTGCCGGCATCTTTCTTGCCGCCGCATCCGCTGCAGACGCTTACGGCTTGGCACGACTCGCGGGCCACCCGGTAGTTGCCTTGGTGGTTGGTCATGCACTGTCTGGAGCTTTCCTGACCCATGGTTATCAGGCCAATCGAATTCTCGCGTTCGATGACGACAGCGTCATGATCCATGCAATGCACAAGGAAGCGGCGGCACGTGTTACGCGGCGCTCTGTCGATGAACTTGAGAAGTTCGCGAAGGAGATTGCTCCGATGTCTTATGACATTCAGGAGTACGCAAAGTTAGGCCTCCTCTACCGACTGCTTCACGTCGAAAATCCGGAGAAACCGTCACAGCAGGAGATTCGGAACGTACAGAACGAACTGGTCGCCGCCATCGCCGATGCCCGCAGTGGCCCCGTTGATCTTCGCAATCGACTTGAATCCACAGGCGCGCGCGAAATGCGAAAAGCTTCCATTCTGGTTCGCACCAAGCTCGAAGCACAGTGGCTGGAAAAGTAGGCTGGATGATCCAGGTTCTAGCCAACTCGCTCGTGCCGATCTTTGTGGGTCTGTTGTTTGGGTATGCTGCAGGTTTATTTAAGATCGTCGATAACAAGGACGTAACAAGCCTCGTCAGCTTCCTTATGACCTTTGCTCTTCCGTGTTCGCTGTTCGTCACCATTGCATGCACACCGCGCCAACTGTTGTGGGAGCAAGCTGACGTGGCCGTAGTGCTTGCCATGGTGTTTTTGGTTGTCTTTGTTGCGACCTACTATGCGTCGCGGAATCTCGCTAAAAATACTGCTGCAGACAGTGCCGTTCTAGCGCTGACGCTTGGATTTCCAAATCACGCCGGCGTGGGTATTCCTCTCCTCCTGGCTGTTTATGGCCCTGCGGCCTCCGTTAGCGTTGCCGTCGGCCTCGCGGTCGGGGCGATTACGATCACCCCGATCACCCTTGCGATTCTCGAAAGCGGAACCAGTAGGACCTCGTCTTCTGCGGCTCGCTTTCGCCTATCTCTGTGGCGAGCTTTCAAAAAACCCGTAGTCTGGGCTCCGGTACTCGGTGTTCTCGCTTCCGTCGCCAAGGTCCACATGCCAACGTATCTGGATAAGAGCCTGACGATTTTCGGTGGCGCGACGGAAGGCACCGCCCTGTTTGTGACGGGCCTGACTGCATCTGCACTGCGTTTTAATCTGCACTGGGGCGTGGGCTGGGCTGTCCTCGGCAAAAATGTGCTCCAGCCGGCTCTCTGCCTTGCGGTAGCTCTCCTCTTCGGGATGCCTCTGGAACAGACCAGATTCGCAGTTCTACTCAGCGCGATTCCCAGCGGCTTTTTCGGCGTTCTCTTCGGCAAAGGGTTCGATGCAGCTACAGAGGCGTCAAGCTCGAGTCTCATTGCGAGCACCATGCTCAGTATCTTCACACTAGCGGGATGGATCGTTGTTCTCAGCCATCTGCATTAGGACATCCTATGTTCCCCTGCGAAGGTCATTGCTTTCGAACGCACGATTTGTTGGAGATAGACGCGAAACAGCTCATCTCCTCCCCAGCGTCTGTGCCTCATTGGGTCAAAGAGGAGCTGTCAGAAAGCCCGTTTGTCGTCGTTCGCCGCGGTCTAGCCACGGGGCGGGAGGTTCCGATTGGAGTTCGTGGAGCCCAAAGAAATCAACGCTGGGCCTCTTTCTGTCATCCGGAGTTGGTGAAGAGCATCCTCACGCCCTCCCAACTACTCAGTCGCACGATTCCCAAGTCGCGAGCAGATGCCATCCCTGCTTTCCGCGCCTTGAACTTTCTCGAAGACCGCTGGATGGGTCTCGCCCTGCCCTGGGGCCCGGGAGGCAGCGTTGGCTTCGAGCTTGCGAGCGGCCGCCATGCGGCAAAGCAACAGAGCGATCTGGATATTGTCATTTATGCGGAAAGGCGCATGAGGGCAGAGGAAGCAAAGTCCCTCTGTGATCGCGCGCTGAACCTTCCTGCAGTCGTTGATATTCGTGTGGAAACGCCTATATGTGGCTTCTCTCTAAGGGAGTTCGCTAGCCGGAGTCCCGCGGCGATCCTCCTCCGGGCACCGAGCGGCATTGTGCTCGGGAGAGATCCATGGGGTGCTGAACTGAGGAGCGTAGATTCGAATTTACGCAACTAGTTTGATTCTCCCAACCAAGAAGTATGGAGCTAAGAACTGTTGTTGTACGGATATTCAAATCAATTTCAAAAAAGGAGCAACAAAGTGAGTAATCCGATCAAATCTATGCGTTTCGCAAGGGGAATGTCGCAGTCCCTATGCGTCGTATTATTGCTGTTGACCTGCCGCGTGGTTTCAGCGCAGAACGAAGAGCATCGCATTCGGAATATTGTTCTGGTGCACGGCGCCTGGGCCGATGGTTCTGGCTGGAAAGGTGTCTACGATATCCTGGTCAAGGACGGCTACAGCGTCAGCATGGTCCAAGAGCCGGAGACGTCCTTTAAGGATGATGTGGCTGCCACCAAGCGCGTCCTTGCTCAACAAGATGGACTGTCCATTCTGGTCGGTCATAGCTATGGAGGAGCCGTAGTCACTGAGGCTGGCACGGACCCATCCGTCGCTGGTTTGGTGTACATCGCGGCCCACATGCCCGACGCTGGAGAAAATGAGGCTGACGACGGAAAGCGCTTCCCCAGTGATCTCAGCAAGTCGGGTGCGATAAAGAAGACGGCAGACGGTTTCACGTACCTCGACCCCGCACAATTCCATGAGTACTTTGCGGCCGACTTGTCAGCTGAGCAGGCGGCTTTCATGGCGCGATCACAGGTACTCAACTTCGCCGACAATTTCAAGGCAGTGATCACCACAGCTGCATGGAGAAGCAAGCCAAGCTGGATGCTGGTGGCGGGAGCAGACAGAACCATCAACCCCGAACTCGAACGCTGGTATGCCGCACGTGCCAAGAGCCACAAGGTCGAAGTCGCAGGTGCCAGCCACGTGGTCTACATCTCCCATCCGAAGGAAGTCGCAGATATTATTGAGAGTGCAGCACGCGCGGTCTCGAAGTAGCTCGGACTCCGCAACGAGTCCCCACAACCGGAGGAACCAAGTCACTGTCCGAGGCAGAAATATCCAGCAATCAGGAGGTTCTATGCCCTTGTTTACCGTAACAATGAAGTCCAACGGATCAACCAACGAGAAAGACCGCCTTTCCAGAGCCATCCACGCTGCAAACATTGCTGCTGGATATCCAGAGGACGACCTTTTCCAACGTTTCCTTTCGTTGGGACCAAGTGACTTCAGGGTTGATCTGTCCTATCCCGCACTGCCCAAGCTGCGCACCGACCAGATGTTGATGATTGAAGTGCTGGTATCTTCAGGGACTGACAGCAGTAGGAAAAAAGGTCTTGTTACCGCCCTGGTCGAAAAACTTGGCGAGGCAGGCGTCGACCCAAACGACATAATGGTGTTCTTCTTGGAGACCGATCGTGCGAGTGGATCATTCGGCGGTGGCCAGTTCGCACCGCCCGTTGTCTTCGCCTAATCAATGAACATCCCTACGCTCACGCGAGAATCAAACATTCAGAATCCGTCCCAAGTGACGGGCAACTCGGAAGCAATCCAACTGGACGAAAAACGCGTTACTCGCTGGCAATGGCGGGAAACCTGCTTTTGCGGGACAACAAGACCGAGGTTGACATGAGTGTAGCGTTTTTGTTTCCCGGACAAGGGTCGCAAGTTCCAGGCATGCTGCACGCGCTGCCGGATCATCCATCCATAGAGCGGACACTCAATGAGGTGAGTGAAGCTCTGGGAGAAAATGTCGTGGAGCTCGATTCTCCGGAGGCTCTTCGCTCAACGGTCTCGGTCCAACTAGCGTTGCTGGCCTCCGGCGTCTCGGTGGCGAGAGCTCTCATCGCGGAAGGTGTCGAACCTGAAGCAGTTGCGGGCATGTCGGCGGGAGCCTATGCCGCAGCGGTGACGGCTGGTGTTCTGGACCTTGCTGACGGTGTTCGGCTGTTGAAGCAGCGCGCGGAGAGGATGGTGGAACTTTACCCCAACGGATACGGTCTCGCAGCCATAGTCGGGTTGACAGAGAGACAAGTATCCGCACTGGTCGAAGAAGCATTTACCGCGCAAAACCCGGTGTACGTGGGCAACATCAACGCTCCTCGCCAAATCGTCATCGCAGGGTCCAATGAAGGGTTGAACAGGGTATTGGTAGCCGCCCGAAAAAGCGGCGCCCGCAAGGCAGTGCCCCTCGATGTATCCGAGCCCTCACACTGTCCGTTGCTCCAACCCGTGGCGGATACCTTAAGAAAGAGCTTGCAGGCATTACACCTGCATGAGCCGAAGTTGATCTATGTCGGCAACGTAACGGGAAGAGCCTTGCGAACTGAAGAGGCTGTCTCGGAGGACTTAGCAACCAACATTGCGCATGGTGTTCGCTGGTACGATGCGACAACGGTCCTGACGGAATTGGGCTGTCGCATATTTCTTGAGATGCCTCCCGGCCATGTTCTAACTGAACTCGGTCGGGAAGCTTTTTCTGGCGTGAGGACTCTCGCCGTCGGTGAGACTTCGTTTACTCATGCTCTGCTGGTGGCAGCGAAAGGGAAGTCGCAGAAGCCGACTTGAGCAATCAGTTCCCGAAGATTCCTTAGAGCGCCAAAGGTGGCCATCGGCGCCGTGAAATTACAACTAGTTACCTCTGGACACTGCACTGTCACGTCGGCGGTCTAACAGGTTGTGCGAATCTGTACCGCTTGTGGGAAGTTACCACTCAACAACCTTCGATGCCGGCTTCATTTGTGATCTCAACGGTGCAGGGAGGAAGCACAGAACAGTTTCCGTGGCGCTGTGTACGGCACAAGGAAATTCCGCCAACGGTCGCACAAAAAAGGCCGGAAACCAATAACGTGGATATCGACGGGATATTGGGTATGTTTTGAAACGGGGGAAACAGAGGAACAGGCGGGGCGCTTGTGCCCCCAAACTGACTCGCGATCGTGGGTTCATTGGCTTCATTCTTTGCGCTTGTGGTGCTTTGTGGTACCCAAGACACCCATGCGCCAGGCCAGAATCGTTGCGATTACCAAAATCACCAGCACTCCCAGGATCACTTCGTTTGCAGTCACGTAGTACCCCTTCCGTCTTCCACGGTACTCGTGAACCGCCCGACAGACAAGCAGCCAGCCGGGCTTGTCCTCCTTCCCCGCACAAGTGGCGATCTCTTTTCCAAGACCATTTCTCTCGTGAATCTTTGCACTGGTGGAACTTGAAAGTGAGGATGCACGGCGCGTGGCAGCTCAATTTGGTAACGAGGTGGGAAAGCATCGTTTCCGAAGTTTTGAGTGGCAAAGGGGAATTGTCCAATCGTCATTCATTCGGAGATGTCCACCAGAATTTTCGATTCGGTCGCAAGTGGATGAGCAAGCCAGGTCTTGTCGACCGAGAAAGTCTCTGTTTCGCACATGATGACAGATCGCTCAATCACGTTCTGCAGTTCGCGGATGTTCCCTGGCCAGGGGTAGGAGCGAAGCAAGTCGAGGCTCTCTTTGGTTATCCGCTGTATGTTCTTTCCCACTTTCCTCGCACAATGATCGACGAAGTATTCGACCAGCACAGGAATGTCATCCTGTCGTTTCCGCAGAGGAGGCGTATCAATCGGGAAAACGTTGAGCCGGTAAAACAGGTCACTACGAAAGCTTCCCGCAGCGATGGCTGCCTGCAAATTGCGGTTGGTAGCAGCTATCACGCGGACATTCGTTTGGAGGGACCGAGTTCCGCCGACGCGCTCAAATTCATGCTCCTGCAAAACACGCAACAGAGCAATTTGGGTCTCGGCAGGAAGCTCTCCGACTTCATCGAGGAAGATCGTGCCTCCTTCTGCAAGTTCGAACCGCCCTAGGCGCCGTTGCAACGCTCCAGTGAAAGAGCCTTTCTCATGGCCAAACAGTTCAGAGGCAATCAAGCCGCGCGGGATGGCTGCGCAGTTTACGCTTACAAAAGCGCGTGACGAGCGGCGCGACCGCCGATGGATCGCGCGCGCAACAAGTTCCTTGCCCGTTCCGGTCTCCCCGGTGACCAGCACGGTAGCGTCTGTGGGAGCGACCTTAGACACAAGAGAGAGTACTTTTTTCAAGGCGCCAGAACTCCCGACGATCTTGTGGCAAGTCGATCCGTCATCGATTTCTTCGGCCAGGGCGACGCTCTGGTGTTTGAGTCTCTCTTCAGACTGCTTTGGATCCGCCATGATTACCGCGACGCTAGTCATAACTTGCCTCACAGATCTAGGGGAACGTTGCAGGCTTGTTAGACCCCATTGTTCGCGTCACGGATTGTGGAACTTGCCCCGGCTACGGACAACCGCATTTGGAGTCGCCCTGCACACCATATCGGGCCGCGCTAGCAACAATTTCGAGAGCCGTAGGCACTCTATTGGGACACTCCGGCCACTCTTTTGGGCCGAGCAACTCCCCCCAAAGAAGCGTGAAGTAAGGTGGGTGAGGGCTATCTCTGCCGATCAGGAATGCGGATGCGCTTCCATCCAAAAAGGCGAGCATCCACCGACCAGACGCCGGGTCCGAGCAGTGCCAGGGCGGCGCCGAGGGTTCCCAGCATGATGCAACTCCACGGATCACCAGGTTGTGAGAAGGCGCGCCACAGCGCAATGACCGCCACAAGTACTCCCGCGATGGGCGTCCATAACCCTGCGAGTAGAAGTACTCCCAAGCACGTCGTGACGGCGGATAATATCGCCGATCCGAGTGGAGGCCCACTTAGCAGCTTCGTGCCGCCAGGCACAATCAAGGCAATTCCGGCAGCTAGCCGCATCAGCAGAAGGCCAATGCCAGGGGAACCGCGGGCAAATGTTGAGAATAGTCGTCGCACGACAAAGCCGAAATTACAAGATTCCCAACGCACCCTGAAAACCTCGAAAGGGCCGCGTAAGCCGCTCTTTTGGGGGGAACTAGACCTCGATGATTCCGCGCTTCACGCCGATAATGGCGGCATGGGCTCGGTCGTTAGCACCCAATTTGGAGAGGATGTTCCGGACTTGGCCTTTGACGGTTTCTTCGCTGACCGAAAGCTGCGCCGCAATCTCTTTGTTAGCATTCCCTTCGGCGATCAGACGCAGGACACGGATTTCCGCTGGGGTCAGGGCGTCATCGCTGAAATGTTCGGCAATTTGGAAGGAGGCCTCAGGGGACAGTGTCTTTTTCCCGGCATGGACGACGCGGATTGTGTCCAACAGTTCCTTGTGCAAGCTATTTTTTAGCAAATAACCCCGGGCGCCAGCTCTGATCGCCCGCAAAACCTGCACATCGCCGTCGTAGGTAGTCAAGACGATGATTCTTGCCTCAGGAAACTCGCCTCGAATCGCGTTCATCGCATCAAGTCCACTCATTTCCGGCATCTGCAGGTCCATCAGCGTGACGTCTGGATGATGCGCGCGGAATTGTTGGATCGCCTCGCGCCCATTCGATGCTTCCGCCACCAGACGCATGTCTGATTGACCAGCGACGAGCGCGGCGATCCCTTGGCGCAGGACCGGATGATCGTCGACCGACAAGATCCGAATCGGGCCCGCCTCAGCGCTCATGACTTCGCCTCCGTGTCCTTCCCAGCGAACTTCTCGACCAGCCACGACCGGCGTCGCACAGGTGCCTGGTAAGCCTTCGTTGCAGGAATGCTCAACTCAATCTCTGTACCCGAATTAAGCTCGCTCCACACCGCCAGTTTGCCGCCCATCAGCTTGGCGCGTTCCCGCATGCCGCGCAAACCGTAGTGCCCGGGCTGTCCGCCTTTACTGAGAACCCTCGGGTCAATGCCCATTCCGTCATCCCGGACCCGCAACCGAAGCTGCCGGACGTCGTAACGAATTTCGACTTCAATCTTCTTCGCGTGCGCGTGCTTGAAGGCGTTGCGCACAGCCTCACCTGCAATCCGGTAGACTTCGTCCCGCAGGATCGGACGGAGATCCCGCGATGTGCCTTCCACTTCCACATAAAACTCGGCTCCATCTGGGTTCGTTTCACTTGAGGCAAGTTCTTTGCCCAAAGTATTTATCGCCTGTGCAAGATCATTGGGAGCGATCACAGAGGAGCGTAATCCCTGTACGGCATCCCGCCCCTCGGTAATCGCTTGCGCAGCTTGATCGATCGCGCTCTCAAATCTTTGTTTAGCATCGCCCGGCGAGAGTAGGTTAGTAGCTGCTTGAAACTGCAGCATCAGGCCGTGAAAACTCTGCAGCAGCGTATCGTGCAGTTCGCGCGCGATGCGCGTCCGCTCGTTTACGCGCTCTTCCAGGCGCACATTGAATTGCTGCGCCACTTGCTGTAGCCGCAGCCGATAAAGTGCCGACAGCAATGCCAGAAAGGCGGCGACGCAGGACAAGCGGAACCAGGTGGTCTGGTAGAAATAGGGCTGCTGCGTGATTTTGTACACGATGCCCGTCCGATCCCAAACTCCGTCAGCGTTACTTGCACGCACGTGGAATTCATGGGTTCCTACGGGTAAGCCCGTATAGGTCGCAGTGACGGCCGCGTCCGCGTCCAGCCACTCCCGATCTACATCATCCAAGCGGTATTGGAACCGGACCCTCTCCGGTGACGTCAGCTCGATGGCGTCGAAGTGCAATTCGATATGGTTTGAGCCGGGCGGCACGACCAGCTCACGGCCGATGGCTTGAGGCGTCTTTCCAACCACAATCCTTTCCATGTAAATCGCCGGCTTTTCCGACCTGTGAGGTGGCGTGGAAGCTTCAAGCATAGCCACTCCTTGCTCCGTAGCGATCCATACCCTGCCGTCCTTGGTCATGGCCATATTGCGATAGCCGCCACTGCATTCCGCGGAATTCATCCCGTCCGCCCGGTCGAAGCGAGTGTAATCCGGAGGCGCGTCCGGATGGTTCTCCCATTTTTCAAGGCTGTCGGGCGCGGCCCGGTAAATGCCATCTCCGCAAAACCAAAGAGCGTCCCGAGACCTCAGCATTCCTGTGATCTTCGGCGCGACATCGAGCCGGACGACCCCAGTTTCCTGGACACGGAAAGTGCCACCGAAAGGCCCAAATGCGAAGAGCTCTCCGCGTTGATCCTCCCCGAATCCGAATCGCCCTGCCCCAATGGAAGCATTGTTGGTCTTTGAGACCGCGACGAACCGGTCCTTCTCCAAGCGGTCGATCCCTCCAGTAGTCTCGACCCAAATCACACCGCGCCTATCCTCATACGCTGACAACACGTTGTTGCTCGAAATTCCGTCGGCGGTGGTGAATTCCCGCACCTGTCCATCTAGGACGTGGCGAAGACCACCAGAATAGGGAATCCAGAGCGAACCGTCGCTTGCAGGTAGGATTGCTACCGCGACCTTGTTCGTCAGCTTGTCTTCTTTGAGGAATGCCGTAAACTGCCCTTCCCGGAAGCGGAAGACTCCACCACCAAAGGTACCGATCAAAATATCGCGGTTTCGATCTTCCGCAAGTGAAAACACGCAAGAGTTGGGAAGGCCTTGCTTCTCAGAATAAGAATGAAATCGGCGTCCGTCGAACCAAGACAAACCTCCGCAATCGCTGCCGACCCAAAGCTTGCCGTCGCTTGCAGCCAAGACCGCTCTGGGGAGGCCCAGCGGCAGACCGTCCGCCGCTGTAAACATTCTTACCGCTGGTCTCTTGAATCGAATGAGTCCTGTTCCCTTTGTGCCGGCCCACACATCACCATTGCGATCAAAACAAAGATAAGTAGGAAGGGCGGCGCCCATATTGGGCGCTATCAACTCTCGACCAGATTTGGTCGCGCGATATAAGCCGCCCGACTGGGAAAACCAGACCGTGCCTTGTGCGTCTTCAGTTACCCGGAACACCGCGGCAACCGGTTTCAACCGTTCAATCGACGCCCCCACTTGCCGCGCCACGCCATACACCGTGCAGTACCAAATCGTTCCGGCATGGTCCTCGAAAACGTGAAAAATCTCGTTCTGGCGCACACCCAGTCTCGCGGACACCTCCGGATGTTGAATCACCTGCGTGCCGTCCCATTCCATGAACCCTTTGGAGGTGATCACAAGGAGATGACCGTTGGACGCTTCCTCGATCCGGGAGGTCCAAAGTTTTGGGATGACTACTGAGAATTTATCTTGATCGAATCGATACAGTCCGGTCATTGTTCCGACAAAGAGGGTGCCGTTGCGACTGAAGTGAAGGCATTGAATAGAATCACCTTCGCCCGAGTCGGGATGATACAGGGCGGATGTTGGGTGTCCCGGTTCGCTCATCTCTCCGCTCTGAATTCGGGCCAGGCCGGCCTTGGTGCCGACCCAAAGGGCACCGTCCGGCGCCTCAGCAAGAGTATTTACCGAGACAGGCGACGCTTGCGGCAGAAACACGACCGGAGCGAAATGTCGGCCATCGAAGCGCAAGAGTCCCTCTTCGGTGCCAACCCATAGAAAGCCATCTCGCGTTTGTACTATGACGTTCACGTGATTTGATGCAAGCCCATCTTCAACGGTAAAGTTCTTGCTGATATAGATGTTGGCCGATTGGGTAAATTCAAGCGCGAGCGCCCGGTCGCCGATACTTGCGATGAGACTTATGCTCAAGCACGCAGTTCTCACAAGACCACGTCGCGCACCGAACAGATTACATACGGGATGAGTCCAGGTCATTGGCTCCTTCTGCCGCCGTCTCTTAAGTTAGTTTTCCGGGCCTTAGCATCAGAGCCTCTCGCCGGGTAGATGCCAGTCCGATGATAAATAACTGGATCGTCCTTGCCAATGCCACCGGTCTACGGGAAGCGTGGCCTACCTCATGGAGGGCAGGGCATGCGTGCGTGAATTGGGGACGGCGAAAGTCAGGCAGGTTTTTGCGCCGCTTGGAATTTCAAAGTTTTTTGGCGGTCTGGTCTTTCGTGATCGCGTCGCAGGCGTCCTTTACTGAACTTCCGAGTGCGCGAGTTCTCCGGACTCTTCGATTGCGGAAAGAGTCTTGTGAACAGCAACCGCATCATCAAAACTCGGCGCAGTGCGAGTTAGATGACGCAGATCATTCGCCATCAACCGGTACACGCCTGCAACGTTGCGCGCCACTACAGCGTCGCCGAGGCCAAAGTAAAAAGACGACGGAATCTCGAGTTCGCGGAAACCATCCTCGCCTGTCCGCCCGCCTTCCACTCGCAGCGGTGAGATGTTGATCACAGGAATCTGTTCGGCCTTCGCGGTGATGCGAAGTCCCCCGCTGTTCCGTTGATCTCCCATAGGAGTTCCCCTAGTTTCGGATGATTTTCCTGTCACTCCAGGGCGCTTGGTAGCCGCGTCGCTGCCTGACCGAATACGGGACGAGCGTCCTCAAGTCTCTGGAGAAGTCCTGAAACGATTCTTGTTGATGTTCAGCGACCGAATCTTCGATTCCAGCGTGGACCGCGGGATCCCCAACTTGGCTGCGGCGCCCGTGGGTCCCGACACGCGCCCGCGGGTATCCTTCAGTGCAGCCTCGATCATGTCCTTCTCTTGCACGAGGAGTCTGCGAGGGAGCTCAACTTGCTGTTTCGACTCCTGTGTCGGAGGCGGTAACCAGTTTTCGTCGATCGAGAAAATCTCTGTTTCGCAAAGTATCATCGAACGCTCGATGACGTTCTGCAGTTCGCGAATGTTTCCCGGCCAAGGATAGGACTGAAGCAATTCCAGCGTCTTTTTGTTGACACGCCTTATCTTCTTGCCCGCTTTTCGCGCATAGCGATCGATAAAGTATTCGACCAGCAGAGGAACGTCCGCTCGTCGTTCTCGAAGAGAAGGTATCTCAATCGGGAAGACATGCAGCCGATAGAACAAATCACTACGAAAAGACCCTGCGTTGATGGCGGCCTGCAAGTCACGGTTGGTGGCCGCGATCACTCGGACGTCAGCGCGGATTCGACGACTGCCGCCGACCCGCTCAAACTCGTGTTCCTGCAAAACACGAAGCAGAGCAATCTGAGTCTCGGCCGGAAGTTCCCCGACTTCGTCGAGGAAGATCGTGCCTCCATTTGCCAGTTCAAACCGTCCCAGGCGCTGCTGAGTCGCGCCCGTGAACGCGCCCTTCTCATGGCCGAACAACTCAGAAGCGATAAGATCACGGGGGATTGCTGCACAGTTCACACTAACGAATGGGCGCGAGGCACGAGGTGATCTCCGGTGAATCGCGCGTGCAACTAGCTCTTTGCCTGTTCCTGTTTCACCGGTGATGAGGACCGTAGAATCACTCGGTGCGACTTTGGAGATGCGCGAGAGAACACTTTTCAAAGCGGGAGACGTTCCGACAATCTCGTCAAACATCGAGGCTTTGTCGATTTCTTCACGCAGAGCGATGTTTTCGCGGCGAAGAGTGTCCTCAGCCTGCTTGCGATCTTCGATGTCCGTTCCCGTAACATACCAACGCGTAATTTGTCCTTGTTCGTCTCGCAATGGGTTAAAACGAGCCAAAAACCAACGATAACTTCCATCATTTTTGCGTATCCGCAACTCCAACTCATTGGCAGAGGCACGAGCGACAGCACGATCAAAAACACCGTCGAGCCCCTCGGTGTCATCAGGATGAACATAGTTGTCGTGACCAGAAAACTGCCGCCACTCTTCAAGACTAAGACCGAAGTAATCGAGCGCGACGCGGTTGGCGTAAAGGCGTTCACCATTAGGTCCGTATACCGCAACATGTTGAGGCGCAAGGTCCAGCATCTGCTGGAGATCCCTCTCTCCTTCCCGGATGATCGCTTCCGCCCGCTTTTGCTCGCTTAAATCGAGCACGAATGCGACACCCTCGTTCCCACCCTCTTGAAACAGCGCGCCTCCAACCAGCACGGGCACGCGGCTGCCATCTTTCCGGAAATACTCTTTCTCGTATGGTTGAACCGTCCCGGTTCCTTTCAGTCCTGTCACGGCGCGTTCGTCACGCTCGCGCCATTCGGCCGGCGTCAGATCGGTCCAGCGCACTCGACCCGAAAGGAGATCTTCACGGCCGTATTGCACTATGCGCAGAAACGCTTCGTTGGCTCCGACGATCGCACCTTCGAGGTTCCAGATGAAGATCCCCAGAATGTTGGCGTCGACCAGACGCCTAATCTTCCCTTCGCGATCTGCGAGATCGCGATAAAGCCGCGAATTCTCGAGCGATATTGCTGCCTGCGACGCAAGCACCTTCAACACCGTGACGCGATCAGCAGTGAAAACGTGCGGGGTCAAGTTGTTTTCAAGATAAAGAACACCGTTGAGTTTCCCCTGATTTATCAATGGCAAACAGAGAATGGAACGGGCGCGACGCTGAACGATGTAGGGATCCAAAGAAAATGAGTTGCGTGCGGAGGCGTCGTCGAGGATTAGGTTCTCGCGAGTACGCAGAACATAACGGACAGGCGACTCCGGCAGCGCGGCCGTGGTGTCGGCGTCCTCTCCCAGATGCACGGTTACATCTTCTCCTCCAATAGTCGCCTCCGCCTCTATCTGCAGCTCATCCCCTCGCGGAACTATCAAGAGACCCCGCTCGGCGCCTGCGTGCTCGATAGCCGCGCGCATGAGCCTTTCGATCAATTTCTCCAGAACCATCTCGCCCGAGATTGCTTGCGAGACTTTAATCACCGTCGCCAGATCCAGGAGTTCGACCGGTGTCACAATGGTGGTCGTGGGGCCGGGAGCGGGCTCGTTCTTGAGGTGTGGATACAACAGGAGTTCGACCGGCGCCACAGTTGTGCTCGCGGGGCCGGGAGCGGGCGCTTCTTCCCCGAGGTGTGGATACAAATGGTCTAGTTGCTTCACCTTGCCATTGGCTCCCCAAAGGAGATAGTCGTGCCGAGCGTCCTGCAAATAGGCCTTTGCAATCTTTTCGAAACCACGCGCCGCGTAAAATCGTCCGGCGAGTTCATTTGCGAGTGCCGCATTGTGGACAAAGCCGTTGGCATGCGCTGACCGGATGGCTTTTTCGTAGAGATGTTCGGCATCCAGTTCTCGCGCTTCCAGGCGAGCGATCTCTGCGCCCACCAGTGCGGCGCGGTTCTCGAAATTTTCCGGACAGTTCGCTGCCCAGACCTCGAGCTGGCGATAATGGGCGGCCAGAGCCTCGAAGTGACTAGAGCGTTCGTCCGGCAATGTGCAATCACACAATGCTGCCCGACAGAGGCCGCTGTAGAATTCATATTCCGCTGTCTCAAAAAAGGAAGGTGATGTCCAAAGCAACGGTCGAGCCTTCGAGGATGCGTGGGCGGCGGAACGATAATCGCCCGCCAGCACGCGAGCCTGCAGCTTCCGAATCCAGTACCAGCACTCCGCCAGTGCCAGATCCGCCTGCCTCGCCAAGTCGTGTTCGAAGCGGCGTTCATCGAACCGCTCTTCGTCAAAACATCCGAATGCCGGCGTCAGACCACGAAGCGTCCGGATCAGTTGAAGCTGCGCCGTAATGATCGCAATGACGAGGCCGAATCGGGCCTTATGTGCAAACTTGAGACCTTTCTCGGCTTCACCTTGCGTTTCGGCCAACGCATCTCCCGCTGCGAGAAGATTTGTATTCAGGTTGTTGCAGCTATATGCCCCGAACGTGAGATCGCCGATTCTATTCGCGACATCGAACGCGCGACGTACTAGATCACGACCCGTCCGAACGTGCCTCGTCCATGGCATAACGAAATTGCCGAATGCCATGTATGTTCGAGCCTGATAACGATGCAGACTGTGCTTTTCGACCAGCGCATACCCGAGCTGGCCGAACTGGAAGCCAGCCTCATAGTTATCGAAGTGGGGTCCAGCGATCATGCCAAGGAACACATAAGCGAAGCACGATCCGTGGCTGTTGCCGTGCTCGAGACTGAGATTCACCATCCGGCAGATTACGAGCGAAAGCAAATTACGGTCGGTAAACAGGGCCGGCGGCACGACCTTGGTTAGCACATCCAGGGTTGCGAGGGACAACGCGTCGCTCATCAACGGCAGATCAACGAGTTCCTCAATCGCGCGGCTTCCGAGCAGTGACCAGGTACGCTCGTATTCGCGTCGCGCTTGCTCTTCCGGTGGATGGGGCGACCAGTCGATGCCCAGATAACGCAAGTAGGCGAGACAGACGTCGACCGCCCGGTCGCTCCGATCGAGCGTCGTGTACAGGTCAACGCGCAGGCAGGCGACGGTTGCCTGATCGATAGCATTGGCAGCGCGGGATGAAAGCATGGTCAAGCGCGTCTCCGCGGTTGCCAGTTCGCCAGTCAGGAACTCGCATTCGGCCCGGTGCAGTTCCAGCGCGAGAATGAGCTCCGGCTGGCGCTCCCAACAGTCGTCTGGCAACAGTGCCGCACCGGCGATGAGATAGTTGAGGGCTGAGGCGTAGGCCGTAGAAGCTTTCGCGCGCTTGCCCGCAATCAGGTTGAGCTCCGCCAGTTGCTCGCGCTCGTCTTGAGAGGTGATCAAGGCCGCGCCGCGATTGAGTTGATTGACGATCTCGAAGATCAGCTCCTCCCGCTTCTCGGGAGGAGTGTGCTGTGCCAGCAGCCTGCCGATTCGGAGATGCGCCTCGGCGCGCAGATGTTCCGGGATCAAGGAATAGGCTGCTTCCTGAACGCGGTCATGGAGGAACCTATAAGCGCCTTCTGAATGGAGAACGAGTCCGGTTCGCAGCGCTTCCTGTAGATCGCTATGCAGTTCCTCACTGGACTCCTCGTATACCAACGCCATTCGGGCGAACTCGGCGCTGTTGCCCAGGCAGGCGAGTTGCTTTAATGCATTCACGGTTTCGACGGGTAGCCGGTTCAACTTCCCAACCATGAGGTCCACCACATTGTCGGTATAACCCTTGGCGTGAATGCGATTCAGGTCCCAGGACCATCGGCGTCCGGCGTGATCGAAGGTGAGTAGGTTCTCCTCGGCAAGCGCAGAAAAGAACTGAATGGCGAAAAATGGATTGCCAGCAGTCTTGTCGTGTATCAGTTGCGCCAGCGGTTTGGCGCGCTCCGGTTCGCAGTGGAGAGAATCGGCAACTAATTGTCGCAGTTCTTCATAAGCTAAGGGTGCAAGTACAATATCCTTCACTATCGCACCAGCTTGGCGGATCGCTTCGAGCCTGCGCATGAGCGGATGGGTAGGATCAACCTCGTTGTCCCGGTAGGCGCCGATCAACATCAAATGCTGCACGTCTGGCCGGGTCAACAGATCCTCTATCAAATCGAGCGTTGCCGCGTCGAGCCATTGCAAATCGTCGAGGAACAGGGCCAGCGGATGTTCCCGTGTGAATACGCTGATAAATCGACGGAACACAAGTTGGAAGCGGCCCTGCGCGTCCTGTGGCGGAAGCTCAGGAACCGGTGGTTGTTCTCCTATGATGAGCTTCAATTCAGGAACCAGATCCACAATGAGCTGTCCGTTCGGATCTAACGCTTCACGAAGAGCATCGCTCCATTTACTCAGCTCCCTTTCACTTTTGCTTAGCAGTAGGCGGATGAGGCTCTGAAAAGCCTGAGCCAAAGTGGCATAAGGGATGTCGCGCTTGTACTGGTCGAATTTGCCTGAGGCAAACAAGCCCCGCGGCGGGACAAGCGGCTTGTGGAGTTCATTGACAACGGATGACTTGCCGATGCCGGAGTATCCAGAAACGAGCACCAACTCCGGTCGGCCGCCGGCGACGATGCGGTCGAAAGCGGCGAGGAGGGTCTCAATTTCAGATGCTCGCCCGTACAATTTTTCGGGAATCAGCAGCCGGTCTGGCGTGTCGTGTTCGCCAAGCGGGAATTCGTCGATGCGATGCTGCGTTTCCCATTCAGAAAGACAGCGCCGAAGGTCACTCTCCACCCCAGCCGCTGTCTGGTATCGGTCCTCAGCGGCTTTGGCGAGAAGCTTCATAATGATCGTCGAGACCGCGCCCGGAACACCCTTCAACCGCTCGCTGGGGGGCGTCGGATATTTCGCGATGTGACAGTGCACCAACTCCATCGGATCGGAAGCTGTAAATGGGAGAGTTCCGGTCAGCATCTCGTAAAGCGTTACACCCAACGCATAAAGATCGCTCCGCGAATCGATCGAGCGATTCATTCGCCCAGTTTGTTCGGGGGCCATGTAGGGGAGTGTTCCAGCGATGAACTCGGGAGGTCCGGGCGTCTGGCGCTCGCGAGGAAGGCGCGACGCGATACTGAAACCCATGAGCCGGGCCTGACCTGTCGCAAGATTCACCAGAACATTGGTCGGCTTCACATCCTTATGAATTAGCTCCCTCCTGTGCAACCCGCCGAGTGCCGTTGCAAGGCCGACGGCGAGGCGTAAGAACTGCGTCATCTCCATCGGCCCTGAAAGGAATCGATCGAGAGTTTCGCCGCCAGGGTCTTCGAGCACGAGCGTCGTCTGCCCACGTTGCTCGGACACGGCAAGGGACCGAACCGCCCAGGCTGGATCCAGTTCATCCCTCAGCGAATATTCGTGTTCTATCTTTTTTAGCGTTGCCAGCGCTGGCTGCATCGAAGCAGGAGCTAGCAGGAGAACTGATGGTGAACCGGGTTCGTTCGAGTGCTCGCCCCGGTACAGTACGAACTCATCATCTTCGCGGAGAGTTTCGAGAAGATATTCTGAGAGTTCCACGATGATTGCCCTCCGACTTTCGGGGCGCTTCGTGTGTAGACAGCCACGATTCCAGTCGAGCCACGAGGATCATACACCCGGAGAATTCGCAGTGGGCAACGATCCGGTCGTTTCAAACAGTTCGCGAATGTTTCCCGGCCAAGGATATGACTGAAGCAATTCCAGCGTCTTCTTGTTGACGCGTTCCATGTTCTTGCCGGCTTTTCGCGCATAGCGATCGATAAAGTAGGCGAAAGTGTTGTTACGGCTCAGCTCGTAACCATAAATAAGAAGGGCGCTTAGAAGATTTTCCTCTCAAGCGCCATGGTTGCGGGGCAGATTAGAACTGACGACCTTCGGTTTATGAGCTAGTACAGATACACATGGCCGGTGATTCTGCGCGATTTAGCTGGCAATCGGCCAATCTTACTTCTTTCCAAAATCTTTCCCACATGCTTTTTTAAAGACCGCGTAATCAAGCACTGGCCTGTTTTTGCGAACGGTTCGCTATACTTTCACCATGGCGCAGCCAGAATCACGGGACTTAGCAAACATTTCGTTTGATGACTTCGTATCTTTGATTTTCAACCCTGCCGAACAAATCAAGCTCGATAGACCACATTCCGGCATCGAAGTGGAGATTGATGCGAAGAGGCTCTGCGCCTACTACGTACAATTGTTTCAGGAACCAGAATTTCTCCTTTCGCGCTTTACAAAACAGGAGCTTGAAGCAGGTTTCTGGGAAATCATGGGTTACACCCATGATTGGTCCCTTGGCGACCTTATCGAATACTCTGACGCGCCGTTATCCAGCCGTAAGGAATGCATTGAGTCCATGGCCGTCCTTTTTGAGCAACTTTTTGCCAGCGAGCCTCTGGATACCTCTGTTCACATGTGGTGGGATTCTCTCTGTTATTCGTGGCACTGCGAGAATAGAAAGCGGGAGCGCGGAGGCGACGACTTGGAGTTGCAGGACACCTACTTTCAGACAATTGCCAGAGTTCTAGCGATTGATTCCTGGATTGGTCAGGGGGCCGCGCTCCATGGGCTAGGCCATCTTCACCATCCAGACACCGTGGCCCTAGTTGGCCGATATATCGACGAGCACCCTTCATTGACTAAAGAACAGGTCGCCTATGCTCAAGCTGCGGCAAAGTTTGAGGTGTTGTGAAGTGGCTAGTGCCAGTCTTACTTCTTTTCCAAATCTTTTCCACGGTTCCTAGGTGGGCTTATCCTGAGAGCCTCTTGAATCAGTAAGCAGCGTCTAGGCCTTAGCGGTAACAGTGTGACGGACAATTACACGCACACTTTCACCGAAGATGAGCGAGACGCGGCAGAGAAACTTGGGAAAGTTTTCGGTACGGAGTGGCCTGAGATTGATAAGGGAACAGTGATTTCTTTCCCAGAAAGAAGAAGGGTCTGTTGGGAGCATCCAACAAACCCTTGCGAATCAGTAAGAATGGTTGCGGGGGCTTGCAACCATCCGAATTGTTTAGTACTGCCTTTTAGCGTGGAGCTGATCCGGCTCGCAGCGTAGGCGGCACCGCGAAGGTCAACGGTCATAAGTGGGCGATTCCGTGCAACCGACCAGTCCGAACTTGGCGACGCGAGTCAATACAGCGCGTTTACCAGGAGTTGACGCTGAAAGCACTCGGAGAGGACGTGGCTTGTGGCGTGGCAGCTCACGGCGCGTCATCATGGTGTTCAGGGGTACTCTCGTAATGAAGTGCTCTGCCTTATGTCTCTGCCTTCTTTGCTTTGGACTTTGTCCGGCGCAAGCTGCGCCCCAATCTCCGGAGAGTTCGTCCTGTCAACGGTTCGCCCAACAGTTTTACGATTGGTACGTTCCATTCACCCAGAAGCGGTTCCATTTTCCCGCTTCTGACATAGCCTTACGACGCAAGGCTGTCGTGTTCAGCCCTCAGCTTTTGCGTGCGTTGAGAATCGACTCCGAAGCTCAAGCGCGGGCAAAAGGCGAACTCGTCGGGCTAGATTTCGATCCATTCTTGGGCAGCCAAGACCCTGCCGACCTCTATGAAGCTCGGCAGGCGACGGTGAAAAACGGGACATGCTCCGGCGGAGTCTGGCGCGCTTCACGCACTGACACGGCGGGAAAAATGGATAGACCGGAAGCTGTGGCGGAATTGAAACAACAGAATGGTGGATGGCAATTTGTTGATTTCACATACTCAGTCGGAGGCCCAGATTTATTGCATCAGCTGGCGAATCTTCGACGAGAACGTCGAAAGTACGCGGCCACTGCCCCACGATAAGCGGAACAGGATTCCATCACGGGCCACCCAGAAGTAGGCCACATGCCTGGGCGTCGGCTTACCGGAAATGTGGATTTGGCGAACCGGCACTTGGACGGTAACGGCGTTTATCAGGACTTGAGGTCGGTCCGGTTCAATCATCGATGGGAATCAGGACATAAGCGTGGCCGGGAACGAACGGTGTCGGATGAGCGTGCAGAACATGGCGATGTGTCAGGGGCAGTCAGTCAAGCTCATTGCTGCATAAGCAGTGGCGAGTAGTGGTTGAGAACTAACCGCCAGTGCCCTTGCTGCTTTACCCATACTCTCGTAAAGCGGTTGTCACGGGGGACAGCTTTGCCTCTGTCTTGCCCATTCATTGTGGAGCGGCCAGTCTCGACAGCCGTGTTTCCGTAGATGCGCACCTGAACCTCGTCGGTGGTGATGGACTGAAATTTCAATTCACCGGACGTAAAATCTGAAATCACCTGCGGCTTGGTTCTCACAGCGCCGCTTGGCCCTATGCCGATAAAATCAGCAGCATAGATGCGCTCAAGGGCCGCCGCATCAGCATCGATTTGCGCCTGAATGCGTTCATGATCCAGTTGCCTTATGACCTTTTCAATGCTTCCTCTTCGATCGCCGCTCGCGCTCGGTCTTTGTCCTAGAGCGATAGAGACCGTCGTAAGGACTAGGACGGTTATGACAATTGTTCGTCTCATGGAGAGTTCACTAGTAGGTGTTTTGTAAATTTAAGTTCTTCCCAAATCGCCCCCAAAAGGGCTTGCGGGCGGAACCCAACAAGCTCTTGTGAACCAATTAGAAATGGTTGCGGGGGGCAGATTTGGTGACGACCTTCGGGTTATGAGCTGGTACAAATACATATGGCCCGCTGATTCTGCGCGACTAGCTGGCATTCAGCCAATCTTACTTCTTTCCCAAATCTTTCACACGAAAACTACTCGCGAGTAGCGCGGTTTCAGTAGGTTGACGCCCACATACCAAGTAGGACCAATGCATTCACGGCCAAGCTAGCCGCTATCGCTATCCAAGTGAGCAGTGTGGCTAATGGAGCCATCCGTCCTGTTCGTTTGCCCTTAATGAGCGTGACAGTCGCAACTATTGTGGTCACGGGCGTGATGAAAAGAAACCACAGTGTAAAAAGTTCAGCGAAATTTAGTGGAAACCAATGCGAAATGCGCCGGTCAATTGGAAATGCAAGGATGAATGCCAAAAATCCCATTAAGGCCGGCGAACACCACCAAAACGAGACCCAGTTTTTGCCTTGTGGCGGAAAAGTTTCTTCTCGGTTCGTCACAAATTCCTCGACAAAGATAATTATAACAGGCTCAGCGGAGGCGGGTGGGATGAGCTTAGCGCCGTAGGCTTTCTACGTTTCGAGAATTCAGCTTCCGGGTTGCTGGCCACGGCTTCTAGGCGGCCCACCAGTTCATCAAATTTCGCGGCCGGGTGCCCCAGGTTGCGCCTTTTGGTACCTGGGTCTTGGGGCTTCGCTTCTGCCTAAACTTTTCGTCCACAAAAAACAAAAAGGCCGGGCGCCTGTGCCCGGCCCTTACTTCACGAATTGGTTGCGGGGGTCAGATTTGAACTGACGACCTTCGGGTTATGAGCCCGACGAGCTACCAGGCTGCTCCACCCCGCACACCAACTATAGCGGATGCTCTAGCGCCCGTCAAATTTCGCAATCTCATCAATGAGAAATATCGTGAACGTGCAGGGGGGAGCCAGCAACCTGTCCGGGCGACCAATTACCAGGTATTGTACGGCGTACCTTCCACCTGTGATGCCTGGTCGGAATTCGAGTGTACATCTTCCACGCCCACTGTCGTCTGATCCGGACTCATCACCGTGTCGCCAATCTTTAATTGCCAATCCTGTTGGCGCGTCATCGGATCGACGGGAACTTCGCGCAAATACTTCGCGTCTACCAGGTCTTGCAGCGATTGCGGCGCGGCTTGTTTATCCAGAGTGTAATTTTCAATTGCTACCCGCATTACCTGCAAGTCACTCTTGAGCGTTGCTTCCCGCGCTCGTTGCACCGACCGCTCGTAATGGACCGAGGCAATTCCAACCAAAATCATAATGATCGTAATCACGATCATCAACTCGATCAGCGTAAATCCCGCCGCGCTTTGGCCGAGACGACGCAGTCCAGTTTTCAGGCCACCGATTTGTCGTTGAGTGTTCACTGGTTTTTCTTCTCGCCGGCCATTCAATTCCAGTCTACCAGTTCTTATACTGTGTTCCATCCGTCGCCGTACCCTGAGACTTTGAGTATACGTCGAACACATTCTTGCCGCCCCAGCTCGAAGAATCGGGGTCATCGGAGATCGACCGGAAACCCCATTCCGCATTCCCGGTCATCGGGTCCACTGGAATCTTCCGCAGAAAGCGAACTTTCTTGTCGTTACCGGCCCCCAGTTGCACGCCCTTCACTAGGGTTTCCAGATCCGGCGGGTAGCCTTCGCTACCAACTTCGACGCGAATCTTGTTTTGGTCCGCAAGGTCCTTGTAACGGTCAATCGCGTTGCGCATTTGCCGCAAGTCGTAATGCAGGTCCGCCTCTTTGTCGCGCATGATCTTGTACCGCGCGATAGGCACCGCGGCGGAAGACAAAATGAGAAGAATGGTGCAGGCAATAATCAACTCCAGAAGCGTCATGCCTGCTTCAGGGTTGTTTCGTTTTCGGCGGATAGCTGCAGTTCGCGTCATAGGTCACTAAATTCGATTACGGCTGGACCTGTACGGTTGCTTCGCTGGTTACCAGCGGAATCGGCTTTTGCTGGGAATCCTTCGCGTTCACCTGCACGATCGAAAGATTTGACGTTCCCGGAGCCAGTCCTTTTATGACGATGCCCATCAACGTACCGCTGCCGTTCACCCCGGGGGTGTTCGGCTGGCGTGTAGCGGAAATAATCGCTTGTCCATGTTCCTTGTCAACGCGTTGCACGATGGCGATCTCTTGCGTGCCGCCGGAGAGGAATCCGCCATGCTGCACTTCTTCCACGCTGATTACCGCAGGGTTGTACTGCAACAGCAGCGGAATGGAAAACAGATCATTCACGTTATCGACCGCCACGCCGACAGTCACAGTTTGCCCAGGTTTCAGGGAAAGAGACTGCGGCTCAAACCGGATCTTGGCAGCTCCGCCGGCTTGGGCATTGTTTGCAGGCGTGGTTGTCGCCGAGGCGTCCGCCAAAGGCAACATCGGCGAAGGACTCGTGGAATTCTGTGGCTGGGGTGGCTGCTGCACCGCGGGAGCAACAGCTGCCGGTGCGGCTGCCGGGTTCGTGGTTGCTGCCGGCGCCTGATTGGGAGCCCGCACTTCACTTTCGCGCCGGACCTGTACATTGGCTTCAGAACCCGAATACAGCGGGCGCAGATTGGCCTTGGTCCATTCCGGCATGCGCACAATGCGCGGCACTAGCACAATCAAGACTTCGTTTTCCTGATGGTCGGTCTTGTCTTCCGAGAACAGATACCGCAGGAGAGGAATCTTTGCCAGACCGGGCCAACCGTTAAGCGTCTTGGAATCGGTCCGCTCAATCAATCCGCCAAGGATGTTGACTTCGCCTTCTTTCAGGCGAATGTCGTGTTCAATCTTGCGTTGGCTGATGATGGGTTGTTGAATGCCGCCAATCGTCGCCACGCCGGTTTGTGAGGAAACTTCGATCACGACCTTCATGCTCACTTCGTGATTGGGGTGCACGCGCGGCGTAATGTCCACGTTTACACCGACGTCCAGATACGTGAATTGGGTGTTGACCAGCGGGTTGATGCCGGTCGTTCCCGTGGTGCCGATACCCGCTGAAAAACTTCCTGTCGCCACCGGGATGCGGTCGCCGATTTTCAGCTTGGCTTGTTGCCCGTCCACGGAACGAATTTCCGGATTCTGAATGATCTTTGTAAAAGTATCCGTTAACACCGCATTCAGAGTAATGCTCGGAGCCGTAAAGCTGTAATCGCTGTTCGTCAAATGGCGCAGTTGATCGAGGGAAACTCCCGTGCTGGTCGGTGTTCCAGTTCCCGTGCCGGTTCCGGTGTTGGTCGTCGAATTGGCCGGATTCACGCTGATGCTGGCGTTCTGCATCGGCAGGATTCCCAGATCCCGCAAACGATCGGTGCGGGCCTGCAACACTTCGACCTGAATGATGACTTCCGGTTTAGCTTTGTCCACATCGTTGATGAATTTCTCGGCAATCTGCAACTTGTCGGGAGTATCACGGATGATGATCGCGTTCTGTGCGTTTAGTTGCTGAATTCTCTTCAATTCCAGGATTTGCCGAAGACCGGTCACAATTTCCGTCAGATCCTGGGCAGTCACCGTATTGGAGAGGTAGAAGGTTCTTACCAGTTGTTCGTCGTAATCGCGGCGCTTCTGCGGCTGATCCGGAATCACGAAGACAATGTTTTCCGTTATCGGTTTTACGAAACTTTTGCTTTGAATCGAAACAATGTCCAGCGCCTGTTCCAGCGTAACGTTGTTCAGGTTTACCGTGATGCGCCGAGCCGGCAGATCCGGATCGTAAATGACCGTGAGTCCAGCCAGCTTGCCAATGGTGTCAAAGACAACCTTCGAGTCATTGGACATCGTCAGGCTGATCGGAGCGCGGGAAAGCGGTTTGATTTCCGGCGGCAGGGAAGCGAGCAGCTGATCATTTGATACCACGCTGTTGGCCTCATTGCCGGCATCGGTTTGATGATTTTGATCGGCAATCATCTCCAGCGTCTTGCGCAATTCTTGTTCTGCTATGGAGCTGGCGGGATCTACGCCCAGTGCTTTTTGAAATTCGGCAGCGGACGCCTGCAAGTCGCCCTTTTTGCGCAGATCCTGCCCGCGCTTTACGTGCTGCTGGCCCGCTTCAAAGCGCACTTGATTCAGCTTGATCTTGTAATTGGCGTTGTACGGGTCGGATTTGATGGCTTTCTGATAGTAGGCAACGGCG
>Ga0193726_1000379_pt1 | contig 49805 bp, 35 predicted proteins | sample H2c1metaG_FD_144928 | JGI IMG/M metagenome (GOLD analysis project Ga0193726, IMG submission 144928) | Soil microbial communities from a riparian zone of the East river system, Colorado, United States - H2c1 | ecosystem: Environmental > Terrestrial > Soil > Riparian zone | place: USA: East River... | reverse complement strand
TTCACCAGCAGCGAAGATGTCCTGGATCTCCCGTTCGATGACTTTCAGCAAGCGCTCACCGGGACCGTGGCCTACGATTCTGCCGCGGCGATCTATGTCCACGCGAGCACGTCGGGCACGCCCCATAAATGCCCGCCGGCCGACTCGCAGACGTTCATCCCGATCAATCCCGGATCGCTCACCGACTGCGTCCCGCCGCTTCATCTGTCTCCGCTCGGACCGATCGCCTATCTGCAGGAGATGCTGAAGGTCTCCGAAGGGTCGACCTGCGACGATCCATTTCCCGCCGCGCATACGGACGTCCAACCGCAGAATCTGGCCGCCGCAATCGCGCCGCGCAGAGGCCCGATCGGCACGACGCTCCTGGCGACGCGCGCCAATCTGGAGACGCCGCTGCCGCTCATCGACATCGTCAACGAATGCTTGGAATATGCCGCCTCGACCAAGCCTGACGCCAGCAATCATGGAACGGTTTACAACACCGCGGAAGATACTCTCGCCGGTCACACGCTGTGCGTCGAGGAGTGCTGCACCGAGCAGGAAAAAAACGACGCGGCGTGTCACGATCCCGCGACGCTGTTCGCCGCGCTGCCCGAGTATTCAACACCCGGGACCCCTACTCCTTCCGGCGCGCTGGTGCGGGTCAAGACCGGCGGTTTTTCGAACTCCGAAGTCGAGCCGGCCGTCTACGACATCCTGAAAGCGGATTTTTCGTCGTGCTGCCTGCCCTACTCCCAGGCGCTGGATGTGTCCCGCACCTATCTCGAGCACTTCCGCAGCTGCCGCTTCGAGGTCATGCGGACCTTCCGCAAATGCATCACCGAGTTCGTGCTCGATCCGAAGAATCCGCCGGCTGGATTTAGGTCGTATCTTTGGCGATATCCCGTCCGCATCGACATTGCCATCGAGTATCTCGGCATTGCGCCTGAAGAGTACGTTGCGCTGTTCGGGGGAGTCTGGCCGGATCCCTGCGATACGCCCTGTTATGCGCCGGTCGCCGGCTCCACGCCCGCAACCCTGCCGCCGCAGCAATTGTACGGATTCTCGGTCGATGACCGCGCCTGGACGGAGACCGTGGTCCAATTGCCGGAGTTCCTCAACCGCACCTGCCTGACCTACTGCGAATTCCTCGAGCTGTGGAAGACCGGATTTGTCAAGTTCAGCAAAGCCGGCGATCCGGCCGGCCCGTTCCCCGATTGCGAGCCATGCTGCCTGGAAGAGTTGCAGTTGACGTTCCCCGAGCAGGGCGAAGAACTGAGTGAATACTTCGCGCTCACCAAGCTGGCGGTGTTCATCAGGCTCTGGCACAAGCTGAAGAGATTGTGCGGCGGCGGCTATTCGTTCCAACAGCTTGCCGATATCTGCACGGTTTTGCCGTTGTTCAACGGCAATACCGTCAACCCGAACTTCATCCGCCAATTCGCCGCCTTGCAAATGCTCCGCGATCAGTTGCGGCTGCCGCTGACGGATGAGCACGCGGCCACGGCGTCAGGTGCACCCGGCGCCGATCGGACTTTCCTGCTTTCGTTGTGGACTGGGACGGGGCACCAGTGGGACTGGGCGCTGGAGCGGTTCATCGAGGGCATCGCGCATTACGCGGTGTGCCGCTACGGTTGCGAGCGGCGCGAGCCGGAATTCCTCAAACAGCTTGCCGCCAATCTCGACTGCCTTTCGCGCCTCGCCGGATTCGATCCGGCGACGGCAAGCGCCACGTGGCATGCCGCGCCGACGCACACGCTACGCTTTGCCGAAATACTGGCGAAGCTCTATGCGTCGCATTTCAGCATCGGCGAGGTCATCTTCTTGTTTGCGGCCGACGATAGCCTGTACGGCGAATATGGGCATGAGAAGCATGAATATGGCGATAAGAATGAATATGACGACAAGCCCGAACATGAAAAACATGAACATGAATATGACGATAAGCATGAACATGAAAAGCATGAGCATGCATATGACGAGCATGATCATGACGACGAAGAGCGTGAGCGTGATGAGCGCGAACACGAACACAAGCGGTCGCCTTGGCATTTAAGGCGAAAGCTGCTGGAAAGACACGTCCCCAGAGAGGAGACCGAGGACTGGACGTGGAGCAGGCTTGAGTCCGCGCTGCACCACGAGTTCGGTCTCTCCGGCGAGCACCCGTCCCTGCAACGCCAGCAGGCGATGTTCGATTGCTGGGAGCGGGTCTTCGACTACGATCGCATTCGAAAGGAATTGGGACGGCGCTTCGAATGTCATTTGCGATACTTCCAGGACCAGACCGTTCCGGTGTACGCACTCACGACCGACGATCTCGAAGACGATCGCTGGATGGTCCGTGCCGGGCACGCCGGCAGGTGGATCAGGTCGCTGTCGCATTGCTTCAGAGTTAAAGACCTCGCCCAGGCCCGTCCGGAACTGTGGGCCGCGGACGACCCGGCGGCGCTGGTTGCCGGAGAAACGGAAACCGGAAACGCGAATCTTTCCCGCTTTTTGGGCGATGGTTGCCTCGAGGCCGGCGCGCCGCGGCTCTACGACGACCTGAGAAAGCTCAACGATGGACTGCGGGAACGAGGGCGCGACGCGCTCGTCGCATATCTTTGCGGCGTCAACGGAATCAAAAACAACGGAATTAAAAAAACGCCGAAAGAGCTGAGCGACCAGCTGTTGCTGGACGTCGAAACCGGCTGCTGCGAGAAGGCCAGCCGGATCGAAGAGGCGATCACCGCCGTCCAGACGTTCATTCAGCGCTGCCGTATCGGTTTGGAGTTGGAGACGGTCTGGAACGTTACACCCCAGTTTGCGCACATGTGGGATTCCCGCTTCGCCAGCTATCACGTCTGGCAAGCGTGCAAACGCCGCGAGCTCTATAAGGAGAACTGGATCGATTGGCACGAGCTCGAAAAAGCAACCAAAATCGAATCGTTCCGCTTCATGGACGAAGAGCTGCGCCGGGTCTCGCTGACGATCGCCGCGCCGGGCGGCGTCGATTACTGGCCCGAGCATCGGCCGCCGGCGCCAGGCCTCTGCCTGCTTCAGGAGCGCGACCCGGCGACGATGCAGCCGCTGTCTGCCCCGCGCGAAGGACTCGGCCTGCTCGCGACGCCCGAACGGGACGGACGTCCCTCGTGGATCACGACTGCACCCCGGCAGACGGCTGCGGCAAGCCGGAACGCGGCGGCCGGCCCAACAATCCCGGTGACCCCGCCGACGAGCGGAGGCCCGCTACCCCCTGACCTGCCGATCTGGATGGAAGCCGCGATCAAGCTCGGCACGCGGTTCGTTCGTGTCGCCGCCGCGGGTCATCCACCGGCCTCGACGCCCTTCGAGCCGTGGAAATCCTCGCACCCAGCCGGGACCAAAGAGGAAAGCTGCGTGGAATGCTGCGCCGAATGCGGCTGCCGCCATCCGGCGCGTGTCGACGAGTATTACTTCTGGCTGGTGGATGGGCGGCATTTCGATCCGCATGACGCGCAGCGTTTCGATCAGAATACGCCAAGCGCATTCACCTACGACGCGCAGCAGAACGCGTACTACGATCCGAGTGCTCAGGAGTCCACGCCCTGGCACGACCCAAAAAAATTGCCGAACCTGCTGGAATGGTCCCCGAAGCCGATGGTGCGGCTCGCCTGGTGCCGCGTTCACAACGGGGAGTTCCAGCAACAGCGAATTTCCGTCCATGGAATTGCCGTGACGTCATCCTCGGGCGCCGACATAAGCTTTATGGGGCGGGGCGGAGATTCGCTTTATTTCGCGGTGCCGGGTGCCCCGGCGACGTCCGGCTTCCGCTACGACTTGGCCGGGGACGAGGCTCACGTTGAAGACAACGTGGTGGTGCCGCCATCTACCTTGCCCAGCTCGTTGAATCAGCTGATGGCTTATCCATATTTTGTATATTTTCACCCAGGCGCTCGGCTCTTCCCGTGGTCCCCGTATTCGCCGGCCATCGCCGTCGCAAACGCATTGCGCGCGCACTGCCGTTTCGAAGCGGCCCTCAAGTGGTACGATCTGTTTTACGATCCGCTGGCCCAGGACAACACCTGGGCGAAGTGCCTGCAAGGCGAAACATCGCAACCATCGTCGCCGCAGTCGCAACCGACGGCCCAACCCCAGCCCGGAACGGCTGCGGCCGCGCCGGTGGTCGCCGCCACGCCTGCGGGCACCGCCACGCCCGCGGTTTCCGCCACGCCGGCGGCTCCCGTCGCGGCCGCGCCAGCAGTTCCCGTTCCGGGCGTAATCGGGGGGCCAGCGAACAACGCGACAACCACTTACTGCGATAGTACCGACGTCTCCTGTCACGTCGCGCGGCAGCGGTCCGTGCTGTTGCAGTACCTGGAGACGCTCGTCGAATGGGGCGATGCGTTGATGCGGCGTGATTCGCCCGAGCAGTTCCAACAGGCTCGCGTCATCTTCGACAGTGCCAGGAGAATCCTGGGACAGCGTCCGCACAGGGTCGCAAATCCGGCTGGCGTCAACCCGACCGCGGCGACCGTGGCGACATTCATTCCGCTGTTCGCTCCCATCAATCCGCGATTGATGATGCTCTACGATCGCCTCGACGATCGCATGGCCTTGATTCACGACTGCCTCGACAAGCGGCGGCGGCGCCAGGCTTCCGAGCGTCACGACGCCCAATACTGGGGCGACGATCCGGTGCGCGACGGCTGGCGCAGCGATCTCGGTCATTGCTGCGATGAAGCGGACTGGTGTCATCCGCACAGCCCGTACCGCTTCACGTTCCTCATTCAGAAAGCCAAAGAGCTCGCCAACCAGACCCGGGAGCTGGGCGGAGCGCTTCTGGCGGCATTCGAAAAGGGCGACGCGGAATACCTCGCCTCGGTGCGCGCGGTTCACGAGCGCGAGTTGTTGGCGCTCGGCCGCAAGGTTCGCGAGGGCGAATGGCGCGACGCGGATTTTCAGGTTCAGGCGTTGCAGAAGACCAAGGAGGCCGATCAGGAAAGCCGACGGTATTACGCCAACCTGATCGCGAACGGGCTCATCAGCAACGAAAGCGCTTACGTCCAAAAAACCGGCGTGGCTCTCATCGAACGGGGCGTCAGCAACGTATTCGAGACGATCGCCGAGGGAATCACCATAATCCCAGACATCTACATCGGAACCACGGGCGTGACAACTCAACCTCCGGCCGGAACCAAGGGCGCGGACTTGTTCAAGTGCATCGCGCGGCTCATGACCACGCTCGCGGACATTGCCAGCACGACGGCATCGCTGGACCTGACGAAAGCGGGATGGGACCGGCGGCTGCAGGATTGGCTCCATCAGGTGAAAATTCTGGATATTCAGATCGAGCAAGTGGAACTGCAGATCCTGGGCGCCGAAAAGCGCAGAGGCGACTCGTTGCGGCAACTCAACAACCAACAGCGGCAAATCGAACAATCGACCGAAGTGATGAACTTCCTGCGCGACAAGTTCACCAACCACGCCGTCTATCTCTTTCTGCAGAAGAACACGGCGGACCTGCATTACCGGATGTACGAGCTGGCATTGTCGGCGGCCCGGGAGGCGGAGCGGGCGTTTCACTTCGAACGCGGGCACGACACCAGGAGATTCGTCTCCTGCGAGGCCTGGGACAATCTGCACGAAGGACTGCTGGCGGGGGAGCGGCTGCAATTATCCCTGGCCCAGATGGAAAAGGATTACTGCGATCGCAACCGGCGCGAATACGAGCTGACCAAGCACATTTCGCTACGGCTGCAATTTCCCGCGGAATTCCTGCGCTTGAAGTTGACCGGCCGTTGCGAAATCGATCTCGCGGAATGGAGATTCGACCTGGATTATCCCGGCCACTTCATGCGCCGGATCAAGAATGCCACGATTACGATTCCCGCCGTCTCCGGACCGTACAACGGCGTTCATTGCCGGTTCACGCTGCTGGGAAGCTCGACCCGCGTGGACCCGCTTCTCAGTCTCGCCCCGGCGCATTGCTGCAACACGTGCAAGTCGGGCAACGGCTATGAGGCATGCCCCCATGATCCGCGCATCGTGAGGCAATACGCGGCAACGGAGGCGATCGCAACCTCCAGCGCCCAGAACGATTCGGGGTTGTTCGAGCTGAACTTCCACGACGATCGCTACTTGCCATTCGAGTTCCACGGCGCGGTGAGCAAGTGGCGCATCGAGCTTCCGCCCGATAACAACTACTTCGATATGGATACGCTGAGCGACGTGATTGTGCATCTCAACTACACATCACGCGAGGGCGGCGAGAGGCTGCGTCACGCCGCCAAGGAGGCGGCGGAAAAACGTCTGCCGGGAGCGGGCTGGTGCTTATTCGATGTCTCGCACGATTTTCCGGACGCGTGGGAGCTATCCCGGACGAACCACGACGAGAAACAACAAGGCGACCATCAGCGCGGTGACAAGCGAACCAGGCACCTCAATCTGAAGTTCGGCCGGGACCTGTTTCCATTCATTCCCGGCCATCGGGAATTGCGCATCGACAAAATGGCGCTCCTCTTCGATACCTGTGAGAAGCCGGATCGCGATTGTTGCGCGGGCGAGTGCGCCTGCGGCGAGGATAAGATACGCGCCTGCTGGCGCGTTGGGTTCAAGGGTCACCGCGGCGAATGCGAAGAAATCGAAATTTGCTGCGCGGCGAGCGAAGACTGGTCTGATCTTTACTATGGCGTGGTGGACACCCGGATGGGCGCGCTGGGCAGGAATGGGGATCGGCAGGAGGCGAGACTCCGGTTTCCGGCCGAGGTGGGCGAGCTCTCGAAAGTATTTTTGCTCTGTCGTTACGAAGTTGCATCCCTGTGCCTCGATAAATGAGGCCGACAGGCGCTTCGCTATTGCTTCGGCATTCCAGCACGCTTCGGAGAAAGCAAGATCGCGATCGCGTCTTCCTGGCATCACTAGTTGCAGAGTGAGTGACGCAACTTTATATTTGCGCGCGTGGCATTTGAACGCCAATGCTAGGTATGGTTGGTCCGAAAGCAAGCAAGCGGCGGGCTTTTAGCGAACACCTCCGTGCTCGGTGGCTAGCAAGCCAAACTTCGAATATGCGAAAACGTTCTGACAACTGCCCGATATGGGCCCTCCCCTCTCTCAACACATAACTGTGAGTTATGTGCGGCTGGACCGCGCAAATATCGAATTCAAAATCGGCCTTTGAAATTTGGCCCGAATTTCCCCTGATTTCGGAACATTCCGGGACCGGAGACTTTTCGCCACCGAGCTGCCGAAAATTGGACGTTCACCTTCCAGTTGGACTGATTGCCTAGGCGCCAGAGTGTGAACCGGTCTCCGATACTGGAATTCCGGGCACCAGACCGAAAACCAGGAAACTGAGCCGCGCTTCGCGTGTTGGCGAGACCGTCACTGCTCAAGCTTGATATTTGCGGATTGGATGACGGCAGCCCATTTCCCGACGTCGCTCTTCATCAACAGGCCAAAATCTGCACTAGTCCTCGGCGCCACACTGTCGCCGAGACTATTGAGACGCGCCTTGACGGCCGACTCCGATGTCGTGTCGTTGATCGCCTTGTTGAGGCGCGCAATGACGTCGGCGGGCGTGCCCTTGGGCGCGCCGATGCCGAGCCAGCCGCTAGCTTCGTAACCGGGCAACACATCGGCGATCGGCGGCACGTCAGGCAAGCCGTCGAACTGCTGTGCGGTCGTCAGGCCGAGCGCGCGCAACTTGCCAGTCCGGATGAATTCTAGCGCCGACTGAACCGGGCCGATGAAGCAATCGACCTGGCCGCCGATCACGTCGGGAATCGGATTACTGCGATAGGGAATGTGGGCGAGCTGGATTCCTGCCATCCGCTGGAACATTACGCCGAAGATATGCGGCGCGCTGCCGATACCCGCCGACGCCATCGTGACCTTGCCCGGATTGGCTTTGGCGTAGGCGATGAAGTCCTGCAAGGTCTTCGCCGGGACCGACGGATTTACTTCAAGGATGAAAGGCTCGTTGTCGATGCTGCCGACCGGCATAATATCGCGCAGCAGATCGTAGTTCAGGTTCTGGTACAGTGTGGCGTTGATGACGTTGGCTGTCGTGAGCAGCATGAGCATGTAACCGTCCGGCAGGGCATGCACAACATCGTTCGTCGCAAGATTGCTCCCAGCGCCTGGCCGGTTCTCGACCACGACGGTCTGGCCGAGTCGGTCCGACATCCCCTGCGCGACGATCCGCGCAACGATGTCCGGCCCACTGCCCGCCGGAAATCCGACGATCAGACGAACCGGATGCGTCGGATAGTCTTCAGCCCGCGCCAGCACCGTGGCAAAGGGAAGCGCTGTCAATCCCAGCACCATCCGTTGAACGCTTCTTCGCGACAGCTGCATCAGTTTCTCCCCCGGAGCGCGCAATTGTTCGAGTTTCCGCCCAAGTCCGGGCCGCGCACTCGGTCGAATTGTGTCTATGCCCGCGCGGCATGTCCATCCTGCCGGGCGGTGACGCTGCAATCACGCCATGCGCTAAGTCGGTGGCTCAAGTCCCCGTGATCGGCTATCTCAATAGCGCTGCTGCTTAAACGAGGGGCATAAAATGAACATCGCACAGTGCATTCTTGCCATATCGATGAGCCTCATGTTGCCCGCCACGGCCGCACACGCGCAATACGACGTGAACATTCGCAATGACGTCGTCTTTGCCGAGCATGACGGCCGTGAAGCTCCCGGAGATCTGTATTCGCCGAAGGGTCTCGACAAGGCGCCGATTCTGGTCGCTGTGCATGGTGGCGGTTGGCAAGTCGGCAACCGTAAATTCTATCTGAATTGGGGCCCCTATCTCGCCAAGAACGGGTACGCGGTGTTCGCTATCGAGTATCGTTTGATGAAACCCGGGGTCAAAACCTATCCGGGCTCGGTCTACGACACCAAGGCCGCCGTCCAGTATGTGAAAGCCAATGCAAGTCAACTCGGCATCGACCCAGAGCGTGTCGGCCTGATCGGAGACAGTGCCGGCGGTCATCTCTCAGCGCTGGTCGCGCTTGCAGGCGACGAAGCAATGTTTTCCACGGACTATCGGACTGACCCGAACGCATCGGTATCGACAAGAGTAAAGACCGTAGTGGGATTTTATGGCGTGTACGACATGTATGCACAATGGCAACATGACCTCATCGCCCGTCCGCAGGATAACATTTCCGAAAAATATCTCGGCGCGGCGCCTTACACGAATCGCAAGATATTTTTTGATGCTTCCCCCATTAGCTATGCGACGACAGACAGGAATTCGACGCGTTTCCTCCTGATCCACGGCGACAATGACGATATCGTCGATCCTGCCACCCAATCCACGGCATTTTTGACGGCGCTGAAACAGGGCGGCTTCTTTGCGCGGCAGGTGGTGATTCCGGGCGCGGGTCACTTTTTCGTAACCGACCCGGTGGACGATACGAGTTTTGGCGGCTTTGCCGGACCCAAAGTGCTGCGTTTTCTGAAAGAAACTCTTTGAGAGGGGACATTCGCGGTCATCGTGACGGCACACGATTCAATCGATGTGCGCGCCGGAGAACTGTACCACCTTGGCCCACGTCTCGGTATCGGCCGCGATCGTTCGGCCATAGTCTTGCGGCGAGCCGGGCAGTGCGTTACCGCCAAGGTTGGCGATATGCTCCTTGATCTTTGGATTGGCGATCGCGAGGTTCACCTCCTTGTTGAGTAGCGTGATGATCTCCGGGGGCGTTCCTTTTGGAGCGCAAAGGCCGTTCCAGGCATCGGCTCGATAACCCGGCACAGTCTGCGAAAGCGGCGGCACGTCGGGCAATTCGACAACACGGTCGTCGGTCGTTGTCGCCAGCGCGCGCACTATGCCAGCCTTGGCGTATTGCAGTGACGATCCGGTGGTGGAGAACATCACCTGCGCCTGGCCGGCGATCAGATCGGCGAGCGCGAGCGCCTCGCCGCGATACGGTACATGGGTGAACTTGATGCCGGCCATCATCTGGAACAACTCAGCGGCCATGTGACCGGTCGAACCGACGCCGCCTGAAGCAAGGTTGAGCTTGCCGGGGCTGGCCTTGGCGAGTGCGATCAGTTCAGCGGCGCTTTTTGCCTCCACCGATGGGTGCACGAGAACGAGCAGCGGCGTGCGAATGATGTTCGCGATCGGCGCGAAGTCGGCGATGAAATTGTAGTTGAGGTTCCGATAGAGCGAATTGTTGATGGCGTTGACGGTATTCGCCATGAACAGCGTATAGCCGTCTGCGGGCGAATGCGCCGCCATCTCGGTGCCGATATTGTTGCCGCCGCCGGGACGGTTCTCAACGAAGAAGGATTGCCCGAGCCGCTCGCTCAGCCACTGCGCGATAAACCGCGCGACGAGGTCGGTGCCGCCGCCCGCGGACGTTGCGACCAGGATGCGGACCGGACGCGACGGATACGTCTCGGCGACCGCGATATGCGATGCCACAGGTAGCACGGCAAAGCCGAGCAGGAGTTCACGGCGCTTCACGAATGCCGTCATCGGAGGCCTCTCCGCGACGAAGCTTAGCCCCGGATTGTTGCCCCCGGGAACAGGCCGCGGGCGGTCAGAAACTCAATCATATAGCGGTTAAACAGCGCAGGTTGCTCAATTTGGCAGGCGTGGCCGGCGCCGTAGATGGTCTTCAGTTCGCAGCCGGTGATGCGCTTTTGCAGCGCGAAGGCAGTCCGATGCGTGTTGTCCTCGCTGCCGGTGATAATGATGGCCGGACAGGCGACCTTGGCGTGGTGGCCGTCGGGCTCGGGCTGCCGATAGGCCTCGAACTGGGTGATGATGGTGTCGACATCGCCGAACATGTTGCGTTCGGCAAACAAGTCGGCAAAGAAATGCGCAATCGGCGTCGAGCGAAAGGCGGGGCTGAAGTCCTCGAAGGTATAATCCCAACGGTAGCCGATGCCTTGCTCCTTGTAGGCCTCTATGCGCGGTGGGATGAATTCCTTCTTCGGGTTGTAGCCGGTCCCGCACATGATCAACGCCGCCGTCTGCTGCGGGCGATGATTGTGCATCCATGTCAGCATCGATGAGCCGATGGAGCAGCCGACCAGGAGGGCACGCTCGCCGGGATAGGCATCGTCAATCGCCTCCCAGCAGGCCTGGGCGATGTCCCGCATGGTGAGTCCGGTGCGCGCTTTCGACGACTTCCCGTAACCCGGCAGATCGATAGCGATGCAGCGATACCAGGTGGACATTTGCGCCATCTGGAAGATCCAGCACGACTGGTCCATTGGGTTCGGATGCACGAAGGCCATGACCGGGCCGCTCTTGCCCATTGTCTCGTAATACAGAGGTCCATCAATGTGGTCGGCCATGCCGTTGCCTGCTTCAGGTGTCGCCTCGGGCCCGTCTACGTCAGCGTATCGATCTAAATTAATTGTACCGGAATTTGGTCATAGGGCGCCATCTCGCCGCCTCCAACCTATGTCTCCTATGCGCCTGAAGCGGACATGCGAATCGGTCTCCGCCAAGTGCGAACCGAGTCTCCGCGAACGCATTTCGGATATTGAAAATTTGCGATTGGAGACAACGCACCAAAAATCGCCGATAATGGTACAGTCCGAGCAAATCTGCCGGCTCGGAGACTAATTCTCAGGCCCTAACGCACGGAAATGTCGCGGACATTTCCGACAAGCGGAAGTTCGACACAGAGACCGGACTGGGTGGCTGACGACGCAGTCCATTGCGAACCAGTCTCCGCTCGAAATTCCCTGATAACAGGGAAAAATACAGGGAAATTTCCCATTGCGGCCGATCGGAATGAAATTTGCGGTGGAATAGGCCGCAAAATCGGCCTTCCATGGCACTTTTCCCTATTCGCCGTAACAGGGAATTTCTGAAGCAATAACAGCGAAGACATATTCGAGAACAGGGAATTTTCCCTGCCTCTCGCTGGCGGTCGAGCCCGACGGGTCGCCGGCGCCATTGGCGAAGCGGCGCTTGCCCCATGGGTCGTAGGACAGCTGCTGCACCACGGCGCCGCTCTGGTCGGTGATGACCGAGATCGAGCCGAGATGATCGGTGTGGAAATAATGCGTCGTCGTGGTGCTGCCAGTGATGAAGCGCACGCCGACCATGACATTGCCGACGGTGAGGTATTCGTTCGACTGCGAACTGGAACCCCTGACGACCTCGGCATGGGCCCCGAATCCGTCGATATAGAGGGTCGTGCCCTGCGCCGTCACCTGCCGGAAGCGCTGGTGCTCGGGGTCGTCGAGGAAGCTGATGGTGCTGCTGCCCTGGGTGATGCTCGCGGGCTTGTTGTACGACGTCCACGTCGTGGTGCGGCCGTTGCCGGTCAGCTGGTTGCCGTTGGGATCGTAGGTGAGCGTGGTGCTGATCACGCCGCCGCTGATGCTCGTCACCGCATGCGGTAACTGTGACCGAGATTGGTAGAAGAATGGCGCGATGCCCGACGCCAAGTCTCTCAAAGAGATATTCTCCGACCAGACATCAGCGCCTATAACAAGCGATGACCTTTTGGAAATCACACTCCCCGCCAGACGGGAGCATCCATGTTGGGTATCACATGCCCTTGATCGAGCGTTGAGATATCGACATTCTCGATGACACTCTTTATTGGAACCGAGATGATCGGTGTGGAAGTCGCGCGTAGACAGCGCCTCGGTGGTCGCAAACTCGGCATGCCCTCGGCGAAACTGTTTTTAGAACTCTTCGCGTGAAGCTAATAGTCCTTACGAGCCTTCGTAAGGAGCGAGGGTAGGCCATTTCTCGCGAAGAACCTGCTCAAGCTTAGTATCCATCTCTGCTAGAGTGGAGCCGGCTCGATATTCGTAGAACCACACAAACATCCGATCCTCTGCTCGAATGTTGGTTACTGTTATTCTAACCGAGCGATCTTGCCGGTCGAGCTCTAAATGGAACAGCGGCCGTCCTTGCCTCGGGGGCATTTGCGCGCCGATATCGTTGACGGTCAACTGCTCATTCTGGGCAAATTGCGCCAAGGTGGTGCGCAGCTCGTTCAATTCCTCCCGCTTGATTCGGAACTCAAGGCGTATTTTGAGCGGTACGTTCGGAGGGAGAGAAGTTTGCGCAACACCAGGTACTATGCCCCAGAGGAAGATCGCAATTAACAGATTTACTTGGCGCATCGCGTTCTCCAACTCGCAGCATCAACTGCCATTAGGTGGGCCGGTAATTCGGTATCTTATTTGATCGTCGAGCGAACGGAACTGCGCAGGACCGAAATAAGAATTCAGACCGCTTAATACGCCCGTCCCCTCTCCAAAAGTGTAAATATATATGGAACCCCCGTTGACGACAACTGAGCGATCGACATAGCCGGGGTCGATAAAATTCCCCGGCTTGGTCGCATTGACTATGCTCATGTTTGTATCGTCGACGTCCTGTTCGATAGTTCCGAGTGGAAACAACCCGAAGGCTGCGACAAACACGGTGTTACCTGTATACGCCGGCCCCATCTGACCGGGCGCAGCATATAGCTTTAAGCCATCCCAGACGGCTGCAACGCTACATCCATCGTCACCGCCTATGCTGCAAATGTAGCTGACGTTTGGGTACTGATGATAGCTTGGATCATTAGGGTCATAATTGCGAGAGTCTCCATGGAGCGCATTATTAAACATATAGCCGAACGACGCAGTGACGGCTCCGTCCGCGAACCGTCCTCCCACGGCTAAAGAAGCGAGGCCGCCGACGACGCCGCTGGCCGCCGAGCCGCCAAGCAAATCAACGACGTTGGTCAAGGGATGCGGGTATGCTCCGCTGATCAGAGGCGCAGCCGCCGAGCCGGCCCCCGCTGCAACCGCGCCAGGACCGCATCTGCCGCCTGAAGCAATAGCAGACAGACAGCCGACGGCAGCATGCCCGGCAACATTTTCGACATAGTTTTGGACGCTTGGCGGGCCAAATTCTGGCTGAGCAGTAAGGCTTCCAACAGCAAAGAACGCGACCGCCGTAGCGCCTGCGATCGCGGCAGCCTTCATGACGTCGAGAATGTGCCCGCCAGCCAAGCCCGTCACGATCGCGGCACCGGCCATTGCCATAAGAATCACGTTGACGCCGGGGATCGCGCACAGAAGCGTCGTGATCCCGATCTGCAGGACGGAGCGCACCAGCGGATTGGCTTGGAGGAAGCTCGCGACCGCGTGGAAGAAGTGCGTCAGCCAGGAGAAGCCGGTCGGATCCGTAAACGTCAGCGGATCGTTGCCCACATAGGAGTAGCGGTTCCAGGCCTGCGCATTGAGCGGGTCCGGCACCGTCGGATCGGCGCTCGTCATGCGGCCGAGCATTGGGTCGTAGATGCGGCCGTTGAGGTGGACAAGGCCGGCGACGCTGAGCTCCTCCTGGTTGGTGAAGCCGCGCGTGGTCTGGCTGGTGATGGAGCCCGACGGGTCGTCGGCGCCGTTGGCAAAGCGGCGCTTGCCCCAGGCGTCATACGACAAGCGTTCCAGCACGTTGCCGCTGTGGTCGGTGATGACCGAGATCGAGCCGAGATGATCGGTGTGGAAATAGATCGTCGTCGCGGTGCCCGCAATGCTGGAACGCTCGCCGACCATGACGTTGCCGACGGTGAGAAAATCGTTCCACTTCCAACTGGACCCCATGACGAGCTCCTCATGGGCCCCAAGGCCGTCGAAATAGAGGGTAGTGCCCTGCGCCGTCACCTGCTGGAAGCGCTGGTGCTCGGGGTCGTCGAGGAAGCTGATGGTGCTGCTGCCCTGGGTGATGCTCGCGGACTTGTTGTAGGACGTCCACGTCGTGGCGCGGCCGTTGCCGGTAAGCTCGTTGCCGTTGGGATCGTAGGTGAACGTGGTGCTGATCACGCCGCCGCTGATGCTCGACACCGCATGCGGATGCGACGACCCCGGGGTTGGATAGGTATAGCTGCCGACGTCGGACTTCGTTTTCAGATTGCCGATCGCGTCGAAGGTGAAGCTCTTGACCGGCGCGATATTGCTGGCGATGGTCGCCGAGGTCATCCGATTGAGGACATCGTAAGTCACGCTCTCCGACAGATTCTCGTTGCTGTCGACCCTGGTCAGCAGATTGCCGAGCGAGTCGTAGGTGTAGGACAAGTTTTGCACGGCGTTGCCGGCGCCGGCATCGACGGTGAGGAGCCGGCCGGTCGCGACATCGAAGCCGCGTGTGGTGACGACGCCGTTGCCGGAGGTTTGCTGGGTAATGTGCTGCTCGGCATCGAGCGCATTGAGGGTCCAATGGACCTGGTGGGACGCGGCGTCGGAAAGCTGATTGGAATAACCGAGGCTGTTGTAGCTGTATTGTGCGGTAAAGCTGGACGGATACTGGACGCTGCTGAGGCGCCCGTTGCCGTCGTAGAACGCCCAGAAAGAGTAGACGTTTTCGTCGCCAGTGCTCGTGGAAACCTGATTCGGGCGACCGAGCGAATCATAACCAAAGCTGCGCTCAAAGCCGGCGCCCGGACCGGCCGTGATCTCCTCGGCAGACAGCCGGCCGATTCCCATCCAAGCCACGTCGTAGACCCATCGACTGCTCATGTCCGGCTCGACGCGCACCGTCTTCCGGCCGATCTTGTCGTAGGCCAAGGTCGTGGTCTGGCCCTTGGCGTCGGTCTGGCTGACCAACTCGCTGAGCGTGTCGTAACTGTAGCTCCACGTCCCCATGTCGGGGTCCGACGACGAGACCTTGCGGCCGCGCGTGTCGTAGGTCGCGCTCACCACGTTGCCCGAGGCGTCGGTGGTTTGCAGCAATTCGCCCAAGGGGTCGTAGACATAAATCATGATGTGACTGAACGCATCGGTGACCGACACGACGTCGCCGCGGGCGTTCTTGGTCACGGTGCGCGTCTGACTTTTCGCGTTGGTCTCGGTGACGGTGAGCCCGTGATAGGCCGTCTGGCTGACGCTGCTGTCCGGCAACGTCGCGGTCAGCACGCGCCCAAGCACGTCATATGTAAAAACCGTGAACTCCCTGGTGCCCCCGCTAGTAAACCACGGTCGGGAAGTCTGCAGCACGTTCCCGAAAGTGTCGTAATCGCGCCGCGCGCGGATCTTGCTGCCGTCAAAGCCCTGGGTGTCGCGGCCGACTTCGCGATCGAGCAAGTCGTAATAGACGATGCCGATCGGCCCATTCTGGGTCACGCCGTCTGATGCAAGCGGCGTGGCCGTGATGGAATAAGCCGATGCGTTCATACAAAGATTGCATATTTGATAGCTGAACGCGGTGCGGGTGCCGTCGGCACGGACTTCCAGAACTTTGCGCCCGAAAGTGTCATAGCTCCAGGTGGTGGTCAGCCCGTTGGGGCCGGTCTGGCTGGTGGGCTTGCCGAACCGGGCATCGAATACCAAGGTCTCGTACTGGCCCAGCGCATTGGTGTTTTTGGTGACGAACTGACCGCGGGTGTCATACTGGGCGGTATTGCCGCGCGTCGCGATGTCGACGCCCGAGGTCACGACCGAAATCTTGTTGCCGAAGGCGTCGTAGGTCTTGTCGGTTTCCAGCCGCAGCGGGGTCGTGGCCGGTTCGATCACCTCCTGGGTGATCAGGCCCGAGGCCGCGTCATAGGCAAAGGACGATGAGCGCGTGATGCTCGTCGCCAGTGCCGCGTTGGACCACGCCGCGCTCACACACAGTGCAAGGATCGCTGTCGTCCGCTTCATTTGAAGCCCCTACTTTATCTGAAAGAATCTGCCCACCGCGGAGAAGAAACGCCGAACGCGCCGTGCTACGGAGCCGTACTCGTCACCGAAGAAGCGGTGAGCCGGCCAAGGAACCAGTTCGTGGTGTCGTTGGTGAAGGTGTTGTTCGTCGTCTTGGTCGATCCGTCCGAGATCGACACCGCGATCTGCGTCGCGTTGTTGTAGGCGTCGTAGGTGAACGCGCTGGTCGTCGTCGGCAGCACGGACGTGCCGTCGAGATCGGTACCGCTGATCTGGGTCTGGGTCAGCAGCACCTGGTAGTGCGTGGTGCCGCTGAGCAGGACCGAACTGTAGGTATTGGTCGTCGCACTCAGTGTCGTGCTGCCGAACGTCTTGGTGTCGGTGGCGACCTGCATGATGTACGGATAATTCTGCCGGAAGGTCGTCGTCTGCACGATATTGGTCTGCAGGTCGGTCGCGCTGACCTGGTGGAAGCCGAGAAAGCCCCGGCCATTGTTGTCGACTTGGGCGCCCGCATAGGCATAGGTCGACGAGTAAAGGCCGCCGATCCCGTTCGACTTGTCGATGCGCGACACCACCTGCATCGGCGCCTGCACGTCGACCGTCGGATCCGTCGCCGTCGTGCCCTTGGTGTAGACGGCGACGCCGTTGTTGTTGGTGATCGCGTTGTAGGTGAAGGCGACGGTGGCCCCCAGACCGTTCGTAACCCCTTTCATCAAATCCGGCGCGATGCCGTCGCTGAGCCAGATCACCCGCGTGCCGGTCGATCGGCTATCGCCCGGCGACCGGCTGTCCCACAGCACATCGGCCTTGCCGTCGCCGTTGAAGTCGCCGACATACGGCATGTAGCCGATCAGCGTACCGTCCTGGCCGCCGACATTTGAAACCACCGAGAAATTGCCGTTGCCGTTGCTCTGCCAAAGAACCCGCGCACCGGACGACAGACCGTTGGTGTCGGTCTGGACCCAGAGAATGTCGGCCATACCGTCGCCGTTGAAGTCCGCAACCGTCGCGGTGTAACCGACGACGCTGCCGTTCAAGTTGCCGGGATTGGTATAGACGAGGAAGGTGCCGTCGCCTCGACTGAGCCAAAGATAGCGCTGCCCGGTTGAACGGCCATAAGCATCGGGCAGGTCCCACAGAATGTCCGTCTTGCCGTCGCCGTTGAAATCGCCAAAATAGGGGATGTACCCGGCGACGTTAGTGACATCCGTTGTGGGTATGCCAACGCTCCTGAACGTGCCGTCTCCGTTGCTCAACCACAGACCATTTGCGCTAGATCCGCTGGAGTTGAAGCTGTTGCCGCTGACCGTCCAAAGCAGGTCGGTAAAGCCGTCGCCGTTGAAATCCCCCGTCCCCCGAGCGGATATCCAGGCGCCGCTAGGAAGTCCGTTGGAGGCAGCCACAAGTCCGGCGTCGTTGGGGATCGCACTGACGCTTCCGCCAGAACCTGGGAGCCACTGGACGATTGGTGCGTGATAACCCGATCCGTCGATATAGACCTGATGGATCCAAAGCAAATCGGGACGACCGTCACCGTTGATGTCGCCTTCGGCAAGAAACTCATAGGCGTTGGAAATGGGCAATGTTGGTCCGGCATTCACCGCATAAGTGCTAGCTCCGTTGCTCAGCCACATGGTCGAGGGGCCCAACGCGGTCGCCGTGTAAGTAAGTGTGAAGCCCTGATTGTTGCTAAGCGCATACCACCAGACGTCCGCGCGCCCGTCGCGATTGAAATCTCCGACGAGCGGAACGTAGCCGACGAGGCTGCCGTCTTGACCGGCAAAGTTGGGGGTGCCGGTGCCGGTGAAGCTTGCGTTGCTGCCCGAGAAGCTCCAAAGGACGCGCGTGCCCGTCGAATACGGCAGAAACGGATCGCCTCCATTGTCCCACACAATGGCGGTGCGACCGTTGCCATTAAAGTCCGCAAGATACGGACGCGACCCAACAAGTGTGCCGTTTGCGCTCGCGATATTGCTGAAAACGGTGGGCGTCGTCGTGCCGTTTTGCCAGTTGAAAGTTGTCGCCGGCAGGCACGTGCCGCTGCCGTCGCAGAGCGTCACGCTGAAGACCTGGCTACGACCCGTTGCACTGCCCGTCTGATAGAGGAGCCGATAGTCGGCGACGAGCGTTGAGCCGGCGTAGGTCTGCACATGGGTAAGCAGCACCGTCGTTTGCATAAGCGAGCCCGCCTGAAAGATCGGCGTAATGTCGGAGCGCGTCGCATAGACAAACTGCACGCTGTTGTAGGGCGCGAGACTGGCGCCATCATTGGCCGTGTAATCGATCCGGCTCGGATGGGCCTGGCCGTTCGCCATGTCGTCGACGTAGGTGACCGTAAAATAGTTGCCTTTGGTGTCGCTGACCTTGTTGACGCCCCAGGACCGCGCTGTTGTGCCTGCGCCTGTGCCTTGCGCCAGAATGCGCGAGTCCGTGGTATTGCCGAACTGCATCACTTGACCGGACTTGGTGTGCACCTCGAACCACGCCGGACCGGTGCCGGCCGCGCCGTGGGAGATGATGCGCGAGAAGCCGTCGATTTCGGTGCGATACTCCATTCCGTCGGCGCCGTAAGTGCCGGAAGTAATTGCAATCAGACGCTGACCTTCGAGGCAGAAGCGGTCGCTTCCGGTGTAGGCGACCGCAATGAGGACGCCGTCCTGCGCCACCGTCTGCGGACAACGGCCCATCGCCGGAAGACCCGAAAGCGTCCAGCCGACGCCGAGCAGGCCGGCGCCGAGCCAGCCGTTTGCGTTGCCGCCGGTTTCGCTGCTGTATTCGAGCGATAGCGAGGGAGCCATGCCGGCGGTTCCCGGTGGAACCACGATTGGTATTCTGTAATTCGCGCCCCCGGTCGAGGTGGTGGCAAAATCGCCGGGCAACGACATTTGTGCCATGGCATTGGGCAGCGAGGCGATCAACAAGCCTGCGACCATGGCGCCCTGCCCGAACCGTCGGAACGGCGCCGACGACGGCAACTTTCTTGTGCTCGCAGCCAGCCGCGCACGCATTCTCAGCATGGAATCCTCCCCCGTATCGAGCGCTTCGCGCTCGTTTTAAACTTAGGCGTGTTCCGATCGCCGCGCGTCGCGCTCTGTCAAGCGCCGCGCAACGACGTCGAGCCGTTGCGTCGCGATCAAATAACTCAGTTCCGAGCCGCGACTTGTATCCGCGGTCCAGCAGCATTTACGTTTGAAAAGCCAAGATGATCAGGCGCTCGCGGGATGACGTAACCGATGCTAAGGCAGCACCTTCCCGAGACGGCCTTTGAATTGCTGGCTAGGCATCGCAACCGTATGAAGTGGTCGGTCTCACTTTCCGACTACACCCCGCGCTATCAAGCTGTATCACAGCTCTCCTTTTCACGAACCACTTCTGGTTTTGTATGCGCGTTGCTCTCTCACACGTTGTTACAATAAATAGGTGTCGTCAAACCTTGATACAACTTCTCCACAGGAGAGATGTGGCTGACTCGGGTTATTGCAAATCTTATGTTGCTAATCGCGCGCATATGACGAGAGGTGACCGAGGCACGAGTTTTAGCTAGCGCTGATCTGAAGCTCGCGTCTGCGCGTTTGTTCCTGTTTTCGACCTGAAACCAATCATCGGGAGTTTTTTCGCGCTTGATGTGGAGTTGAAATTGAATTCACGCTGCCGGATGCTAATTCCTGCAATCGTGCTGGCGGTTTCGGGATGTCAAACGACGCAACAACAGGATGTTGCGGTGAATTCCGCGCCGAACGCGCCGCAGGTTCGTTCCGATACATCCGGCAATGGCATTGTCGCCACAACCGCGCGGAGTTCAAACGACTTGCCGACGCGAGGATCCAACGACACCGCCGCGCCGATTGTTGGCCCGGCGGAACAGAAGATATCTTTCCTCAACGGCACCGGACGCTTCATCGGTGACCCGCCTTCCACAGGTCTTAGTCCGCCTGACAAGAACGAAAGCACGGTGACTCTAAATCTCGCGGGAGTTTCAGTCCCGCAGGCGGCCAAGGCCGTCCTCGGCGACATTTACGGCGTGAAGTACACGGTCGATCCGGGGATCGAAGGCAAGGTCACGATTCAGACCCCGCAACCGGTTCCGCGGTCCTCGGCAATCGATCTTTTCCAGACCGCGCTACGATCCAATAACGTCGCAATGATCAACACGGGCGAGCAATTCAAGATCGTACCGGCCGATCAGGCCGCCGTCGGCGCAAACATTAGGCTCAATGATCTCCAGGCGGCGGAAGATCGCCTCGGCTCGCACGTGCAAATCGTTCAATTGCAATATGTTTCGGCCGCGGAGATAAGGCGCTTGCTCGAGCCGATTTCGCCCCGCGGCGGCATCGTTCGGGCCGACGAGGCACGCAACACGATCACGCTGTCGGGAACAAGCCAAGAGATTGCAGGAATGCTTCAGGCGATCTCGATTTTCGACATCGACGTCATGAAAGGCATGTCGTTTGCCTTGATTCCCGTGAACACGGCGCAGCCCGACGCGGTCGCAAGCCAATTGCGGGATGTGTTTTCCTCCACCAAGGAAGGTCCGATGGCAGGGATGGTTCACTTCGTCCCTAACAAGCAGCTCGGCGCCGTTCTCGTCATTTCTCCACAGCAGAAGTACCTCACCCGCGCCGCCGAGTGGGTCCGGCGTTTCGACAGCCAGGCCGAGGGAACCGAAAAACAGTTCTACACCTACACGGCACAAAACCGGCGCGCCCAGGAACTGGTGGATGTTTTATTGCCGATGTTCACGAACGGGACAAACGCGGGCCGCCCCAACACGACGGGTCGCAACGTTGCGCCGCAGTATCAGGAAGCGGGCATTCAGTCCGGCGCTGGTTCGGGATTTTCGCCAATGACGGGAGCTTCCGCAACCGGAGGAGCGGTGCAACCGGCGAGCTTTCCGGCAAGCCCAGCAGCACCCGCCATGCGGCAGAATTCTCCCGCGGCGTCCGATCAAGGGGCGCAGCCCCAGGCCGCCACGACAGATCCGCGCCAGGATCCGCGATTCAAGATTGCCATCGACGAAGGCAAAAACTCGATTCTGATCGAGGCTACCCCTGCCGACTATCGGCGCATCATGGGCGTCATCAAAGGCCTCGACATCATGCCAAAACAGGTGCTGATCGAGGTGACGATCGCCGAAATCTCCCTCAATGATGAACTCAAGTTCGGGGTCCGGTGGTATCTCCAAGGCAAGGGCGGGAGCAACTACACATTCACGGACGCCGTCAGCGGTTCCATTGCCTCCGTATTCCCTGGCTTTTCCTATGCGCTCACGGCAGCAAACATTGCTGGGACACTCAACGCGCTGAATTCAATTACCAGTGTCAATGTGATTTCGTCACCGTCGCTGACGGTGATGGACAACCGCTCCGCCTTTTTGCAGGTCGGCGACCAGGTGCCGATCACGACACAAAGCGCCGAAAGCGTGCTGACGCCCGGAGCTCCCGTCGTCAATTCGATCACCTACAAAGACACCGGCATCATTCTTTCAATCATGCCGCATATCAATGCCAGCGGCAGGGTCCTGCTCGATCTGGAGCAGGAGGTTTCCTCCGTCGTCCAGACGACGTCATCGGGCATCGACTCGCCGACCATCCGGCAGCGCCGCATCAAAACCAGCGTCGTCGTCCAAAACGGCGAAGGCTTGGTATTGGGCGGCCTGATGGAGCACCAGAACACCACCACGCAGGGCCAGGTGCCGCTCCTCGGCAGCATTCCGGTCATCGGCAACGCGTTCAAGAACAAGGACAGCACGATCGAGAAAACGGAATTGATGATTTTCATCACGCCGACGGTGATGCGCACTCTCAACGATGCACGCGTGGTCACCGAAGAATTTCGCCGGGAAATGCAGCGCGATTTTCCTTCGCCCATCAGCGTGCCGCTGACGGTCCAGCAAGCCATCAAGCGCACAATCGTCGATTGACAATCTCACCACAGGATAGGTTCTATGCCGACGTTCGAATACTCCGCCTACGGTGCGCAGGGGCAATTCGCGCAAGGCAGGATCGACGCGGCTTCGCACGAGCTGGCGTCACAACTACTGTGGGCGCAAGGACTCACGCCGTTTCAAATGAACTCGGTGCGGGTTGATGCCATCCGCTGGTGGCAATGTGACCTGTTTTCGAGCCGACGAACCTCGCTTCGGCAATTGGCTTCGTTTACGCGGGAATTCGCCACCCTGATGTCGGCCGAAATCCCGCTCGACGATGCACTGCGTATTCTTTGCGACCAGGCCATTTCGGAATCGATGAAGCGAAGCGCCAAGGATTTGCGCGGCCATGTTCTCAACGGCTTGGCGCTGTCCGAGGCAATGCAGAACCAAGCCAAGCTGTTTTCGCCCGACTACCTCAGCATGGTTCGTGCCGGCGAACTTGGTGGCAACATATCCGGCGCGCTCGACGAAGTTGCGGAGCTTCTCGAGCGCCGAGCCGAAATTACCGCCCGCATCCGCTCCGCGTTGATTTATCCAGCCATGTTGCTTGCGCTCGCCGGCGTTGCAATCGGCGTCATTGTCGGCGTACTGGTGCCGAACGTCGCCGGCATTTTCGAGGGCAGCGGTCGGCCATTGCCGACGATGCTTGGCCTTGCCATGGCGCTGAATGCACGGTGGCCTGAGATCGCCCTGCTCGTCGCGGCCGCGGGCGTCGCGGCCGCGTGCGCGACCTGGTGGACCTGGAACCGGCCCGACACGCGGCGTATCGTCGAACGCGCGCTCCTGCGATTGCCGATTCTCGGTCCCCTCGTTCTCGATCAGGAAACCGCCCGCTTTGCGCGCGTCCTGGGTACGTTACTGAAGGCCGGCGTTCCACTTCTTGCGGCATCAATTTCGGCGCGCGGCGTCGTCCGCAATGGCCATATGCGATACGGACTCGACCACGCCATTGACGCCCTTCGCGAAGGTGCGGCGCTGCATCACGCCTTGCAAACCGAGGCCTGCCTTCCCGCGCTCGCGCTGCGGATGATCTCGGTTGGCGAGGAAGCCGGCAAGCTCGGCACGATGCTCCTGCGTGTTGCCGTCACGTTCGAGCAGAAGACGCAGCGAACAGCGGAGCGTTTCATGACGATCTTGACCCCGCTCATCACCATGGCGATGGCCTGCGTCATCGGCGGTCTCGTCATGGCCGTGGTCGACGCGGTCATGAGCGTCAACGAGCTGGCGGTGCGATGATCGGGATCGGACAAAGCGGCGCCCGGTACTGCGCAGGTTTTACCCTGCTTGAATTGCTTGTCGTTGTCACACTCATGGCACTGGCCGCCGGCATCGCGCTGCCGCTGCTGAGCGGCAAGCCGACGGACAATTTGCGGCTTCGCGCTGCGGTTTACGACCTAACCGGCGCCATCCGAGCGACGAGGGCCGCCGCCATTCTGCGCGATACCCAGGCCGTCCTCATCGTCGACATCGACCATCACACCCTCACCTCGCCCGCGCTGCCGCAACGCAGCTTTGCAGCCGATATCGCCGCACAGCTGCAAGTCGCCGCACCCGAACGTCTGTCACCGTCGCGCGGCGGCATCCGGTTTTATCCCGATGGCACATCGACTGGCGGGGATGTCCTGCTGTCGCTGCATGGCCGAGAGAGCCGCATTTGCGTTAACTGGCTCACCGGCGAGCCGCGCGTCGGCTCGCAGTGTTGAAGACATCATGAGGAGAGCTTTGCCGAGCCGCCAGTTTCTCCTGCGCAAGCGCCGTCGCACCCGGCGCGATCGTGGATTCACGCTCGTCGAAGTCGTTGTTGCCATCGCAATCCTCGCGCTCATGGCCGGGGTCATATTCCGCGTGAACTCCGACAGCATCCGCAACATTCATCGCGCCAATGCGCTCGCGAACGCGAGCGCATTGGCGCAATCGCTCATCGCCAAGGTTGGCACTGAGATTCCGTTACGCGAAGGGGAAGCGCGCGGTCAATCCGGCGCCGGACTGCAGTGGCGTGTGGAAATGAAACGCTACGGCGACGCCACGGATCGCGCTCAATGGCCGCTCGCGGCCTACACCGTGATGGTGGAGGTCATCTTGCGCGACGGCGCGGATGCTCAGCCTGTCGCGCTGATGACTCTGCGGCTAGGACCTAAGGAGGCCGCGCCATGAAACCAAAGCGCAGACGTCTGCGAGTGCGATGGCGCAGCAGCGCCGGGTTCACGCTCGTCGAGCTTTTGATCGCACTCTTGCTGTTCAGCTTGTTGAGCGTGGCGCTTTTCGGCAGCATTCGCGCCGGCACCGCGGCGTGGAGCCGTGCGACGTCACGTGCGGAAGAGAGCGATCACGATCTTCACGCCCAAGATCTGCTTCGATATTTGATCGAGAACGCTTACCCGCTTTACCTGCCCGACAATGCCAACAGCGGCCATGTCGATTTCGCCGGCAGCGAAAGCTCACTCAGCTTTCTCAGCGTTGCGCCAATGGCGCTGGGCAATGGCGGCCGGTCGCGCGTCAACCTGGCGGTCGAGCGGCATGGTGATAGCGTCGATCTCTTGCTTGAATCGAAGCCGGAACTCGCCATCGCCAACGACGAGGCGGAGAAAGCGCGAAAGCCTCTCCTGACCGGAGCGTCGGCGGTCGTTTTTTCGTATTTCGGCAAGACTCCGGCCGATCGCTCGGCGGTGTGGCACGACGATTGGGCTAATCGGCCGGAGCTGCCGCGCCTGATCCGCATCGAAACCCACTTTCAGACCAATGACGAGCGCGACTGGCACGATCTCATCGTAACGCCTCGCATCGTGGCCGACGTCAGATGTGTTCTCGATCAGATTACGACACGTTGCAAGGGACGCTAGATGCCCATCGTTGCCACGCTATGGAGCCTGACGCTGCTTGGGGCGATCTCGATCTCGATCGCGTTTACCGGAAACATCGCCTACAGGCTCGCAAAGAACAGCTTCCATGTCGCCTATGACAATGCCCTGGCGGACGCGGCCGTCAATCGGGCTGTCTTGGCCCTGCTCGACCCGCGAACCGACATCCGTCGTCTCACGAACGCGGCAGATCAAAAATTCGATTTCGGGGGCGCATCGATCCACGTTCGCATTCAGGATGAGCTAGGCAAGATCGATCTCAATCAGACCGACGGATCGACCCTGGTTAAATTGCTTCAGTCTGCCGGGATTGATCCGGCAGCGGCGGAATCTCTCGTCGACAAAGTCTTGGACTGGCGCGACGCCAGCTCGCTCAAACGCGTCAACGGCGCCAAGGCCGACGAATACCGGGCGGCGGGTTACGACTATTTGCCTCGCAACGGGCCGTTCCAGAGCGTCGATGAATTGACCCTGGTCATGGGCATGACGCGCGACCTTTACCAGCGCATGGAGCCTGCACTGACGGTATATTCGGGACGGCAATTCGTCGATCCGCAGTTTGCCACGCTGGAGGTCCTTGCGGCGCTTCCCTCCCTTGCCGACGCACATGCCGCGGCCGCCGCCCAATCGATGGGGTCTACAATGGCCGGTCCGATGTCGGGGATTGCCGGCAACCCGATCAGCGTCCTTGTGGGACGCGCCTTCACCATCGACACGGAAATCTCGCGGTCCACGGATGTCGCGCGCCACCACAGCGCTGTTCGGCTAACCGGAAATCCGGCTGACCCTTTTTGGACATTGATCCGGCAACGAACATGAACAAACAGCTGACGCTGCCAGAAGACGACGCGATCGAAGTCGCCGCGCCGCAAATTTCAGGTTTGACGCCAGCAAACACGCCGCCGGTCGATGCCGGCGAGCCGGGGTTTGCCGAAAGCTTCGGCACTTTTCTGGTACAAGATGGCGCCATCGATGGTCTCGTCCTCGATCGCGCCCATCGCGCCACACAGGCGACCGATGAACGGTTCGATCAGGTCCTCACCAAGCTCGGCCTGCTCTCCGAGACCGATCTCGCCATCGAATATTCCAAATACCTCTCGATTCCGCTTGTATTGCCGACCGAGATACCGCCCGAGCCGGTTCTGGGCGACGCACTCCGCGCCGATTTTGTCCGCCGCAACAAGGTGATGCCGCTTTCCAGCGACGGCAACGAGTTGGTGATTGCGCTGGTCGATCCATTCAATCACGAACCGGTTCGGTCAATCGCGTTTCTCACCGGCCGCGAGACGATCTTGCGCATCATCGCCCCGGCCGAGTTCGATAAAGTATTCGAATCGCTTTACGTGGGGTCGAAAGCGATAGCTAATAGCAGCGAGCCGACCGGAATCGGCGACGCCAGCGATATCGATGTCCAACGGTTGCGCGATATCGCCAGCGAAGCGCCGATCATCCGGCTCGTCAACCAGCTCATCACAAACGCCGTGGAAGCCGGTGCCTCTGATATTCATGTCGAGCCCAATGCCGAAGCCTTCCTGGTCCGCCACCGTATCGACGGTCTTTTGCGCACCGCTCAAGTGTTGAAGCTCGGCCTTCGCGCCGCTGTAACGTCGCGCATCAAGATCATGGCTAAGCTGGACATCGCTGAACGCCGCCTGCCACAGGACGGGCGCATCAAAATCGCGGTGCGCGGGGTCGACATCGATTTCCGCGTCTCGACTATTCCCACTGCATTCGGCGAAAGCGTGGTGATGCGCATCCTCGACCGCTCGCGCGTCGAGCTCGATTTTGCTTCGCTCGGCTTCGACAAAGAGCAAATTGCAATGTTCGAGGACTTACTGGGTCGAGCCAACGGCGTCGTCCTGGTTACCGGCCCGACCGGAAGCGGCAAGACCACGACGCTGTATACCATGCTCAAAATGCTCAATCGGACCGAGCGAAAGGTGTTCACCGTCGAGGATCCGATCGAATACCAGCTCACCGGGGTCAACCAAGTGCAGGTGCAGCCGTCGATCGGACTGACCTTCCCTCACGCGTTACGGTCCATCCTGCGACAAGATCCCGACATCATCATGATCGGCGAAATTCGCGACGTGGAAACCGCGCGGATCGCGATTCAGGCTGCTCTGACCGGTCATCTCGTGCTGTCGACATTGCACACGAACAGTGCCGCCGCCACCGTCACGCGCCTCATCGACATGGGCCTGGAAAGCTTCATGCTGGCTTCGACGGTCAAGGGCATCATTGCGCAGCGGCTGGTGCGGCGTTTGTGTAACGCGTGCGCTTCGCCCGACGAACATGGCGACGTTTGGCAGAGTGAGCTTATACGCGCCGTACCGAGGCTGAAGCCGCCGCAACGGCTCCGGCGAGCGAACGGCTGCCCTGTTTGCAGCGGCACGGGCTTTTCCGGCCGCACCACGATTGCCGAAGTGCTGCCTGTGACCTCGGTCATCCATCGGCTCATCGCGTCGAAGGTTTCCGATGCCGAAATTGAAGCCGCGGCGCGCGAAGGCGGTATGGCGACCATGTACGAGAGCGGGGTAGCCAAGGCTTGGCGCGGGGAGACAACTGCCGAAGAGGTTCTTCGGGCGACACGGGTTGCGTGAGCGGGAAGCCTCGACCGGCAAATACGTCTTGAGAATGTGACTTGGAGCAGCGCGATGTGGGCTCAGGTGTCTTGGTTACGGAGCAGCGTCTCCTTGCAGGTGAGCCAGCTGAACGCCCGCTTTGGACGTTGGTGGCTGCGGGAATTTCTGGCGTTGTTTCCGGAGCGGGTTGCGCAATGGCTCACGGGATCCGGCAAAATCGCTCTTGTGCTCGCGCAGGATGATGCATTTGTAGAATTGCGCCTGCGTTCAAGCGGCGGTGCGCAACTCGCCAGCATGCGCGTGACACGCGGTGAATACACCGCAGCTTCAATCGATGATTTCTTGCGGCATAATAAGCTTACACGATTTGACGTGACGATTGCAGTCGTATTGCGGCCCGAGCAATTCTACACGCGAAAGCTTGTTCTTCCCCGGCAAGCCGGCAACGTCGTCGACGGCATCGTCGCTCGTGACCTGGCGGAAAAGACGCCCTTCAGACTTGAGAATATTTACTACGACTACGCCATCGTTCAGGAAGCCGACAAGCTCACCGTGACCCAACAATTGGCTAAACGCGATAGCGTCGAAGCTGCGGCCATAGCGTTCGGGATCGAGGTATCAGATATCGCTTTTCTGGACGCCGCCACTCAACAGGAGGACGCGGCGCGAGAGCCTGCCATCACACTCCGCCGCGACCGCAACGACCGAACATTCTGGGCTCGTCGCATGGCTCTGGCGCTTGCAGGGAGTGCCGTCGCGCTGACTCTGACTGCGGGTGGAATAGACTATTGGCGCCAGCAATCGGCTCTCGATACCCTTGGGCCACAGATCGCAAATGCGCGACGGCAGGCTCAAGAGGTACGCGACGCATTCGCCAAATTAGAACATCGCCAAAATAGCTTCGGTCATCTTCTCGCCAGAAAGCGCCATACGCCGGCGCTACTGGACATCTGGAACGAGGTTACGCGTCTCGTACCGAGCGATTCGTGGTTGACCGAACTCCACGTGACCGACGCGTCGCCGTCGCAAGATCATCGTCTTGCGGTGAGCGGCTTCTCCGCTGCGGCGGCCAAGCTGGTTGTCACCTTCGATCGATCGCCATTGTTCCGAGAGGCCGCCCTGACCACGGCGATTGCGCTCGATTCGACAGAGCAACGGGAGCGATTTGCCTTGCAAGCCATGGTCCGAAGCGACGCGATGGGGAATGCGACGCCATGATCGGTCAATGGCAAAAGGGTCAATGGCAAAGCAATCTGCGGCTTCGGCGCAGCTTGTTCGTGCTGCTCAATGCCGCCGCACTAGGTGGATTGCTGTGTCTGTTCGCCTGGCCGATCCAAGCCTTTTTCGCCGATCGCGATATCGAGATTTTGCAACAGCGCGCGATTCTGGCGCGCCTCAGTGCTATTGCCGCTCAGCGCGCGACCGTTGCAGATCTTGTCACCCAGGCTGCCTCGAACGGCAGCGCTGAATTCCTTCAGGGCGGCAATGATGGCGTTGCCGCCGCCAATCTTCAGACGCTGGTCAAGGGCATGGTGGAGCTGACCGGTGCCCGGCTGCGGTCGGTCCGCACGCTCCCCACTAAGCCGCAAGAGGATATGAAAATCATTGGTGTGCAGGTCGACATAACAGGGACCATCCAAGCCGTCTATCAATCCGTCCGTGCCGTCGAAACGGCAAAGCCGTTTCTTTTTATTGTGGGCGCACTGCTAAGGCCAACGCAACGAGTGGCCATGACACCTCCAGGCATGAGCGCAGAGCCGACTATCGACGCTCAGCTTGACATCGTTGGCGCCATGCAAATCGAGGGGGACAAGTGACGCGCTCCCGTACTTCTCCTCTAGTCCTTTTGGGACTGACGCTTCTGGCTGCAGCCAACGCCTGGCTTCTACTAATGGCCGTCCAACAGGCGACGTACGAAGATCAAATTGCGGCTGAAGCACCCGGGTGGACGCCGCGGCTACCAAGGCTGGAGGATGCTCGGACGCAGACAACGGCTGCAGTTTCCTATCAGGAGATTCTAGCCCACCCGATTTTCTCGCGATCACGTGCGCCGTATGTACCGCCGACGCCGTCTGCGCCAAAGCCCAGTCCGCCACCGGCAGTCTTTGTCGATCCAGGGCTTGTCCTTGGTGGCGTCATGGTCAATGGAGCGATCAAGAAGGCTTACCTATTCCAAAAGACCGAAAAGAGCGGTGCTTGGGTCGGCGAGGGTGATGATTTTGTCGGCTGGAGGGTTCAATCGATTACCGCCGACGCCGCCAAGCTGCAAAAGGAAACTCACGTCATCGAGGTCCACCTTTACCCAGAAAGATAAGGCCAGCAGACGATCGAGAAATCGTCGCGCGCGACAGCAAATAACTGTGAGTTATGTACAGCCCGGGACACAGCTGCGTGCATAATTCCAGGTTATGTACCGATGGAGGAGCATAGCGTAGCGCATATAGCTGCCAATTATCGATATTCAATTTGAACATAACGCATGATCGGCATGACGTATTTTTGAAAATGGCCCCGCGAGACAATTCCGTCTTGCTTCGGTCCCAAAACCAAAACCATCACGCCTTACCAAGGCACGGAGCGCGCCGGTGCTGACTCCGCGAACGTGTTTCGGATATTGAAAATTGGCGATTGGAGACCGTGCGCAAAAAGTCGCGAATAAAGGCTGAGTCGGAGCAAATTCCACAGCTCCGAGACCCATTCTCAGGCGCTAACCTACCGAAATATCGCAGACATTTCTGACGTACGGAAGTTCGACATAGAGACGGGACTGGGTGGCTGGGGCGCCTGGATTCGAACCAGGGGATGGCGGAATCAAAATCCGCTGCCTTACCACTTGGCTACGCCCCAATACCGTCGGATTGGCGCCGGCCGCTTGGGCCGGCCGCCGCAACATAGCGATGGGGCCTGCGCCAAGCAATGTTCGACCCGGCCGCGCCGCTATCCTCGCCCGCCAAGCGCCATATAATAATGTCCGGCCTGGCCGCCGACGCGTTGCGCGACCCGGGCGGCACTGCGAATTGAGGGCGACACCATGTCCGATTCCATCCTCGTGACCGACGACGGCGCCGTTCGCGTCATCCGGATGAACCGCCCGGAAAAGAAAAACGCGCTGACCCAGCCGATGTATGCCGCCATGACCGGCGCCATGCGCGAGGCGGAGGCGAACGAGGCGATCCGGTGTCTCGTGCTCGCGGGCGGCCAAGGTGCGTTCTGTGCCGGTGCCGATATCGGCGAGTTTCTCGAGTCGGCGCAAAGCGGCGGCTTGCGCCCGCATACGCTGGATTTTCTCAAGGCGCTGGCGCAGAATCAAAAGCCCTTGGTCGCCGCAGTCGGCGGGCTTGCGGTCGGCATCGGCACCACCCTGCTGTTCCACTGCGATCACGTCGTCGCCTCGGCGGAAGCCACCTTCACCACGCCGTTCTTGAAGCTGGCGCTGATCCCGGAGGCGGCATCGAGCCTCTTGGCGCCGATGCGCATGGGCTACGCGCGCGCCTTCGAGATGCTGGTGATGGGGCATCCGCTTTCGGCCGAACAGGCGCGGGAAGCCGGCATCGTCAATAAGGTGGTCGAAGCCACCGCAGTCGATGCCGTTGCGTTAAAGGCGGCGCACGAGATTGCCGCGCTTCCGGCCGGCGCCGTCGCGGTGTCGCGCCGGCTATTGCGCGGCCATCTTGACGTTGTGGTGCGGCAGATCGATACCGAAGTGATGCATTTCAAGGACCGTCTGCAGTCGGACGAAGCGCGCGCCGCGTTCTCCGCGTTTCTGTCGCGCAAGAAGTGAGGCAGCGATGACGCTTGCCGGAAAAACCCTGTTCATCACCGGCGCCTCGCGCGGCATTGGGCTGGCGATCGCGCTGCGCGCCGCGCGCGACGGCGCCAATATCGCCATCGCGGCGAAAACCGCCGAACCGCATCCGAAATTGCAAGGCACGATCTATACCGCGGCCGACGAGATCGAGCGCGCCGGCGGCAACGCGCTGCCGCTGATGGTCGATGTGCGCGACGAAGCTGTTGTGCGAGATGCGCTCGACCAAACGGCGCAAAAATTCGGCGGCATCGACATCGTGGTCAATAATGCCAGCGCGATCCAGCTCACAACCGTGGTCGACACCGACATGAAGCGGTTCGACCTCATGCACCAGATCAACGCGCGCGGCACCTTCGTCGTCTCGAAATGGGCGGTCCCCCATTTGGCCAAGGCGGCCAATCCGCACATTCTCATGATCTCGCCGCCGCTCGACATGAAGGAAAAATGGTTCGCGCCGCACACCGCCTACAGCATGGCGAAGTTCGGCATGAGCTTGGTCGTGCTGGGCATGGCCGGTGAGCTGCGCAGCCAGGGCATCGCCGTCAACGCATTGTGGCCGCGCACCATCATCGCCACCGCCGCGATCAAAAACCTGCTCGGCGGCGACGCGCGGATGCGCCAGGCGCGTAAGCCGGACATCATGGCGGATGCGGCTTATGCGGTTTTCACAACCCCGTCGCGCGAACTGACCGGCCGTTTTCTCATCGACGACAATTTTCTCGCCGAGCGCGGCGTTACCGACTTCGAGCGCTATCGCGTCGACCCGGGAGAGCCTCTGGCGCAAGACTTCTTTCTGCCGGACGACATCCCTCCGCCGCCAGGTGTGCAAACCGTTGAAACTTATGGAGACCGCCGGTGACCTATCGGGCTCCGCTCGCCGACATCGGCTTCGCGCTCAAGCACGGCGCGGCGTTTTCATCCGCGCTCGACGAAGGGCTGTTCGGCGATCTCACCATGGACGTGGTCGAGGCGGTGCTGGCTGAAGCCGGCCGCCTCGCCGGCGAAGTCATCGCGCCGCTCAATCGGATCGGCGACACCTTCGGCACCCCGTTCAAGGACGGTGTCGTCACCACCGCGCCCGGCTGGAAGGAAGCTTATAAAACCTGGCGCGAAGGCGGCTGGAACGGACTGGCGGCGCCAGCGGAATGGGGCGGCCAGGCGTTGCCGCAGTCGATCAACATCGCCTGCATCGAAATGTGGAATGCCGCCGCCATGGCGTTTGCCGTCGGCCCGTTGCTGACGATCGCGGCGATCGATGCGCTCCATGCCCACGGCAGCGAACAGCTCAAGCGCATTTACCTGGAGAAAATGGTGACCGGCGAATGGACCGGCACCATGCAGCTCACCGAACCGCAAGCCGGCTCCGACGTCGGCGCGCTGCGCACCCGCGCCGAACGCGCAGCCGACGGCACCTACCGCATCAAAGGCCAGAAAATCTTCATCACCTATGGCGAGCATGACCTCACCGAAAACATCGTTCACTTCGTGCTGGCGCGCCTGCCCGATGCGCCGCCCGGCACGCGGGGCATTTCGCTGTTCCTGGTGCCGAAATTTTTGCCCAATGCCGACGGCTCGCCGGGCAAGCGCAACGACGTGCGCGCCCATTCGGTCGAGCACAAGCTCGGCATCCACGGCTCGCCGACCTGCACCATGATTCTCGGTGACGAAGGCGGCGCCGTTGGCTTTTTGATCGGCGAAGAGAATGCCGGCATGGCCTGCATGTTCACCATGATGAACCGCGCGCGGCTGGCGATCGGCGCGCAAGGCGTCGGCGTCGCCGAAGCGGCCACCCAGCAGGCGCTCGCTTATGCCCGCGAGCGCAAGCAAGGCCGCACGCCCGGCATGAAAGCGACGGAATCGGCGCCGCTGATCGCCTATCCCGACGTCAAGCGCATGCTGCTCACCATGCGCGCGCTCACCGGCGCCGCGCGCGCCATCTGCTATTCGACCGCCATGGCGCTCGATCGTTCCGAGCGCTCGGCCGATGCGGCCGCGCGAAAAGCCGCGCACGATCGCCTGTCATTGCTCACGCCGGTCGCCAAGGCGTTCTCGACCGACATCGCTAACGAGGTCACCTCGCTCAGCATCCAGGTGCACGGCGGCATGGGATTTGTCGAGGAGACCGGCGCGGCGCAGCTGTTTCGCGATGCGCGGATCGCCGCCATCTACGAAGGCACCAACGGCATCCAGGCGATCGACCTGGTGACGCGCAAATTGCCGCTCAGCGGCGGCGACGCCGTCGCGGCGCATCTCAAGGACCTGCGCGGCATCGTCGATGCCGTGAGCGCCAGCAACGACCCGGCCTTCGGCTGGACGTCGACGCGGCTCAGCGAGGCGCTCGACAGCCTCACCCGCGCGACGCAATGGCTGCTCGGCCAAACCGGCAAGGACGCCGATGCGGCGCTGGCCGGCGCCAGCCCCTATCTGCGGCTGTTCGGCATCACCACCGGCGGCTGTTACCTGGCGCAGCAGGCGCTGGCAGCGATCCGGCTCGGCGAAGTGGCCCAGCCTCGCCTGGCGCTGGCGCGGTTTTTTGCCGAAAACTTTGCCGTTCAGGCCGGCGGGCTCGAACGCACCGTGGTCGAAGGCGCGCCCGGCCTGATCGGCGCCGATGCGGCGCTGGCGTAAGCGCGCCGACACATGATGGGTTTCGCTGGCGCTCAACCCATCCTACATTTGTCCGATGTCCACACTCCTGATCAGCCACCCCGCTTGCCTTGAACATCTGACTCCGGCCGGCCACCCCGAGCGGCCCGACCGGCTGCGCGCCATCGAGCAGGCGCTGGAAGCGGAAAAGTTCCAGCAGCTTGCCCGCGAGCAAGCGCCGATGGCGGCCATCGAGACCATCGCGCTGTGCCATCCGATGGACTACATCGTCGAGCTGCGCGAAGCCTCGCCCAAGGAAGGCATGGTGCGGCTCGACGCCGACACCTCGATGTCGCCGGGCACGTTCGAAGCGGCGTTGCGCGCGGTCGGCGGCGCCGTCCTTGCGGTCGACGAGGTGCTGGCCAAGAAGACGACAAACGCCTTCGTCGCCACGCGCCCGCCCGGCCACCACGCCGAGACCGCGCGGCCGATGGGCTTTTGCCTGTTCGACAACGCCGCCATCGCGGCGCGCTACGCGCAGAAGCAGCACGGCATCGCGCGTGCCGCGATCATCGATTTCGACGTGCATCACGGCAACGGCTCGCAGGAGATTTTCTGGGCCGACAAATCGGTGATGTATTGCTCGACCCACCAGATGCCGCTGTTTCCCGGCTCTGGCGCGGTCATCGAGTCCGGCACGCACAACACCGTGGTCAACGCGCCGCTGCGCCCCGGCGATGGCGGCGAAGCGTTCCGCTCAGCCTTCGAAGATAGGATCCTGCCGCGGCTGCGCGAATTCCGGCCGGAGCTCGTCATCATCTCCGCCGGCTTCGACGCCCACATGCGCGACCCGCTCGCCAGCATCAATCTCACCGAAGACGATTTCGTCTGGGTGACGCAAAAGATCATGGACGTCGCCGATCATTGCGCCGAGGGCCGCGTCGTGTCGCTGCTCGAGGGCGGCTATGATCTTCGCGCGCTGGGCAATTCGGTCGCCGCCCACGTCACGACGCTGATGCAAGGGTAGACGTAGCCCGGATTGAGCGCAGCGAAATCCGGGAGAAAAGAATCCCGGATTGCGCTTCACGCAATCCAGGCTACAGTCGACAGTGGAGTCGGAGAGCCGGGAATGGCGCAAAAAGCCAACAGCGATATTGCACAACTGCCGTTCGAGCGCGCGATCGAGGAATTGGAATCGATCGTCAAGCGGCTCGAAGAAGGCAAGGTGCCGCTCGAGGAATCCGTCGCCATCTACGAGCGCGGCGAGGCGCTCAAGCGCCGTTGCGAGGATTTATTGCGCCAGGCCGAGGCGCGCGTCGAGAAGATCACGCTCGATGCGCAAGGCAAGCCGACCGGCACCGAGCCGCTGGACGTCGAATAATTTTCGGGCCGGCGCCGCCCTCGTCTTCGGAAATCCCCAACTTCCGCGAAAAGCCGCCTGGAAAAGCGCTTGACAATCTAGAACAAATAGTGAACATTAGACGGTTCGAACAAGAGCTGAAGACAATGGATTCGGACAAGAAAAGCGCATGGCTGCGCAAGCTCGACGAGGAATGCCCCTATCAGGTGGTGCTGCCGCGGCGGCAGCTCGCCGATGACAGCGAGATCTTGGATTTCCTCATCCAATACGTCGAGAAATTCGACATGTATGTCGAGGACGATTACGCCGCCTTCGTGCGCTACTGCTTCGCCGACCCGCTGGACGCGGAAATCTTCCGCTCGCGATTCGAACCGAAGGCGGAGCGCTTCAAGCTCGCCGGGTGAACGTTATTTATTCGGCAGCTTCTGCCGCACCTTGCCGATATCGGCCCACGGGTCCTGCTTGAACAGCTTCTTCAGGTTAAGCACGGTGAAATCGGCGGCGCTCTTGGTGCGGCCGAGTTGTTCCCACGACAGCGGTGCCGAGACCGCGGCGCCGGGGCGGGCGCGCGTCGAATAGGGCGCGACCGAAGTCGCCTCGCGGGTGTTGCGGAAATAATCGATGAAGATTTTGCCTTTGCGCAGCGCCTTGGTCATTTTGCCGACGTAGCGCTGCGGGCTGTCGGCGGCCATGCCGAGTGCGATTCTTTGGCTGAAATTCTTCGTCGTGTCCCAATCGGCGCCGGCGACCGGCACCACCACATGGATGCCCTTGCCGCCCGAGAGCTTGACGAAGCTTTCAAGCTTCATCGCGTCGAGCCGTTCACGCACCTCGCGCGCGGCAGCGACGATCTCCTTCCAGCTTACGCCGTCGCCAGGATCGAGATCGAACACGATGCGGTCGCAAAACTCGAGTTTTTGCAGCTGCGAGCCGCGGGTGTGAATCTCCAACGTGCCGGACTGCACCAGCGTCACGACATCGTCGAGCTTTTCCACGGCGATGACGTCGTGCTCCTTGGCGTCGACGGAGTGCCGCAGCGGCGAAACCTTCACGTTTTCCGCGATATGTTTTTGGAAAAAACATTGGCCCTTGGTGCCGCCCGGACAACGCACCAAAGCAAGCGGCCGGTCGACGACGTGCGGCGCCATCCAGTCCCAGACGCTGACGTAATATTCGGCCAAATCTTCCTTGGTGACGCCGACGTCGACCCAATAGACCCGGTCGGGATGGGTCAGGTGAACGTTGCCCACATCGGCAGCACTGCGCGCGCCTGCCTTGGCGCGCGCCGCCGGCTTTGCAGGCTGCGGCTTTGCCGGCGCTTTGTCGCGTGATTTCGCCATCGTTCGTGCCGACTTCCGCACCACCTGCCGCTGCGTCATCGCTGCCGGAGCGGCAGGCACTTCGCGCACCACCTCGCGCGCCGGCTTGTCCTCGCGCAAGCCCTTGAACGACGCCTGGCGCAGCACATTACCATGAGTGACGCCGCGATATTCCACCTCGATCACAAGCCGCGGCTTCACCCAGATGACATCCTTGCGGCGCTCATCCTGCGGCAGCGTGAGCGGCGGCTTGTCGATCTTCAAGGATTTGAGCCGGCGCCACAGTTCGCGCGCGGTTTTGTGGGTGTAGCCGGTACCAACCCGTCCGGCGTAGCGCAGTTCGCCATTGTCATGCACCGCCACCGTCAACGCGCCCACCGCATGCGGATCGGTCGACGCGGGGCTATAGCCGGCCACGACGAATTCCTGGGCGTCGTGACATTTGCTCTTGATGAAATTTTCCGACCGGCCGGAGCGGTAAGGCGCATCTTTGCGCTTTGATACGATGCCTTCGAGATTTAAGCCGCAGGCGTGTTTAAGGATCACCGAACCGTCTTCGGTGAAATGTTCGGCGTAGCGGATGCGACCATTTTTGCCTGTGGCCTTGAGCAGCCGCTCCAACGCCGCCTTGCGCGCCGCCAACGGCTCGCCGGTCAGATCGCGGCCGTCGAGATACAGAAGATCGAACACATAATAGGCCAGGCGATCGCCGCGGCCGTCCTTCAAATCGGATTGCAGCAGCGAGAAGCTCGAAATGCCTTTGTCGTTCTCAACGACCAGTTCGCCATCGAGCAGCGTGGTTTCGGCGGGCAATGCAGCGACCGCGGCCGTGATCGATTTGAAGCGATGCGTCCAATCCAGGCCTTTGCGCGTCAGCAAGCGCACCTTGCCGTGATCGAGCCGCGCCTGGATGCGATAGCCGTCGTATTTGATCTCGTGCAGCCATTCGGCGCCGCGCGGCGCGGCGCTGTGCAGGGTGGCAAGGCTGGGCGGGACGAAGTCGGGCAAGCGGTCGTGCGCCGCTCGTGAGCTCTTTTTCTGCGCACTCGTTTTCGTAGCAGCCTTGGCGCGCGCCCGCGGTTTTGCCTCGGGCTTACCGAGCGGCACCTTCTGCTTCGCCGGCGCCTTGGCGTCGCGATTGCTGTGCCAGACCCGCTTCTTGCCTTTGCCTGCGGCAATCTCCTCTATCGAGCGGCCGGTCGCGACCGACAGCGGCTCTTCTTCGAGAATGTCCTTGCCGCGCGGCGCGCGCGCCGCCTCGTCCTTGCTCTTGATCAGCAGCCAGTTGTCGCGGCGCTCCTTCGGCCGCGCGCGAAGCCGCACCAGATGCCAGCGGCCGCGCAATTTCTCGCCGTCGAGATCGAACGTCAGATGCCCCTTGGCGAGCCCCTTGTGCGGGTCGCCCTCGGGAGCCCAGTAGCCGCGATCCCAGATCATCACGGTACCGCCGCCATATTCGCCTTGCGGGATGGTGCCCTCGAAGCTGTTGTACTCGACCGGATGGTCCTCGACGTGGACGGCGAGACGCTTTTCGCCGGGATCGAGGCTCGGCCCGCGCGTGACCGCCCAGCTTTTCATGACGCCGTCGAGCTCGAGCCGCAGGTCGTAATGCAGCCGCCGCGCCGCATGTTTTTGAATCACATAACGGTTGCCGCTGCGTTTTTCCTGGCGGCCGCGCGGCTCCGGCGTGACGCCGAATTTTCGCTTCTTGCGGTAGACGTCGAGGGCCACGTTCAGCCGGCGCGTTTGAGGCGCTTGGTTTTGACGGCGCCGTGCTTGCGTGACGCCGTGCTCGACCGCGCGGAACGCGGCTTACCGCGAGGTTCGGCACTGCTGCCGCTACGCTCGGAGCGCACCGAACGGCGCAGCGCATCCATCAGATTGATGACATTGCTCGGCCGCTCCGGAGCGGCCGGCGCCGGCTTGCCCGCCTGCTTCGCCTTGATCAGCGCTTTGAGCGCATCCTCGTAACGATCGGAGAACTTCGACGGGTCGAAATGACCGCGCTTGGTCTTGAGGATGTGCTCGGCCAGCTCGAGCATGTCCTTGGGCACCTTCACGGTCTCGATGTCGGAGAAATATTCCTTCTCGTCGCGAATCTCGTCTTGATAGCGCAACGCCGTCGCCTTGATGCCCTTGTCCAGCGGCTCGAGCATCAGCACGTGTTCGTGATTGTGCAGCACCACGCGGGCGAGCCCGACCAGGCCAGTGGCCCGCATGGCGTCCCGGATCACCGCGAAGGCTTCGACCCCGACCTTGTCGTCGGGGAAAAGGTAATACGGCGTATCGAGGTAGATTTCGTCGATTTCCTTGCGCGGCACAAAGGAGTCGATATCGATGGTGTGGGTGCTCTCCAGCGCCACCTCGTCGAGTTCCTCCGGTTCCAGCAGCACATAGGAGCCATCGGCCGCCTTAAAACCCTTGATCCGATCCTCTTCGGGAACATCTTCCCCGGTTTCCGCGTCAATCTGCCGGTAGCGTACACGGTTACCGGTCTCGCGATTAATGATGTTGAAGCGGGTCCGGTCCCTGGACGAAGTGGCCTGAACCAGGCCGATACTGCAGGAGACCAAGGAAAGCTTGAGGAAACCCTTCCAATTCGCCCTCGGTGCCATGGTAAAACTCCCAACGCTACCCAACATATAAGGGGTATAATGCCTTGGAGTTCCGCAGCCAGGAACCAGTAAATTGCCCTTCGCTGCCGCTATGGTGTAAAGACAGGCAAATCAGCGTGCGTGAGGATGGGCGCGCACTAGACCCCAAAAACGCCGTTAGGCGATAAGCCGTTGTCGGTAGTCGTTTGTCGGTCCTTAAGGAGCATAGCGTGACTGTTGCCTCCAAGACCCCTTTGCTCGACCAAATCAAGACCCCGCACGACCTCAGGCAACTCAAGCCGAGCCAGCTTCGCCAAGTGGCGGACGAGTTGCGCCAGGAGACCGTCGACGCTGTCGCCGTGACCGGCGGCCATCTCGGTGCCGGCCTCGGCGTGATCGAGCTGACGGTGGCGCTGCACTATGTTTTCGACACGCCCCAGGATCGCCTGATTTGGGACGTCGGCCACCAGGCCTATCCGCACAAGATCCTGACCAATCGCCGCGACCGCATCCGCACCTTGCGCATGGGCGGCGGACTGTCCGGTTTCACCAAGCGCGCCGAGAGCGAATACGACCCGTTCGGCGCCGCGCATTCCTCGACCTCGATCTCCGCCGGCCTCGGCATGGCCGTCGCCCGCGATCTGCAGGGCAAGCAGAATAATGTCGTCGCCGTCATCGGCGACGGCGCCATGTCGGCCGGCATGGCCTACGAGGCCATGAACAATGCCGGCGCGATGGATTCGCGTCTCATCGTCGTGCTCAACGACAACGACATGTCGATCGCGCCGCCGGTTGGCGCGCTGTCGGCCTATCTCGCCCGCCGTGTGTCCGGGAAGGCCTATCATCGGGTGCGCAAAATCATCCGCCAGATCGCCAAGCGCATGCCGACCAAAATGCTCGAGCAGCGCGCGCTGGCGATGGAGGAATACGCCCGCGGCCTCGTCACCGGCGGCACGCTGTTCGACGAGCTTGGCTTCTTCTATGTCGGACCGATCGACGGCCACAATATCGACCACCTGCTGCCGGTCCTGAAGAACGTGCGCGACATGAAGAACGGGCCGATCCTGGTTCACGTCGTGACACAAAAGGGCAAGGGCTATGCGCCGGCGGAAAAATCCGCCGACAAATATCACGGTGTGGTCAAATTCGACGTCGCCACCGGCGCGCAAGTCAAATCGAAACCGGCCGCGCCCGCTTATCAGAAAGTGTACGGCGAGAGCCTGATCAAGGAAGCCCGCAAGGACGACAAGATCGTCGCCATCACCGCGGCGATGCCGTCGGGCACCGGCATCGATCTCTTCCAGAAAGAGTTTCCCAATCGCACCTTCGACGTCGGCATTGCCGAGCAGCATGGCATAACGTTTGCCGCCGGCTTGGCGACCGAAGGCTACAAGCCGTTCGCCACCATCTATTCGACGTTCCTGCAGCGCGCATACGACCAAGTGGTGCATGACGTCGCCATCCAGCGTCTGCCAGTGCGTTTCGCCATGGACCGCGCCGGTCTGGTCGGTGCCGACGGCCCGACCCATGCCGGTGCTTTCGATATCGCCTATCTGGGCTGCCTGCCCGGGTTCGTGTTGATGGCGGCCGCCGACGAAGCAGAATTGGTCCATATGGTGGCGACCGCCGTTGCCATCGACGATCGCCCGTCGGCGCTGCGCTATCCGCGCGGCGAAGGCCGCGGCGTACCGATGCCGGAAGAAGGCATACCGCTCGAGATCGGCAAAGGCCGCATCCTGCGCGAAGGCACCAAGGTGGCGCTGCTGTCTTACGGCGCGCGGCTCGGCGAGTGCCTCAAGGCGGCCGACGAGCTTGCCGCGTTTGGCCTTTCGACCACGGTCGCCGATGCGCGTTTTGCCAAACCGCTCGACGTTGACATGTTGCTCCGCCTGGCGCGCGAGCACGAAGTGCTGGTGACCATCGAGGAAGGCTCCATCGGCGGCTTCGGCTCCTTTGCGCTGCAGACGCTTGCCGAGCACGGCGCGCTCGACCGTGGTGTCAAAATCCGCACCATGGTGTTGCCCGACTTCTTCATCGACCAGGACTCGCCCAACGCGATGTACGCCAAGGCCGGCCTCGATGCCAAAGGCATCGTCGCCAAGGCGTTCGAAGCGCTGGGCCAGAACATGCGCGGCGAGGCGGTCAAGCTCGTTCGGTCCTGATCGCTGCACGGCGCTTCGGATACGAAAGCGTTTGATGCCCGGCGCAATGCCGGGCATCTCGTTTATAATCACCCGTCATGACCGTCCGAGAACGCGCAGATCGGCTGTTGGTCGCGCGCGGCCTGTTCGAAAGCCGCGCCCGCGCCCAGGCTGCGATTGCCGCGGGCCTGGTGACCGCCGACGGCGTGCCGGTGCGCAAGGCGTCGGAGGCAATTTCGTCCGCCGCAGTCATCGCCGCCGAGCCCGAGCATCCCTTTGTGTCGCGCGGCGGCGTCAAGCTTGCAGCCGCCCTCGATCATTTTCATCTCGACGTGACCGAGCGCATCTGCCTCGACGTCGGCGCCTCGACCGGCGGCTTCGCCGAAGTTCTGGTTTTGCGCGGCGCGCGGCACGTCTACGCGATCGACGTCGGCCGCGATCAGCTGCATCCGCGCCTGCGCGGCCGCGACGATATCGTCTCGATGGAAGAAACCGACATCCGCACCCTTGATCCGGCGCGCCTTGCCGAAGAACCGGATTTCGCTACGGTTGACGTGAGCTTCATCTCGCTCAAGCTCGTCGTGCCGGCTGTCGGCAAAATCCTAAAAACCCGGGCGGCGCTCGTTGCGCTGATCAAGCCGCAATTCGAGGCCGGCCGCCGCGACGTCAAGAAAGGCATCGTGCGCGATCCTGCCGTCCACACCGCGGTCTGCAACGACATCGGCGATTTCCTGACCGCGCTCGGCTGGCGAGTCGGCGAAGTCGCGCCGGCGGCGATCCTTGGCGGCGATGGCAACCGTGAATTTTTTATCGAGGCCGAACGTGGTTGAGCGTCTTGTCATCGACCGGATCGGCCATCGCGGCGACGGTGTCGTCGAGGGCGGCGCGGAGCCGATTTTCGTGTTCGGCGCGCTGCCCGGCGAGACGGTCGAGGTCGAGGATATTGCCGGCCATCCCGACCGGCGGCAGCTGCTTCGTGTCGACACGCCGAGCGCCGAGCGCATGGCGCCGATCTGCCCGCATTTCGGCATTTGCGGCGGCTGCGCCGTGCAGCATTGGCAGACCGAACATTATCGCGCGTGGAAGCGCGGTCTCGTGGTGACGACGCTGCGTCAGGCCGGCATCGAGGCGCCGGTCGGCGATTTGATCGATGCTCACGGTGGCGGTCGCCGCCGCGCCGTATTCCACGCCAGGCGCGGCGGCCGCGATATTCTCGAGGTCGGCTTTTCGGCCGCGCGCGCCCATCACGTGATCCCCATCGACCGCTGCCCGGTCTTGGCCCAAAACCTCGACTGCGCGCTGCAAGCCGCATGGGCGATTGCCGAAGTGCTGGTGCCCGCCAAAAAGCCGCTCGACATCCAGGTCACGGCGACCGATACAGGCCTCGATGTCGACGTGCGCGGCTCCGGCGCGCTGTCAGCTTCGCTCACGGCGGCACTGGCGCGCGTCGCCGGCGCTCATAACCTGGCGCGCCTGACCCGCCACAGCGAGCTCGTCGCACAGCAGCGCGCGCCGACGTTGCGGATCGGCAAAGCGACAGTGTCGCTGCCACCCGCCACATTTCTGCAAGCCACCGCGGCCGGCGAGACGGCGCTTGCGCAACTCGCACTTGCCCATTGCGCCGGCGCCAAAGCGGTCGCCGACCTGTTCTCCGGCATCGGCCCGTTCGCGCTGCGGCTCGCTGAAAGCGCGCGCGTCGTCGCGGTCGACGCCGACGAGGCGGCGCTTGCCGCGCTCAAGCGCGCGGCGGCAACTGTGACCGGCCTCAAGCCGGTCGAAGTGGCGCGACGCGACCTGTTCAAGAATCCGTTCGTGAACGAGGATCTCGACGATTTCGACGCCGTGCTGTTCGACCCGCCGCGCCAGGGCGCCCAGGCGCAGTCAAGCGCGCTCGCGGCGAGCGATGTTCCGGTCATCGTCGCGGTGTCGTGCAATCCGGCGACGTTCGCCCGCGACATTCGCATTCTGATCGATGGCGGCTACCAGCTCACGGCGGTGACGCCGGTCGATCAGTTTCGCTATTCGGCCCACGTCGAGATCGTCGCGCGGCTGCAGAAGTAGCTATTTCTTCGGCTTGAGATCGTCAGCCAGAAAGCTCGTATCGACGATCTTCGACCAGTCGACGTCGCCGGACAGCGCGCCGACCAGTTTTTGCGCGCGGATCATGCGGTCCATGCCGGCAAAATCGAAATTGCCGGCGCTCCAATAGGGCACGCCGGATTTGCTTGGCGCGACGAGGTTATGGATGGTGCTCTTGGCGACTTCGACGTCGAGATTGTAGGCCTTGGCGACGATATCGGCGGCCTCGTCGGGATGCGCCGACATGAACTCGACCGCCTTGCGCCGCCCGCGCAGAATGGCGCGGATGAAGTCACCCTTGGTGGCGGCAGCCTCGCCGGTGGTCACGCCGATGACATTGCACAGCGGCGGCAGCACGTCGCTGGCCGACACCAGCACGCGGAACTGGGATTTGTTTTTCGACCACACCGGATCGGCGATCGCCGACGCATCGATCAGGCCGAGATTGAGCGCCACGACCGCTTCGCCGAAACCGCCGGTCTTGACCAATTCGGCGTCGTCGGGTTTCAGCCCGGCCGCTTCGAGCAACAGAATATCCAGCGCCTGGCTGGTCGAGCGCGGATTGGTGTAGCCGATCTTCTTGCCCTTGAGGTCCGCGATGGTCTTGATCGGCGAATCCGGCTTCACCGCCCAGACGAACTCCGCGACGGTGAGCACGTTGTCGCTGACGATTTTCAGGTCGGCGCCCTGCTGGATCGCCGCCACGGTGCCGGCGAGATCGATCTCGCCGAACGACAGATGCCCGGTCATCAGATTGCGCACCGTCGTGCCGCCGCCGGCCGATGACAGGATGCCGCTGACGTCGGCGCCTTCGGCCTTGAAGAAGCCCTTGTCCATCGCGATGGCGTAAGGCATGCCATTGGCGGCGACGCCGAAATTGCTGACGACGATTTGTTCGGCGGCCATGGCGTGCAACGGCAGCAGCGCCGCCAGTGCGAGCGCCGCGATGGCGCCCGGCTTGATAATCGAAGGCATGCGTCCTCCCGTATTCACTTGAATGTTTGTGGGCAGTTGCCCGCTGCCATGAGTGTCGTCAAGGCAGACGTAGTCTACGACACGCGCCGATGGAGTCTATGGTCGATGACGATGAGCAGCGTACTCACCGAAGCTGCGAACAGCACGATCAGCAACGTCACCGCCATGATGAGTTGCACATTCTGCAAGCCGATGGCATTCATCAACAGATAGCCGAGCCCGCGCTGCGAGCCGAACATTTCGCCCAACAAGGTGCCGATCAGGGTCAGCGAGAAGCCGACGCGAATGCCGGTGAAGATTTCCGGCAATGCTGCCGGAAGCAGCACCGACCCGACCAACTCCTTCGGCCCGAGCCGCAATACGCGCGCGGTCTTGAGCAGGATCGGGTTGAGATTGCGCACCGCGCCCATGGTGAAGATCGCAACCGGCACCACGCCGTGGATGGTGCCGAACGCGATCTTGGCCGGCAGCCCCAGCCCGAACGCCAGCAGGATGATCGGGTAAAGCGTAATTTTCGGAACGGAATAGAACGCGACCAGGACCGGCTCGAACACCTCGCTCGAAAAGCGGTGCGCGCCCAAGAGGAAACCGATGATGAGGCCGAGCAGTATCGCAAGCAGCAACGCAAAGAAAAAGGCCCGCGAGGTTTCCTCGATGTGTCCCCAGAACGTCTCTGTCATCAGCAGATGGGTGAGGTAGCGGAAGGTCTCGACCGGCGCGGTCATAGCCTGGTTGCCGGCAAATTCGAACAAGAGCTGCCATGCCGCGAGCAGTACCGCGATCAGGATCAGGCTGTTGACGGCACCGAGCCAGGATTTCGCGGTCATGACCGGCCGCGTCTTTGCATCAGGATCTGCTCCCAATGGGACAGCACCGCATTGATCGCGATCGAGACCGCGAGGATCAACAGGATCAGCGGATACATGATCTTGTTGTCGAAATTGTTGTAGGCGAAGCTGATCTCGTAACCGATCCCGGTGCGCGACATGATGAACTCGGCGCCGATCACGCCGATGAAGGCATAGGCGAGCGCGAGCTTGATACCGGTGAGCAGATAAGGCGCGGCCGACGGCAAGGTGATCTTGAGCGCGGTCGCGACCGGCCCCAGCCGATAAACCCGCGCCGTCTTCAGGTGCACGCGCGATACCCGGTCGAGGCCGTTGAGCGTGTTCACGATCACGGCCACCACCGCCAGCATGAAGCCGATCAGAATTTGCGGGGCGTCGCCGAGGCCGAACAGGATGATGAAGAGCGGATAGAACGCATAGACCGGGATGGCGTAATAGGTGGCGAACAACGGCTCCAAAACCTGCCGGATGGCGCGGCGGCCGTGCAGCGCGACGCCGAAGACGATGCCGGCAATCACGGCGGCCGCGCAAGCGACGCCGACATTCGCGAACGTCTTGAGCATCGCGTGGTTCATGGAGCCGGAGGCCATGAGCACGACGAAATCGCGCACCATGGCGCTCGGCGGCTGCATGGTCAGGTGGTCGATCACGCCGATCCGGCACAACAATTCGAGCAGCAGGATTGCGGCGACGACAAACGCGAAGCGATAGCGCGCGGCGCGGCTCATATGCCGAGGAACCGCGATTTGACGTCGTGGTCTTCCCACAGCTCATTCGGCCGCCCGGAATAGACCACCCTGCCCTTCGAGATGACGTGCACGAAATCGACCAGCTTGAGCGCCAGCGCGGCGTTCTGCTCGACCAACAGGATGGACAGTCCCTCCTGCTTGAGCTTGGCGATCGCCTCCCAAAGACCCTGGATGATGATCGGCGCCAGCCCTTCCGACGGTTCGTCCATGATCAGGCAATCGGGATTGGTCATCAGCCCGCGGCCAATGGCGAGCATCTGCTGCTCGCCGCCGGACAGCGTCTTGGCGCGCTGGCTCCGGCGCTCGCGCAGCCGCGGGAACAGCGCATAGACCCGTTGCAGGCCCCAGCCGTGGCGCTCGGGGCTGTGCCCGGCGACCAAGAGATTGTCTTCGACGCTGAGAGTGGGAAACACCCGGCGGCCCTGCGGCACCAGGCCCACGCCGCGGCGCACGATGGCGAATGACGAATTGCCAGTGATGTCGGCACCCTTGAAATAGATCTTGCCGCGGCGCGGCGGCGTGAAGCCGACGATGGAATTGACGATGGTGGTCTTGCCGACGCCGTTCCTGCCGAGGAGCCCGAGGATCTGGCCCTGCTCGAGCTGCAGCGACAAGCCCTGCAACACATAGGCGTCGCCGTAATAGGTATGGATGTCCTGGACGTCGAGGATCGTCATGCGGTCCCCAGATAGATTTCCTGCACCTTGGCGCTGGAGCGGATGCGCGCGGCGGAGCCGCTTTCCAGCACCTCGCCGAAATGCAGGACCGAGATTTCGTCGGCGACGTCGAACACGATATCCATGTCGTGCTCGATCAGCAGGATCGCCATTTTACGATCGAGCCCCTGCAGGAACCTCGCCATCTCCGCCGACTCGCCCGATGACAGGCCGGCGGCCGGCTCGTCGAGCAACAGAATGTCCGGATCGCTGGCGAGCCCGAGCACGATCTCGAGCTGGCGCTGCTCGCCGTGGGACAGATAGCGCACCTCGGTGTCCTTGCGGTCGAGGAACGCGGCGCGGGTCAGCAGTTCGTGCGCCTTGTCGTAGACGTCGCGATAGGACGACATGAAGCGCCACATCACGTATTTCGAGGCGCGCCGGCCCTTGATCGCCAGCAGCACGTTGTCGAGTACCGAGAGCTTTGGAAAGAGACTTGTCACCTGGAACGTGCGCGCCATGCCGAGCGCGGTGCGCCGGTGGCTCGGCCAGCGCGTCACGTCCTGGCCGAACAGCAGCACCCGGCCCGACGACGCCGGCAGAATGCCGGTAATGAGATTGAACAACGTGGTCTTGCCGGCGCCGTTCGGGCCGATGATGGCCTTGCGGTCGCCGGGCATGATTTTCAGGCAGACGCCGCGCACGGCGCGCAAGCCGCCGAAGGCCTTCGACAGGTCCTTCAGCTCGAGCACCGGCGCGGCGTCGACAGCGCTCATTCGCAATTTTTGCAGGGCGGGAATTCGCGGCTATAGACCGGCTGCTTGAGGAACGCGTCCTTGCCGTAGGTCCAGAACTGGCTGACGGCCGGATAGGTCTTGATCACCACGTTCCACAGCTCGTCCTTGTCGTAGCCGAACATCTTCGTCTTCTCGACCTTCTTGATGTAGATGTCCTGGACCGGATTGCGCATGTCGTCGAAGCTGACCGGCCCGCGCGGCGCGTCGACCTTGAGGGCCAGCATTTTCGCGATGAAGGCTTCCGGTCCGGGCCACGCGCCCTTGGTCTGTTTCATCACCATGTCGATCATCATCGCCGTGGTGTAGTTGCTCTCGGAGAAATACGACGGCACCTTGCCGTATTTGGCGCGGTAAGCCTTGACGAAGGCCTCGTTCCTCGGCGTCTGCAGGCCGGCGCTGTATTGCAGCGCCGAGACGTCGCCGATCACTTCGTCGCCCATGAACGGCAGCACCGATTCGTCGTAGCTGGTGCCGCCGCCGATGATCGGCTTGGTCCAGCCGGACGCGCGCAATTGCTTGGGGAACTGCAGCGGCATCGGCCCGACCATCAGCGAGAACACCGCGTCGGCATCGGCCTTGAAGGTCGGGATATAGGGCCCGAAATCCTTGGTGCCGAGCGGCGGCCAGATCTTCTGGATGATCTTGCCGCCGCAATCCTCGAACGCCTTCTGAAAGCCGCCGACCGCTTCATAGCCGAACGCATAGTCGGCGCCGACGGTGATGATCTTCTTGTAACCCTGGTCGCAGGCCCATTGGCCGAGCGGATGATGCGGCTGCGATGAGGTCCAGCTGGTGCGGATGAAATAGGGATAATTGCCGAGCTGACGCTGGGTGAGATCGTCGGCTGCCGGCACCGAAGCGATATAGACGGTCTTCTCGGCGGTCGATACCGGTGCCAGCGCATAGCCCTCCGGCGCCAGCACGCCGCCGACCAGCAGTTGCACGTGATCCTCGAGGATAAGCTTCTTCGCCTTGGTCACGGCGGTATCGGGCTTGCCCTGGCTGTCCTCGATGATCAGATTGACCTTGGCGCCGGCGAAGTTGCTGCCGACTTCGTCGAGATACATCTTGAAGCCGTTGGTCATGTCGGCGCCGACCTGGGCGAACGGGCCGGTCATCGGCGCGATCAAGCCGATGCGCAATTCTTCCTGAGCCGCCGCGGGCAAAAATCCCGCCGCCAACGCGAGGCAGGCTCCGATCAGCATCGCGCCGGCTCGCCTTCCCAACTTGCTCGTCATGGTTTTACTCCCTTGGGTTGGATCACTCTATTCTCAATGCGGCGCTGCCGCCGACTTCACTTGCGCCGTGCGCCATTGGCGAATGCGCTCCGGAATGCTCATCAGCCCGCCGGGCAGATAAAGAATGACCAGCACATAGACGCCGCCGAGCACGTATTGCCACCAGTGCACGAGCGTACTGAGATATTCGCGGATGAACAGCACGACGCTGGCGCCGATGATGCCGCCGACCAATGTGCCGGCACCGCCCAGCACTGCCATTAACAGCGCATCGACCGACGTGGTCAGCACCACGTTCTCGGGGCTGACAATGCCGGCAGTGTGCGCCCACAGCACGCCGGAAAGCCCGCCGAAGGCGCCGGCGATGATGAAGGCGATATATTTGTGCAGCCAGGTATTGTAGCCGAGGATTTTCATGCGCGGCTCGCGCTCGCGAATGCCGACCAGGCTGCGGCCGAACGGCGAGCGCACGACGGTGTACAGGACCAGGAGCGAAACCGCGGAGAAGCCGAACACCACGTAGAAGAACGTCACCTGGTTGGCGAGGTCGATGCCGAATTTGGGGCGATGCTGGAGATTGATGCCGTTGTCGCCGCCGGTCAGCGAGTTCCAGCGATAGGCCAGCCCCCACACGCATTGCCCGAGCGCCAGCGTGATCATCAGGAAATAGACGCCGGTGGCGCGGGTCGCGAGCAGCCCGAACAGCGCGGCAAGAGCAGCGGCGCC